>JACCDW011316523.1_pt1 | contig 13024 bp, 10 predicted proteins | sample 7449781 | NCBI WGS metagenome assembly JACCDW01 (sample SAMN15323449, study PRJNA562643) | freshwater metagenome | isolation source: river surface water | place: USA:Blue River Watershed | collected 2017-08-18 | reverse complement strand
TGTAGCACCTGTTGGTAGTACATTGAAGTCCAATACAATCATTTCAGCGGTACGTGTTGGCTGAATGTAGATCTGACCATACAATATACCACGATCAACTAGATCAGGTGTATTGTTGCTGTCATCCATAACAACTCTGAATGCATATACACCAGAACGTTGCTGTACGCTTTCCAGATATGGATTTACGATATTCAAGAAGCGCTGACGGGTTGTTGCCACATTCTGTTCGAATACTAGGAATCTTGAAGAAGAAGCGATGAACTTCTTCAACGCGATCAATAGACGGCGAACATTTACGCGATCCAATGCACTTGGATTGCGCTGTAGTGTCTTCTGCCCCCAAGCTACAACACCTTGACCAGGAAATGCAGCGATTGGGTTTACGTGACCTTCGTATAGAGTGTCACGTTCAGTATGTGTCAGTCTGTCAGCCACAGAGATGGCTGTTGGAATTCCACCACGATTTAGACCGGCTGGAGCAAACCATTCGGCGGCAACCTTGTCGTTGGCAGCGTATACACTCATCATTGGAACCGAAGGCGGAACAGTCATTATTTTGTTACTGTTTGTTTCAGTGATTTTGATCCAAGGATAGTATGTTGCAGCATAATTTGTATCAAACTGACCGGCCAGATCTACTACGTTTTGAATAGCGGCTGCACCGGCATTTTGATTTGGAGCAATGTCCATGATATAGAATGCATCTCCACGACGTTCGCACATATCTACAATTGCTGTAGAAATATATGGGTGTTGATTATAATTTACACCTGGTGTAGTAATCAGGTTGAAATCATATTCATCTGCATTGCTCAATGCTGCAATTACTTGTCTGTATGCATATGTCCCACGGCTTACCGACGTTGAACAGTCTAGACCCTGTTGATTTGTTGGCAATATATCATTACCAATCAATACTGGAACAGATGGGGATTGACCATCAAACCCACCTTGGAATCCAAGAACAAAGCGACGTTTCTTTATGTTTGTATTTTCCTGAGACGCAATATACAAAGGAGATACTCCGCAATATGTTTCTAGGTCAAATGCAACGTTACTTCCAACAGAAGCGCCTTGTGGCACTGGAGCAAAATATTGCTTGTTATCCAATTCAGGACCAACGCTTGTTCCGTTTGGATATAGTGCTGTAAGATCAGCATCTGCTTGTGATGGTGCAGGGTTAAATACTATACCCGAAGCATATCTACCTGGTTGCAACAAGTATGCTGATGCAGAGCAGTATTGCATAGCAGGTAGCTTACCCAATCTAGAATAATCTCCGCCGATTGGTGTGGCATATGGACCAAATCCATATGGGATTGCATCAACTGGCCAAGGAGCACCTGCCATTTCAACGCGAATATACTTACTCTTTTGTGGATATTCTCCACGTTCATATATTTTTCCGTTGAAATCGATATAGTTGTATGTATCACCGATTCTACGAGCAATATAGTTTGAACTGTTGACATCCAAGCTTAGGTTGTCAAAACGTTCTAGATATATTGGCTTTGAATCTGTATCAGTATAGCTACGAACAGCCAATGTGAATGAACCATATGAAGATCCAGGTATTGAACCTGCGGATTTTACATTGGATATTTCAACTTTATATGTTGTATTTGCTGCTGTACCATCGGTCAAAGTATGAACTTTAAATAGTTCATATGCAATGCTCGATGAAACTCCGCTTCCGGTGTAAGCAGAAATTAACTGCGAACGAATGAACGGAGTATATGCATTTGTTAGGTCAAATTCGGATGTTCCATCGGCTGGTTCAATACCATCCTGAAACTCCATAGCATCACGAGTGAATATGGCAATCTTCCAACTACCAGAGGTTACCATTTCTTCAACAATCTGTTTTGTACGATGCTTGAAGTGCTTGTATGTATAAGCCGCTTCAATTTTTTGACCATTGGCGACAGGAACAAACCCAGCCTTTGGATCAGTACCAAACACGTTTGTAATATATTTATTTGATTCTTTATCCAACGAGAACTGATATGCACCATAAGAAGAACTTGCGGTGTTACCACTGCCATCGGTATAAGTAGTTATTAGGTTCAATCCAAAATCAGCAGTTACTGCCGTATTTGAAGAAGTTGTGAGCAAAGATCCGCTAAATCCATATAGATTTTGTCCACGGTCATATGCGGTATTTGCTAATACTGCCAATAGAACACTATCACTTCCTGTAGCGTATGATGAACTTCCGCAACCATCTTCGGTTAATCCTACGCCAGGACTAAATGCATTTGGATTGAATGATCCATAAGAACCAGACAACGTGGCTTCAACTTCTAGTTCAAAATCACATGCACCAGGTATACGTCTGACGGTTATTTTAGAGACTTTTACACCGTTCCAAGGAGCATTTCCAGAAAGTAAAAACGCAGAATTATCAGCAGATGCCGTTGCGGTGAAGTAATCTAAACATGAATCTGACTCAGTTACAGCACCGTACAATCCATCGTAAGGAAATGTTGCAAATTGCAATGTACCAACTTCAAGAGTTTCATTTTTGTAAAATCCTTGATCAAAGGTGACACTAAGACTTCCTGTGATTTTAAATATGCTATTTAGTGTGCTATTTGGATACAATGTTGCATCAAGCAAAGAACCTGACGCAGACGACGTTTCTGTAAAACGTGCATATTGACCAGGTATAGCAGTTACTAATAGTGCCTTTTTCTGGCTATATCCCGAAAGACCGCCAACGCGAACAACCGTCACCTGACCTTGTTGACGAATGTATTGTTGGGCGGTAATTGGGCCGTATAGTGTACCGTCTGCATCACCGAAGATGTTAGTCAAATCACCTTCACTGGTAACCACGGTTGGTGAAAAGCCCGGTCCTTTGGGGAATGGGGCCACTACCACACCGCCGATTGCTGCTACACCCTGTGCCAAGAACGATTGATCAATTTCTCTGGTGAATACACCAGGCGAAACGATTCGTTCTGAAGGGCTATAATTTCCATTTTGTTCGATTGCCATAGTTTTTTAACTCCTATATAAAAAGTTGTAAATATAAATATGACTCTAATTTTTCAAACAATAAAAAATCCTCCACTAATATGGAGGATTTTGGGTATTATAATAAATATATCAGTTATTACGCTTTTGGAGTAAATACGCCTGTGTTTACATCAAAAGTACCTTCGCCATATCTTGCCACGATCTTATCAAGAAACACTTTTTCTTGTGCTTCGATCAGAACGATACGATCATTGATTCTCTTTTCGTTCTTGGTTATTTCGCGTTTTTGCATTTCCAACTGACCTAGAGACAGTGTAAGTTGTTCGTATGCTTCACGAATTGTAGATAGCTCTTGTATTTCTGCGGCATCAAACACTTGGGGAGTATTTGGTGCAGCGGCTGCTTCTGCTTGTGGCATCGGATTTGATGCGGGCTGTGTGTTTGGTTGATTTAGTTCCATAATTTTATATAACGGTTATATATGTATATATATACAATTTTGTATAAAAATCAAGTATTTCTTATCTAAAAATTGACATCATATCCAAAGTTTATAAAATCTTCCGCATAAAATTTAGATATGATTAATCTGGTATCTTCTGTAAAATAACTTTGCCAAGGACGATCTTCTTTGTTTTTTCTGGCATGAGGAACAACCTTTATTGGTGTTAGTTGGTGTAGTAAATCAAAACATTCTTGTATGTTTTCAAATCTGAATATTTTTACGCTGCTATCTATTTTATTTTCTTCGTTGATTAAGAAAGAAGTTTGCGTCTCTAAATGACCATCAAAAATTTTTATGCGGTCTTTTCTGTCCATGTGAAGGCATTTTATTAAATCACCAAACGTGTTTACAAGTTTTATTTTTCCCTTTACATGATTATATTCGGATACAAATCTGGTATATGGATTTCTTATTACACTAAACTTTAAATAAGAATTAAATATCTCGGCAGGAATAGACTTCTTGAGTTCCATAAAAGTAAAGTGCTGCGGAGTTTTGGACATGCACAAAGAAAAATCATCAGCAGAAAATTTTTCGGAAGAGATAAAGAACTCTTTGTGCGTACTAACTTTTTTAAATGAAAAAAATTCTTCGATTGTTGCTGTGCCCAAAACTTTTTCAATGGAAGTTCCACCGCATTTTGGTATATGCAAAAAAATAGTTTTATACTGATAGCTGATAGGCATTTATATATTGTGTTTCAAAATGAAGTTTTTGCATTCCATTACAAGACCACCCAGCAAAGTGAAGAAGTACAATATTCTCGTCGTGTTGTTTTATTGTATTTTCATATGTATGACTAACCATTTTATCAAATGAACCCGTTGCCAACAATATATCATCTTTTAATGCTTTTATTTTTTCTTCGTCGTGACTCGTATGACCAGAATATTTACTTTGAACTGCATTAACTACAACTAATCTTTTGGTGTTTTGATTTGTGCTATCTAAATCTATCGCCGCACTAACTGTACTATTTACAGTTTCTTCCAACTTTCCACTAGGATATACTATTTTTATTAGTTTATGAAAATCTTCCAATCTTGTAAGTCCATGAAAAGTGAAATAACTATTCAAAAAAGATTGCTCAAAAAAGTATATACTCGGCCATACTTTTATAAACCATTTTAAATTTTTAAAATGAAGCTGCATATGTTCGCAGTTTATGAATAAAAAATGACCGGCATTAACAGGAGAAACTGTTGGATTTTCTGCCATAAACCGCAGCTGATTATCAGAAAAAAACATAAGTCCGTGAGTAGGATATCCTTTTAATGTTTGAATTGATTGAGCAGTTGCATTCGAATGTGTATAAAGATATCCTTCGGATATATTTAAGCTAAAAAATATTTCAGGATTTTTTAAAAAAAGAGTGTCTGCGTCCAAGTATAAAATTTTATTGTAGTTATTAAGCTCTTTAAAGTTTACAATTTCTATCTTAGACATCGAAGATATTATTGCATTTTTTGGAGTATCTATTAGATGATACTTACAGCAAAACTTTTTTGTAGAATTTAGTTTATCAAGTTCTATTCGCGTTGGTTCATCCGTAATGAATAATATATCAAAACTTGGATTGTCTACATGACGAGATATGCTACGTAAACAAATATCAAGTAACTCTATAAAATATTTGCTGCTAAAAATTGAAAAATAAATTAAGTTTTTTTCAGAAAAATATATCTTGTTGGTTGAATTTTTAACATCTTGTATTTTTTGATATATGTGGTCTAAAATTATGAGTTTGTCTTCTGGAGTATCATCGTATAATGTATTTGCAGAATACATCATCAAATGCTTTAATCTCATTACTCTTCTAACCTCAAGACTTGAGTTATTCGCCTGAGTGTTATTGCCTGCATGCGACCTTATCATGTTGTACTTCTTATGTCATATGGCACATGATCCCACAATGCTTTCCACGCGACAATCTTATCTGCTCTAGTTTCATCGTGCATATGAAAAGCCGTACTAGGAATTGGACTAAAAAGTTGGACGGTGGGCAAGTTCCATACATAGTCAATTGCCGTATGAGATCCTCGATTGGGAGCCAGAGTTTTTGCATATTCTTCAAAACTTGACCACATTTCACGTATGATACTGGGAGATGTCATAAATGTGCATGAAGTATGAGTGTTTGTTCTCCAATGCCTTCTATTCCCCAAAACAACGTGAGACTTTTCCAAGTATCGTATTTTGTAATTATCCGGATCATCAAACGGGGTTAATACTATGTCTTTTGTTTTGTTTAGTTGATTGAACGCATATTCGTAAAAGTCTAACATTTCTTCTATGCATGTTGGTTCGTGCAGATAATCATCTTCTACACAATATATCAACGTTGCGTCGCTGTCTCTTGCAATTTGAAATGTTTGTAGTGTTGCTTCGTATACACTATTTTTTTTGCGTTGAATAATAGTATGTTCTAAGAAAGAAGCATCTAGTATGTGTTTTAATGCATCTATACATTCGTTTGAACTGGCATCATCCACGATTGTGATTTTAACACGCCTACCAGACTGTCCAGAAGACAGTACGATACTGTTCAAACATTTTTTTATTATGTTAAGTTTTGATTCTCCGCAAAATCTATTAGCGGTACTCAAAGAATTGTTGTCACAAGTTTTTACAATAATTTCTAGATCCATATTCATCTATATATATTATTTTAAATTTATTTGTCAAGAATACAGTTGACTTTTGTAAAATAATATATTCTCATATAAAAATGATAAAATCTCTGCTTATACTAAATCAACTAGACGATTCGCTTAATCTTGCATTGCAGGGCAGAGTAGACGAGTCAGAAAAAATATTATATTCACTAGATCAATCAGACCCCAGAGTTCAATTTAATTTGGGATGGCATAATATGCGTCGTGGAAAATTACACGAAGGATTTTTAGGGTTAGACAAAGGCAGAGAAGTAAATGTGTTTGGTGGAACAACACCTTTGCATACTCCGAGATATATTGATCAAAATTTAAAAGACAAATATCTTTTATTTATAAACGAAGGTGGGTTGGGTGATGAAATTATCAATATACGATTTGTTAAAAACTACTATGACATGGGAGCAAAGGTAATTGTAGCAAGCACACCAGCACTGTATCCAATATTCTCAAAACTTCCATACATTCATACGCTTGTGGACAGAGCACATCATAAAACAGTATATCACGACTATTGGATTCCTGCCATGAGTGCAGCGTTGCCACTTAAACTTGAATACAAAGATTTAAATGGTAGTGCATACCTGAACTATTTTTCTCCAAAATATTTTCCAAATAAAACCAAACAACTGAAAGTAGGATTAAAATGGGCGGGAAATCCAAAGTTTGAACATCAGCAATATAGAAGATTTCCGATAGAAAATATGATACGATTCACAGAAATAAAAAACTGCAAGTTTTATTCTTTGCAGCGAGATGAGGATCTTATAGATAGAAATAATCCTTTTATCGATTTAAAATATCAACTAAAAACATGGAAAGATACCGCAGAAATAATAATGTCTATGGATCTGATTATAACGTCTTGCACATCTGTTGCACATTTGTCTGGAGCAATGGGTAAGCCAACGTGGGTAATATTGCCCATGTTGCCATACTATATATGGTCGTTACCGGGTAATATGTCCCCGTGGTATAATACAGTAAAACTATATAGACAGAAAAAATACGGAGAATGGAAAAGTATTTTTGATGAAATATACAACGACCTAACAGAGTATAACACTACGAATACGTGCAGTTTGAATCGGTAGGAAATTCTCTAGAACCAGTAGTTGCTCCGTTATAAAATATTAACCGAACTGCTCCTCCACCACCTGGTCCAGAATTTTGCCACCCGCCCGCACTATTCCAGAACCCTCCACTTCCTCCGCCGCCATACAGTCCACCTCCCGAATATATACCTCTTGCAAGATTTCCGCCCGATCCTCCATTCGCACCATAGTTTGGGCTGCGTGATGTACCATTTGTACCAGTACCGTATACTCCAACTCCCCCACCGCCGCCACTATATCCGCCCCCTCCTCCACCTCCTGTACCAGTCCCATTTGTGCCAACCCCCCCTGCACCAGAATATCCACCGGCACCACCACCGCCACCAGTAAGATTAGTAGAACCAGCCGAGCCGCTGCCACCCACTCCGCCTCCAGTATATGTACTAACATCCGGAACACCTCCTGCTCCAGCAGATGAACCCGATACCGATCCCTTTCCTCCACCGGCATATGCATACGATGTAGAATTATATACAACATATGACGGTCCACCGTCGTATCCTCCACGATCCCACTCTCCCCATCCAGCTTTTTGTCCACCGTGACCAACGACCACTTTAACTTCTTGGCCGGATGTAACACTTATATTGTTTCTGTATGCGAGCGCGCCTCCGCCACCGCCTCCACCGTCTATATTACTTCCACCATCGCTACCGGATATACCGGTTCCACCGGAGCCACCACCGCCAACACACAGTGCGTGCATATAGTTCATGTTTGGCGGAACCACAATACTGTGTGTGCCTGGACTATTAATTAATACAGAATGCGGCGAATGAAAATAGTATGAATTTCTATATACACCATCTGCTCCAATATAACCGCTGCCATCGGCGACATCTCTAAAAGACAGACCATAAGCTGTATATGTACCATCTGTAAAACTTTCACTCGGAGGATTATTAAAATAGTATGCGTTTGAACTAGAGTTCATCAATATTGATTGTTTAATTAACCACGTATTACCTGGTATTGCGACTATCTTTCTTGCTCCTCCTCCAACATAAACGTTAGATCTTGTTGAAGTTGTCCCCGTATACGCCAACACTCCACCTGTGGCATCTATGAATGGAAGTCCACTTTCTGCAACGGCGGTCGATCCGCTTGGTAAAAACGCTCCGCCAATTCCATTTGAAGCATTTCCATTATATCCCATTTGTAAAGCTCTATGGTCAGTGGCACTGCTTATTAGTGTGGGAGATGTTTTATAACCAGCAGATAATCCGTATGGACCATTTCCCCAACCATATAAAGTTCCGTCATTTTTTATTCCATATGTAGCTATATTTGCTGAATATATATTTTGCCACAAATCAGACCCAACCATAACTGGACTACTTCTGTTGGTGGCTGTGCCATCGCCAAGATAATATCCGCTATTATCTCCCCACCCCCAAAGAGTGCCGTCGGTTTTTATGGCAAAAGTCCTGAAATTTCCAGAAAAAATTCTCGACCAACTACCGGCGATTTGTACAGGACTGCTTCTATTTGTTGTGGTGCTATCTCCCAGTTGACCATATGCATTATACCCCCAAGCCCACAATGTGTTATCTGACCTCAATGCAACGCAATGATCTCTGCCCGGACTAACGTCTATCCAAGTAGTATTATTACCTGTGACTTGAACTGGGGTACTTCGATTTGTGGTAGAATTATCTCCAAGTTGACCTAAATCATTTTTTCCCCAAGAATATAATCTTCCGCTTTGCTTTAATCCAACAAAAAAATTATAACCGGCCCAAACTTTAATCCATTGATTATCACTTATTGGTGGACCAAAACTACCAGATATTAATCCAGTTACATATATATCATTCAAGTCGTTACATTGAAGTTCGTCGTACTGATTGACCCCATAACCAAAAGACATGGTTATGTTTATAAATTCAAAAGAACTACTGCCAATTGGACCAAGATTATACAACACAAATAAACCGCTGCCAGTTATTTTAACGTTTCCTAACGATGCAGTAGCTCTAAAACTATCTATACATCCTCCTTGGTCATTATTTCGAACTACCGCCGATGGAAATGTTTTTAATGCAATTCTTGGAGAGCTAAATAAGTTTGTATAATTTGCAAATGAATCATTAAGTAAACTGCAAGTAACAGTCACATTTCCGGAAAAATCATCTACCACATCAAAAGTTCCGTCATTTATATTCATATATGCAGACATTTCCATAGTGTGCGGAGAAGGATTAAAATCGACTGGAGTATAAGGATGTAGCGTGTTGGTTGTATTTCCCAGTCCGAGTTGACCTTGTGCGTTGTATCCCCAAGTAAATAATGTTGGAGGATTATATGCAATAACTGCATACGCGCCATCTCCGCTAGAAGTCCATTGACCTGGATATGCTGGACTGTTGCTTGCACAATAATCTCCACACGCAATTTGTCCGGCTGGAGCTATTTCTCCAGAGGCCGCAATATCGTGAATAAATGTATCATTTCCAACAATATTTGAATATCCATGCCAAGAAACTTGACCTATTCTTCTGCTTTGATTTATTGGAAAAATGGATTGGTATGTACACGAAAGAGGATTGTTATACTCGTCTGTTCCACAACACGTTGCGTTATAATCTGTCACTCTATTACATCCCAAACTTTTTGATTGATCTGACATTGGTTCAAGATACGACCACGTTAACGCTCCCCTTGACCTAAACCCCCAGGCGTCTATAGTTTCCCATCTTGGTTGATGATACCCGTACAAAGTATAAAATAAAGTTCCGTGTGTAATTCCGGAAAAATTGTTTGTTCCGACTCTAAAGTTGCTAGAATAAACACCAGATTTAAACATAATTTACCTTAGTATATATGATATATTTTGTGCGTCTACTTTATCTTTATCCAAAAATGGAATATTTGCATCATACCATAAAAATTCAAGTTCTATTGGATTATCAATGTCTTTAATAAAAGTTTCTTTCATAGGAGGTACACTCGAAGATTCGGAAGCTATCGACGAAGAAATAAAAGAACCAGAAAAACTTGATGACGTAATTAAACTGTTATCAACATAAAACGGTTTTAATGCATATGTTATTGTTGCAACCAAAAACTCAACAGAAGATGATCCAGATACCAAATTATACATTTTTGTTTTGTTGACGGATTCTGTTGGAAAAGAATGATGCCATCCGTATTTTGCGGTTTCATATGCGGACAAACCGTGTTTGTTAAAGACTTCGTTTCTGACTTCTCCAATAACAGTTCCTGCTAATATGTGATAATCTGGTGCTGGCATAATTATTGATTTGCGTTTTTGAGTATAAAATTTGCTGTGGCATTTCCTGTTACTGCGGTTGCTCCATAATAGCCACGGCCTGTATAAATAGTGCGATCTGCAATAGAATTAGGCACATTAAATATAGCAACCTCGCCCCGCTTGTATATAAATTGCATTGCAGAATTAACATATGATGCATTGGCAACTGATGCAGGATGCATTTTAGAAATTGTATTAAATAATCCATAAGGAAAAGAGCCGGATTTTATTTCGTCAACAAATTCGCCTGCACTAATAAGACTACTAGGATAGGTTCTTGGAGAATTGCCCAGATTTAAACCTAAACTAAATGGGAAATCGCCCCAGCCAAATAATACGCTTGTAGTTAATCCATATGTAGTAGTACCTGTTGTATATATATCTATCCAATTATATCCACTGCCTATTTGAACCGGACTACTTCGATTGGTAGTAGTACTATCTCCAATTATACCATACAAATTATTTCCACACGACCATAACTGGCTACTTGTATTTATAAAATACGAGGTGCTTAATCCAGCAAATATTTTACTCCATGAAGTTAACGCCCCCACTTGCACAGGGCTACTGCGAGTTGTAGTGGTTCCGTCAGCCAATTGTCCGTATGTGTTTTCGCCCCACGTCCAAACTGTTCCATTAGATTGTAAACCAATATTATAATCCGCTCCGGCAGATATATCAGTCCACGTATTTGATGTACTTGCAGGAATTTGTACTGGACTACTTCTATTTGTAGTAGAACTATCGCCAAGTTGTCCAAAATTATTTTTTCCCCACGACCATAATGTACCATCGGTCTTTAGTGCCAGAGCGTGCTCTCGCCCCGCTCTTACTTTTTGCCAAGTTGTATCAGATCCTATTTGTGTAGGACTGCTTTTGTGTGCCGTAGAATTAATTCCAAGCGAACCGGTTCCGTTGGCTCCCCACGACCACATGGTACCATCATATCTTATACCAATGACAAACCCATTACCAAAATCCGCATAGGCACCATATGTAGATGAATATGACCCCAATGATGCACTGGTAGAAGTACAAGTACACTTTCCAGTTCCATCACCATCTATTGTCCAAGGAGGAATATCTCCTCCCGCCGCTATACTTTTAAATCCATAATATCTATTATCTATAGTTTGTGTCGAAACCTGGCTATAGTTTGCAGATTTAAATAAAAATGAAGAAGATGGTTGTCCGGGAGCATAACCAGCGTGATCGCATGTAAGCGGGTTGTTATATATATCGGTTCCACAACAGTCTCCACTTTCTGAATTGACTGTTATACACACCACACTACTACTTTGATTTGTTGAGTTTGCATACATTCCTCGGCCAGAAAATCCAACAACATCCAACATACCGTTATATAAATACAACGGAGATGCACCAGTGTTTCCACTATATGTTTTGTAGTTTATTCCGCGTGTAGATAATAACCCAGTTCTGAACATATTTCATATTTATGTTATTTCTGCACCAAATGCAGTAAATGTTACATCAGTAGTGCTGCCATATGCCTTGATATAATGGCCTGGTCCAAGAGTAATTCCCAGTGTTATTAATACTGTTTCATTGGCAGGAACAGTAGTATCATATGCTATACAATTTGATGCAGCCGGTGTTATGTTGGATGTTACTCCCGCCAATCTAAAAGTTCTGGCAGTAGTTGCGGTATTGCACACGGCGACAGTGGATAGCACAGAGCTTGTGGCGGGAGAAGACGATGTGTTATATAAAGTCGTCCACGTTGTGCCTGGATTCTGTTGTCCTAAAATTTTATATGATGTTGGCATAATGTGATTTTCTTATATATATAAACTGATAACCAAATTCATGCACCCATTAATAAAAATGGATGAAGTATATGATTTGAACTTACACTTGCATTAACTTCGCCATCAACATTTAATGAACCTGTTATAAAAACACTTCCGGTTATATCCAACGCTGCGTTATGCATTGGTGACTTTCTAATACCAACGCTGCTGCCAGTAACAACCAGAGCATTTGTATTATATCGTCCCATTACTACTTTGTCGTCGCTGAATACTTCCAAGATAGGTAATCCAGAAATATCACTCACAGCCATCAAACTACCAGAAAGATTATCTGATATGCTAAACAAACTTCCTGATTTACCAAGAAAAGCAATGCTACCTGAAGTTAATACTTCCAATCTTATTGTATTAGCCTGACTGCCGCTAAATTGTATAACAGGAGCAGTAGTGGTAGAACTTCTATTTGGAATTATAAGAATGTCTGACGGCATAATTTATTATATATAAATATAGATATATAAGATTATTATGGTTATTATAACCCAAATCTAGATTTAGATGCGTCGTAGTTTTGGAGAATTTCGGTAGGAGACAGTCGTCTATTCCACATTTGAACAATACTTACACTTCCTTTGTATGGAGCCCAACTTCCGTCGCTATATGTTGGCAAATAACTTAGGGTTGAACATATTCTT
>JACCDW010149127.1_pt1 | contig 13027 bp, 9 predicted proteins | sample 7449781 | NCBI WGS metagenome assembly JACCDW01 (sample SAMN15323449, study PRJNA562643) | freshwater metagenome | isolation source: river surface water | place: USA:Blue River Watershed | collected 2017-08-18 | reverse complement strand
GTGTTACTTTCGAAATAGATTGAGATACAAATGCTATATCCTCTAAACTACCACTATAAGATGCTGATATAAATTGTGGTGTTGAGGTTACTTTTCTATTTGCATTAGTATTTTGTACCAATGTAGGAAGTGCAACCGTACCACTTACAATTACATTTATAATACTTCCGAATGAGGAACTTATACTTGATGTTTGTGAGTTAGTACCAACGATACCACTTGTCCATTGTGTAGTTGGAGTTACCTTTATTAAACCATTTACGTTTGATACTATTGGGTCAATCTTAGATAATCCACCACTTATAATTTCAACAACATATCCGAATGATGCAGATATTGATGATGTAAGTGCATAAGGATTAGAAACCGAACCAGTTATTTGTGTATTATCGGTTACCTTTATTTGTGATTGTAAAGATGATGTCAATACAGGCTCAACTCCATTATTTTGAAGTATAGATGTTACTACATCAAAACCACTTCCTAACTTCTCAACTTCATCAGGAGATACAAATGAATTTGTTATTTGAGATTGTCCAGTAACATTTAATGGGATACCAACTCCCCAATTCAAATCACTATTTTGTGCTAAAATGGATGGTATTGCCGCAGTTCCTCTTTTTATAATACCTTCTATAATAGCAAATGAACTACTAATAGAATTTTGTTCGTTTATAGTACCACTAAAAGATGATGTTATATTGTTACTACCACTTACTACTTTAATTAATTTTTCATCATTCGTAATAATACGAGGTGTTTCTAAAATAATATTTTGAACAATAAAGTCCGAAATAATTTTAGAATATCTTATACCACCAGATGTTTCTCTCTTTTGGCTTTTTGTTGCTTGTGATGGATATTCATAATAGTATCTACCAGCAGTTACACTTCTTTCAATACCACCATATAACAAATCAGTTGATATCGCATCTATAATATATCCAACATCCCTTCTACAAGTTTCAGTATTATATTTTAATTGTGGGAATGCAACATTAATAAATTCAATTGTTTCATTCTGAATTAATCTTTTATTTTCTCTTAATAATCTATATGATTCTCTAACTTCCAATGAAGCTGTTTGATGTGTGATACCTCTTACAATATTCACAGTGTTACCTGCTGCAAATCGAATACCATCTAATGTTTGCCCTAATTGTCCTAAACCATCACCATCCCCTTCAACGATTGCTAATGATGGATATAGATAATAGAATTGACCAGCTTGCACCGCTCTCTCATTGCCACCATATAATGTATCAGTTGCAACCGCATCTAAAATATAACCCACATCTCTCTTACATTTAGCTTCGTTGTAATAAAAATTACTCCAAGAAGATGAAAGGAAAGTTATAGTTTCATTTTGTATAAATTCTCTATTTGCTCTAATAGATGTTGCTACCGCATCTCTTTCATTATTAGGTTCTACAAAAGTTACACCTCTTAATAATTTTTGAACCATACCAGCTGCATATTTTACTGCTGTTTTGGTTGGGTCTTTTTGTGTTGTTGTTGCAGTTGATGGATATTCATAGTAGAATCTTCCGGCAGTAATACTATTGTTGTTACCACCATAGATAAGGTCATTTGCTACTGCATCTATTAAGAATCCAATATCTCTGCGGCAAGTTGATTCTACATAATCAAAATCACTCCAAGAAGATGATACAAATTGAATCGTTTCTTCTTCAATAAACGATTTGTTTCCTATAAGAAGTTCATACGCATTTAACAAATCAATATTATTTGTTGATTCGTTACTACCACTTATCGTTTCAGGATATGTTAAAGTATTTGCTATTAAATTAAATGGAGTTGCTGAATTGTTAATAATATGAAACTTACCGGCCATATTATTTGTGTTTTGTGCAACATAATATAATTCGTTAGGAGCATCGTATGGTACAGTAAAAGTTATATTACCAACACTATCTCCGTTATTTATTACACCCTTATCGTAATCAAATTGCTCACTAATACCACTTAATGGCTGCGTTCTAATAAAGAATGGATAATTGATACCACCCAATACACTAGATGCACTTACATAAAATTTATACGTTTCACCTCTATAAAGAGTTATTGTTGGATTAGAGCCAACACCTTCCCAATTATATGAAGAACTGCCATTATTAGTTATAGTGTAGTTTTTAATATGGTTATTTGGTATAGGTAAAATTACACTTCCAGTTCCCTTATCTAAAATATTATAAATTATACTGAAACTTGAACTTACTTTATTAGTTGTTTGTAATGATGCAGATACTCCTGTTGTGAATTGTTCTAAATTAGAAACTTTTACAGCCGCTTCATTAGATGATGTTACCCTTGGAGTTGCAGTTAATCCATTCGATATAATAGATATAACGGTTTCAAACGATGAACTTACACTACCTGTTATTTGGTTTGATATGGATATACTCGGTAATACCGGTGTTACATCAGATACCTTTATAGATGATGATGTATTTGATTTAAAATCAAAAGAACCAGTACCATTCGCAAATATACTTAAAATAGCACCAAATGATTTACTAATATCATTTAATGTTTCTAATGAAGCAGATGCCAATGATGATGTAATTTGCTCTGCTCCCAAAATATTATATGGAGATTCAAATCCATATCCTTTGTTAGAGCTTCTTGCTAATAAGGTTGGAAAGTTTGACGTGCCATTTTCAACAATAGTAGAAACCAATTTAAAATCGGATGCTACTTCTTCAATATTTTTTGTAGTTGGAGTATTAGCTATTTCACTACCGGAAAGATATAATTGTGGATATTGTAAAGGAGATGTTGCACGGATACCCTCTGCTGTATTTAAAGTTGTAATTTCAGGTAGTGCATCTAATCCTCTATTAAGAACATCAACAACCACACTCCAACTTTGTCTTACTTTATTTCTTGCATCAATATTACCACCACTACCAGAAATAAAACGAGAACCAGATGCATACATACCATACAACCCAAACGAAATGTTTGAGTTGTTTAGGGTAGCATGTCCACCATTATTTACTCTAATAGCATAATAAGAGAAGTTAGTAAAGAAAGATACCAGCTGAATGAATCCTCTACCATTAACTAAACATCCCACGCCATTTGGAGAAATCTGCGTATAGGCATCCAATACCATTGAAGCCAATGGTGAGTCAGGATGTATCACATCACCATTAACATAAAGACCTCCACCGCCTGGTGGAATTTCTTCGTAAAGTTCGGTGAATGAATTCTCTTGGTTTGAAATCTGCGAACAGTTCTGAGTATATGGTGAAGTTGTAATAAATGCTCCAGGTTGAAACGCTACTGCAAATCCTTTTTCAGGATTTATTTGGTCTGGAAATAATCTTAAACCTCCCATCGTTACCTCTGCAATATAACATCCAGAGTTTACGTGGAATAAGTCTTCCGATGGATTTTTAGCGTTAATTTTGGTAATACGCAATCCCGCACCCCAAATGGTTGTGTTGGATGGGAGTATGACAGGATTGTCCTCTAAATAAGTTCCTGCCTGCACTTTGATTACATATCCGTTTGAAACCGAACCAGTATCGAAACCATATCTACCATCGTATCCTGGAGCTGCTAATTGTGCTGCTCTCTTAATTGTACGAAGTGGATATTGGATAGTTCTACCATCATTTGTATCATCACCATCGGTTGAAGATACATAAAGTGTAGGTAAGTTAGCACCAAAATCTTTTGCAAGGATTCCAGCATATCGTTGAGTATCCACCGATTCCGATGCAAATGAAGCGGTTCCTGAAAATAAGGTTTGTGAACCTAATTGAAATAATCCATCAACGGTAAACGAACCGGTTACAAATACAGATCCAGTAATCTCATTTTTAGAACCGGTATCATTACCCAAAAAAAAGCTTTTAGAAACAAATAATGAACCAGAAATAACCGCATCATTGCCTAAAAAGAGGTTTTCTCTAATAATTAGAGAACCTGTTATATTCTGTTGTTCTTCAATCTGTTTACGAGGTATTAATCTTGCCATTATACTATTTCTGCTATTTTTCCTTTTATTTCAAAATCAGTTGCACTTACTTCGTTTGGTAGCCTAGTAATGTTGGCAACAAATGTAACAATAATATTATTCCCACTAACCGATGCGTTATATCGGTCTTGTGGTTGTTTTACTCCAAATAAATATACATCAATATAATCGGTAACATCATCAACCTCCAAAATATCAAAAATAAATCGTTTATTTACTAAAGTTAAAGTAAAATAAATTTGATTTTCTACGATTATCGTATCCGGATTATATGCGTATGTAAATGTATCGGTATTAACCCTTAATACGAAATCTTTAAAAGCAGCTCTATCTCTTAACTTTTGAGTTGTATCTAATGTTATATTTGGTACTTGTCTTCTCATACTATGAATTTTTCTACATCTCCTTTTATTTTTACTTCATCGGATTCTTCTAAATCATACTCATTTCCAAAACGGTCAAACGCAGGAAATCTATTTTTTAAAAATTTTATATAAAAAGTGTTTCCTATCATTTCAAACACATAATCATTTTCAGATATAAATAATCCATTTATAAAAACATCGAATCTTGCAGAGGGTTTTCTTAAACTTTCTAGCTTCGAATATAAAGTTTTAACCCTTACATTTTCAATTTTATAAATCCAATAAAATGGATGAAATGTTGGGTCTTGAAATAATTCAAATTCATTTGGTTCATTCACCTCTTTCATTATATTTTTAAGAAGTCTTACATTCATAGTTCTTGAAATTTACCAGTTATCGCTACTTCATCATTCTCATCTAACGGAAATGGTAAAGTAAATACAAATATTATTTCGTTATTAACGCCATTATATGAATATGTATATGATGATGGTGAAATAAAATCACCATTTATATAAACTCTAAACCAATTTACAGTATCATATATTCCAAATAATTCAGATGGTAAAACTGGTTTTATAACATTCGTCAATTTAACAGTTGATGAGTTTATAAATGTTGCCATTTGAGAACCTCTTACTGCCACAAAATCTATTACTTGTGCATATTCATTATACAAGTTTGGATTTATAAATAAATTTCCAGTCAAATCGGTTTCTACTCCAAATACAACTCTTTTTAATGTTTTTCCTTTTTTAACAACAGGTTTTGCATTATACCTTTCAGGTAATAAATAAGCATTTACTATCATATTGAATGTAGTTCGTATAATTCTTTCAGAACCTTGTCCAACTTCTTGTTGTGTATCAAACGAATCTATTTTTACCTTAAATTTATATCCATCTTCTTTTCCCCAATATCTATCAGTTGCATATTGAAACGCCTCCACAATTGTATTCATGTGTTCGGTAAATGATGTCCAAATCATTACCTCATAAGTAAGTGTTACATAATCAGGAACATTTATATTATATAAATCTCTAGTTGGAGTAACTCCATTTTGTAAACTAAATCTTTCATATCGGTTTTTCTTTGAATATTTCTGATATGTTGATATAACGTTTACTTCTTTGAAATTTGACATTAAATCATTTCGTTCAATAGAATTTCGTTTAAACATAATCAAAGGAACTTGTATTCTGCCCCTTGTATCTCTCAAATATCCTTCTTTTCTAGCACTATTCCATCTTTCAGCATTTCCATATATCAATGGAACTTTTAATATATTTCCATTTTCTTCCACATCAGGAATTACAACAGAAGACATGTAATCTGCAATAGTTGTATCTATATCAATAAGTTTTACACCTTTAATATATTGTTTCTCTACTGAAACTTGATTGGCTCTATTTGTTTCTTTTTTATCCATTATACTATTCTCATTTCAGTTTGTATTGCACTTCTTCTAGTCATAAATGTTGAACATATAATAGCAAACTTCTCACCGTCACCAGTTTCAACTCTACCACCTATCAATTGGTCTTCTGTTACATTATCAATTTCAAAATAAGCTTCATTGTGAAAAATAATATCACCAACTTCAGGATAAAATCCAGCATCTTGCAAAGTAAATCTATTAAAACGAAATTGAACATTTTGGGATGAATCCGCACCAAATCCTTCATAGTTTGCAGAAGTGTCATCTCTTTGAATAACAGCCGTACATTCAACTCCTTGATAATATGTTTTATTTAAAGATTCACCATACAAATTAGTTTTACTATCTTCTATGACAAGTTTATATAATACCACGGCGGTTTCAATTACTACATCTACTAATTCTCTGGATATACTTTCGAAGAATTTTATATCTCTACTTAATGCGAATCTTGCCATATTATCCTATATAAATTGCCAAAGGTACTTTTCTTAACATTTCTTGATGTTGATTAGCCTCTGTATTTCTATTATCAAATTGTACTTTTCTACTAAGTTCCTCTAATGTTTCTCTTAACTGAGTCATTAAAGCCTCTTTTTCAGTTTGTGCCTCACTTCTTAACGCAGCTCCATCCAAACTAATTTCGGAACCAGGTATTGGAATACTTGAATATTTTTCTCTAATAGCACCTAATAGTTCTTTTACCAGTGCTAATGTATATTTTCTAATCCACTGCTTACCCACATCATTAATTCCACCATATTCCATAAAGTTATAAGGTATATCCGAATAATCAGAAATTACATTTGGTGTTACAGTTGTAGAATTTTCAGTAAATTCATCTTTCACATAATAATCAAAATATAACTTTCCATAAAGATTTACATTTTGAGAAGTTGGCATTGGGAATACTCTCATTTTGCCATTTACAATATTAAACGTAAATGCCGATTTACGGAATTGGTCATTAAATTCAATTGCTTGAATTCTCAACATATCTTCAAATATAGGCATTAACACAAATTGTGCTGCTGGTGAGTATGAACCAAATCCAAATTCATCAATTAAGTTTAAAGTACCTTGTCCAGAAACGGAATATGGGTCAAAGAATCTATTGATTGCCGGTGTTGGTTCTTGGAATACTCTAACTATTTCTATACGTTTTCCACCTTCTTTAACAGCCGAAAACAATGTATCTAAATTATATTCTTGCTGTCCTGGTTTTAATTCTATAAACCCTTTTTTAATATCAGTATTTCCCCCCACACCTGCTAATGTACCATACGCATCGGAAATTGCGATTAAATTCGGTAGATTTGAACCCTGTACTAATTTATTTGTAAGATTTGTTGTTTTTACTTTTCCTTTAAGAGAATCTAAATTATTACGAATGTTGAATTGATTAACCTGTGCTCCATATTCAGATACCGATTCTTCAAAACAAGCATAAAAATTTTCATCTATTAATTCTATGTTTTGAATAGGGTATCCCAATCTTCTAGCACACCATAGTGCCACCTTTGGAGCTTCTTCTTGGAACTCATAATCATCATCGTATATTCCAAAAGGAGTCTGCCCTGGAAAGAATGAAGATGAACCAGGATATATTAATGTTTCTAGTGCCATTTATAAGTACTTATTTTATCGTTACCTATAAATATTAGAAAAGGGAAGTTTAGTAATTTAATGAGGATTTTACTCTGAATATAAAATTATCCACTACGGTCTTAATTTCCGCATTTGTTATTTGTACACCAGATGCTTTACTTAGTAGAGTACATATTGTAAGAATATTAGATGATTGAGAACCAGATGAATACAATGCACCTCCTGCAAAACTCCTACTATTATCACTAAATGTTCTAATCGTACCAAATGTTGAACCCCAATTTGAGTGTCCTAAAAGAATATATACACTACAATGTGATGGGTCACTTGCTGCAAATTGTTGTCTGAAAAATGCATGTGTGGTAAATCCATCAACTACACTACCACTATATATACTACCCGTTACCAACGTACCAGAACCATCCGCTCCGGAGTTACCAGATGTTTGATAACCAACCGAACCATTTCCTACCCTAGTTCCAATTACTGTTAAAGGATGCCATTGTATTGATTGAGTTGCCGGTGATGTTGAGTATTGGGTATATCCTAAACTTATATATTGAAAATCACCATCCAAGGTTCCAACACTTCCAGTTTGTAAGTAGTTAGATGCCGATGGATATGCTGCTGCCGAATAAACAGGCGTTAGTGTTGCCAATGTAACATTATTTTTTAACCAAGGACTTGTGATGTTACCAGGATTATCATACATATCACCACCACCATCATTTATATAATATGAGTTACCATCTAAACGATATGCGTAAAAAGATGGATTACGAAATTCGGACATGTAATTTCTTAGGTATGTGGCAATATCTCCTAAGAACTGATATGGTGCTCCAGTTCTAACATTACTTCTTATTATTTGTATATTTCTGAATTCTATTGCCATTAATAAGGTCTTGTTGTTGTTACGAACATTTGGAAGTTTGGCATTGTACCATTTCTATTATTCCATGCATCATAAGGTGCAGAACAATCAAATCCTGCATTAGTATAAGATGTTGTTGCTTGGTCAAAAGTATTAGCGGCTGCAACATGTCCTACATAACTTGTTTGTGAAGTAATTGGTGGGTCTTTTCTTAAATAATAAGCCCTATTACTTCCCCCAATAGTTGGTGAATTACTTATAGCCGTATATGTTCCTTTGTAAGTTGTAGATATTAAAGGAGTTACGGTTGTAGGTGTTGCATTCGAAAGCATTTTTGTAGCAAATCCCAAAATATATGTATTTGCAGGTATTGTAGAATTTGCTTGGGGTAATACGGATGCACAAGTTCCAGTATATGATGAATTAACTGCAGTATTAAATATTGCATCGGTATTTCCAATTTTTTGTGCGTCAGAATATCCAGCAAATACTGCATTGTAATCTGCTAATGAACAAGAAAAGAAATTACCAACAGTTGCCGCATCATACGCAGTTTGTCCTGCTGCTGATAGCAAACTTCTCATTGTTACATTTCCTTTTGATATTGAATATCCGTTCTCAAATACAATACTCATATTATGCTATTTCGTAACTTCCGTTCCAAATAAATCTATCACTTGTTGTCCAAGTGAATGGTTGAGTTGCGTTTACATCACTAGCAGTTCCACCTGTATTTTGATATTGCATCGGTGCTTTATGATTAAACCCTGCTCTTGCCCCTACCATACTCGCATTATACCAAGCAGTACCATTATCCAATAAAGTAACCGTCATTAAGATAGCATCTGCATGCGATGCCGTAAATGGCATTGATACATACCATTCTCCACTACCAAATGTTGTTGTACTTCCCATTGCAATATTACCTCTTACAAAACAAGTCTTACCAATTACTTTGTAGTATCCTTCTATCGTTCCATTATTAATTGCAGGATTTGAAGATGCTGCTGTCCATTGTGGAGTATATGCAGTCCATCCGGTATCAATTCTACTTTCATTTATAGTTACCGAACCAGTTAAATTTGTTGAACCACTTAATATAGTTGAACCACTAATTTGTAATCTATTCGTAATACTTGCTAATCCACTATTATTGATATATAAGTTACTTCCGCTATTCAATACAAGATTTGATGCACTTGCAAATAAAGATGCTTCACTAATCGCCGTTGAACTTACTATCAACGAACCCGTTACAACTTGATTTCCATTAAAATTATTTGATGTTAAACTTGCGAATGTACCAAAGTTTGTAATTTGTGTAGAAGATGATACCAATGTTGCCGCTTTTAACGATGCGGTGTATGCTTCAATATTATTTATTTCCGCTCTTATTGAACCGGTAAATGTATTCAATGAAGATGTTGTAAAATGTATTGATGCGGTTGCTCTATTAAGCGATTGAGTAAAAATACCCAACGATGCAGTCAATAAATTTAATGCACCAGTTGTAAAATTTAAGGATGCAGATGTTTGGTGTATTGATGCAGTTACTCTATTTAATGATTGAGTAAATACACCCAATGATGCAGTATATAAATTTAATGAAGTTACATCCCCACCACCTGCTCCAAATCCCAATGCGGTAATTTGAGCTGCACCACTAATTAAAGTTGTTGCTTTTAATGATGCAGTATATTCTTCAATACCATTTATTTCCGCTCTTATTGAACCGGTGAAGTTATTTAATTGGGGTGTATCTGCAGTTGATGAAGATATAAATCCGAAATCAGTTATTTGCTGCGATGAACTTATTAATCCATCTATTGATGCCGGGGAAATACCAGAAGTTCCAGAAGTACCATGCGAACCAGCACTTCCAGTTATAGTTAATCCACTTGTTCCGGATGTGCCATCAACACCAGAAGTACCAGCTGAACCTGTAATTGTTAATCCGCTTGTACCAGAAGTTCCATCAACACCCGAGCTTCCATTACTTCCACTTATGTTTATAGATGCAGAGTATTCTAATGCAACTATTCGTAAATTTATTGAAGAAGAATATTCATTAAAAGAAGATGTTGTTAATAATGAACCACTATCCACTAAAACTGAAATACCAGATGTACCAGAAGTTCCATGAGAACCAGCACTTCCAGTTATACTTAATCCGCTTGTTCCAGAAGTACCACTACTACCATCTACACCACTCGTACCATTTCCACCACTTCCACTACCTGCGGTAAGTGTTGTATAAGTTACACCATTAAGTGTGATAGAACCAGTTACTACTAATGAACCACTAATCCATTCCGAACCAGTAATATAAAGATTTCCATTTTGTTGGATATAAATGTTACTTCCACTCGTAAGAGTAAGAGATGAACTATTGCCCATAAGAAGTGTAGCATCATTTATAAATGCGTTTGATACCGTTAGTGAACCGGTAACTGAAACTGAACCACTATATTGTGAAATACTAAATGTTTGTCCATTTGTACCACTTATACCAGATGTTCCCGAAGTTCCAGATGCTCCAGTTACACCACTACTTCCACTTGTTCCAGAGGTACCAGAAACTCCACTTGAACCAGATGTACCAGAAGTACCACCACTTCCTGCAGTTGCAGATGTACCACCACTTCCAGATGTTCCCGAACTACCTCCACTTCCCGCAGTTGCAGATGTACCACTACTACCAGATGTACCAGAAGTACCGGATGAACCACCGGTACCAGATGTACCCGATGTTCCGTTTATTCCAGAAGTTCCTGATGAACCATCGCCGCCACTTGCTCCACTTAAGTTTACAACCCAAGATGTAAACGTACCACCACCTATTGTTGATATTGGTGCTCCAAATACCATAACACCGGTAGCTGGATTGTAAGATGTAATTTGAGATATTTGATAATTGGATAAACTATTTGCAATAATAATTTCTTGTGCAGTTGTATATCCTAATTCGATACCAATTGTTAAAGTACCCGCATTTCCTAAAGTATGTTCATCGGTTGATGATGTTTTATATTTCTCACCTCTTACACCAGAAGTACCACCGGTACCGGATGTTCCAGATGACCCATCACTTCCAGATGTTCCACCACTTCCAGATGTTCCCGAACTACCTCCACTTCCCGCAGTTCCATCGGTACCAGATGTACCAGATGAGCCACCACTTCCCGCAGTTCCATCGGTACCAGAAGTTCCTCCACTTCCCGCAGTACCATTCGTACCATTTATACCAGAAGTACCACCAGAGCCAGATGTCCCACCACTTCCAGCAGTAGATGATGTTCCAGAAGAACCGGATGTACCATCAATACCAGATGTACCAGCTTCACCGTCATTTCCAGGTTCACCATTTACACCCGATGTTCCATTTGTACCCGAAATACCCGCACTAATATCAATTCCATTTAAAAATATAGAACCACTAACATTCAAAGAACCCGTAATATCGGCATTTCCTTCAAATGGAAATCCAGCACCAGTTCCACCGGTTACTAAAGATGATGTTGCTATTATTGTTGATATATTATCAGGTCCACCAACCCAAATATAACCTTCTCTAATAGAAGCAGTAAGTGAACCAGTTAAATTAATATCACTAATTTGAATTTGATTATCAGCATTTATAGAAATAGATGCAGTCTGATTATTATCGCCAATAAAATAAATTGTACCTTTTGAAATCCAAAGGTCTTTCCAAGCATTTGTTGCAGAACCCAAACTAAATGATGATGTTAAATCACCATCAGCAACATTTGGAATAATTGAACCCGATATACGAAGCGAACTACTTAATACATTTCCAAAAGTTCCAGATGTACCAGATGTACCATCTTTACCACTAACCCCTGCTTGTGATATTGTTAATTGTGGTTGAGAAGTTTGGACATTAATATTGGTAACGGCATTTTCTATCGCTACATTAGTCTTTGGGACTTCAACTTGGACAGTTGTTATATCTTTTTTTATTTCTACGGACATCTTACTTAGTTACATTTTTAGATAACTTAACTTTACCTTCTAATAGTCTTGTAACTTCGTTTCCATTTACTAATTCTAAATCATATAATGCTTCATTAAAATCTAAAAGTGATGAAGATGCTGCTGATATGTAAACTGCTATTGAACCAGATGATAATGGAGTTGTTCCATTAGAACCACTTAGATTAATACCAGTTCCATCTGCTTTTAAGGATGAAGATAAAGAGAGTAAAGGAGATGACTCATAGGAAGTTCTTATTTGCATTCTTCCTTGATAACCAGTTAAGTTTACAGCAGAACCACTTTCATTTGTCCAATTTATTTGAAAGTTTGTAGTTGCTCCCTGCTCTATAATGAATGAATATTTACCTGCTGCCATATATTAATAAGTTTACCACTATAAATATAAAGTTTCTTCAAAGGGGTAAAATAAAAAAAGGGAGAGAATTTCTTCCCTCCCAATTTTATTATCTAAGATTTACTTTAGATTAGATAGATGCTAAATCTTTAACATAAATCTTACCATAGTACTCAGGACGAACCATTTTCTTAGCGTAACGAGTCATCACACCTCTACGTGGAGTAAAGTTTTGTGGGTCATACACTAATGGAGTCATAATCAATGGTACATAAGGAGCGTAAACAGCACCAGTCTCTAAGAAGTTGTTACCTCTATAACCCAATAAGATTTCGTTAGAAGTCATATAAGGGTTTTTGTAAACTGTGTATCTATTGCTCAT
>JACCDW010011120.1_pt1 | contig 13028 bp, 28 predicted proteins | sample 7449781 | NCBI WGS metagenome assembly JACCDW01 (sample SAMN15323449, study PRJNA562643) | freshwater metagenome | isolation source: river surface water | place: USA:Blue River Watershed | collected 2017-08-18 | reverse complement strand
CTATCCCTTCATCCACCATTAGGATACTCAGTTATCCAACGGGACAACAACCGATTATTCATCAACGAGGGAAGGGACGGTAAGTTCGAAGAAGTTTCCGAGGAGTTGTACGATGAGTTGGTTGACAAATTTGATTCACGATATAGAAGATAGAGACATGGAAAAAGATTTAGTTTTTAGAGCAGTCATTACTGGACCAAAGGAATATCTCCCAGAGGGCACAACCGTAGAAACATTTGTCATTTCACCTTATGATGTTGATGAGGTGAGAGAGGACGGCGAGACCGACGAGGATGCTATTGCATATCTGAAGGAGGAGTACATCGCCGAGTGGGAACAACGGTGGTGCAAGGTGCAGCTGCTGACCGAAGAAGAATATCAACAAATCAAAAACCAAATACCATGACCAGAAAAATCGACATTAGAATTTGTGGGAGAAAGATTGAGGGTTATCCAACGGTGAGCCGGACGATCACGTTTGACACGATAGAAGAACTTATCAGGAAGGCAGACAATGCTATAGAAGAAACCTGCTTTGGTAAGGTTGACTGCTATGTAGATAACTTCAGAGAGATCCTGACTCCGGACGAGGTTAAGGTTCTAGAGGACGATAATTTTATCGTGTAATTATTTTTTTTCCTGGATAGCGGTTCTTATATTTAAGATAACCAATTAAAACTAAGAACATGAATTCAGAAGATGAAAAAGCAAAAAGAGAATTCTTCAAAGCTCTAGCAGCTGAAGTAGCTAAAATGGAAAGAGAAATTGCAAAGATGCTATTTCTCAAGCACAATCCACACGTTCAGATTTTAGAGAACGAAAAGTACGAATTGATTGTTTGTCTAAACTAAGAAGCCATGGAAGAAAAGATTCAAACTATCCTGGAAAGATTTGACTTTCAGAAGGTAAGAGATTACATGATACTCACCAACTGGACTTGGTCCAATCAAAATGGACAATCAGTTCCCTCGGTGGAAGAGTTGGAAGCAACTGCAAAGAGATTGCTAACAGCTGTTGCTTATGATGAGAAAGATCATTCAAGCATTGGGACTGGAGGATTAGTTGCCCATAAATTCACTTGGGGATTAGATCTTCACTTCGTTTTAGAACGAAGATCATCCTACTGATCCCATACATAGTATGGTGCTAAGATACTCCCGCTCACGCACGAAAAAACCAAAAAAATGAAAACAGTTTCAAGAGAAGAAGTAGCAAAGACGAGTCCTGACTATGCAGAGATCATGAGAAAGGAATCGCATCACAACCATGAGATCATCGAGGATGAGCAAGGTACATGGCGGTGGAAGTCTGAGCCAACGGTGAAGACGATTCTAGATCGAATCAACTTCAATGATGTATGGATGTTATTTCATCACATGGGCTTAGGTAAGAATGATGAGAGTGTACGAAAGCTTTACCGTGATATGGGTTATTCATTGAGCGGGTACTGGGAGATATTCTACTGGGAGATGAACAACGAGGATGCGGATCAATACCGTCCCGAGGTGTAACCCCCATAGATCAACAACAAAAAAGTCTCAGAATTTCTGAGACTTTTTTTGTGAGTTATTGATGCCAACGGTGTAACCCCTTAGACGATTCGGATTAATCGTATGTCTGAATTCGGGGAACACATATGTCGGTGGAAGTTATCTCAACGCCGGAAATAACTTTACCAAAGAAGTTAGACTTAGCAGATGATGATGCTTTGTATTTACCACTAAATGATAACTTGGTATTATTACCCATCTTAAACTTAGGGAATAACCTAGCTTCCCATGTTCCATTAGGATAGAAGTCAACGGTAAATGTTTTGTATGTGGAGAAAGATGTGCTTAATGTATTGTTTATCTCAACCTCCCAGTGGGTTGCAATCGGATTCTTTTGCCAAGGACCTCCATGAGGTGTTGCTGGTTTAGCTCCGATCTTTTTCAAGAATTCAGGCATTTTAGGTAATGCTGCAGCAGCTTCATTAATTTCTTCTCCGTAAGATTTGATGTTATTTAGCATGATTTATTCTTTGTTTGGTCTATATATCTGCTTTCAGTCGTCAAGCTGTAACAGCTGGATACACCTCGGAAAACTTTTTATCCCGGTTAATTTTTTTATCCTAGGTCTAATTGTTATTTTTGTAGCATAACCAATTAAAACAACACTCATGTACTCATTGAACTGTGATTATTATACCCGAGAGTTTTCTAACATTGATGATCTCATCTCTGATATCATGTCCTCTGGCATGGATCCCAACTACGAAATAACTTTCAACGGTGTTTCCACTGGAGAACTCGCCGCTGACTTACTCCAATATTAACCATGGAAAAGATTGAGGTTACCATACAGGAAATCAGGATGGCCACCAGACCTAATGTGTATAAGAATAGGAAGAAATACACCCGTAAAAAAAAGCATAAAAAAGACCCGGAATAATTTTTTTATCCCGGGTTAGAACCTTACTTTTACTTTATAACCAATTAAAAAATATCCTATGTCAGCTTCATTAGTTACAATCACACACGAGGTTCTTAAGGAAAGACTTCGCAGAGGAACAGTTCGTTTCTACTTCAGAAAAACAGACGGATCCCTTCGCATCGCAATGGGAACATTGGACCTCACAAGAGTACCCACATCAGGTCAGCCTAAGGGTGGCAACGCACCACAAGGGGTAACCACTTTCTTCGACTTGGAGAAGAACGCTTGGAGATCGGTTTCCCACACTCAGCAAATTTGGATTGATTAAGTCTAACCTTAAAAACGCAAAGTTATGTACATAGTAATCACAGCAAACCCCGACGGGGATTCATACATGGTAACGGCAGACCTCGACAAGGCAAAGTCCCATTTCGATGCCGAGGTGAAAAGCTCAGAGGACTCGGTATTCTCGGATCCTGAATGTCCGATATACCTAGCCAAAATAGAGGATGGGGTGAGATTCGGAAGCGACGGATTCAACCTTTATGGTTGCGAGGTTATCGAAGAGCATTATCCAGAGGATTAATTTTTTTCCCCGACTTAAGTTCTTATATTTGTTTTTGTAAACCAATTAAAATCCACAATATGAACAAAAATCGAGATCCAAAGACTGGACGTTTCGTTTCCTCAAAAGGAACAGGTCCACAAGCATCTTCAATGACAGTAGGTCAGAAGATTCACAAAGTCCTTACAGCAGGCATCAAGGTGTTTGGCAAAAAGGACATCTCGGGAACACCAACCACAATGGCTCAAGGATCCTCGGTGATTCTAGAGAAGACATCTGAGATTGGTCCAACCGGAACAGCCGTTGTTCGAGTTAAGAAAGAAAACTCAACCCGTACGTTCTACACGGTAGAAGAGAACATCTCATAAAAATTCTCCTCAACTCCATATATAGAAAAGAGAGACCTTCGGGTCTCTTTTTTTGTGCGGATGTTTTAGAGGTCTAACCTGTAGACACCTATTACACCGTTGCCAACGGTGGATGGATACAGACCGATTCATTATGAAATAAAAAAAAAAATAAGATTTTTTCTATTTTATTTTTTTTCCGACCCCCCGCATTCTATATTAGCAATATAAACCAATAAATACATAAAATTATGAGCGAGAACAAATTTTTCAAGTTAACATGTGGGTATTGCTACAATGAGAACTTCGGTGTAGGCTTTATAGCTAAAAGGAAAAATGACGAAGATCCCGAGCTTACTTCAGATAAAAGGAACTCTACCTTATGGGACGGATTTCAAGAAGATGGAAGCGTAGATAATTATCCTGATTGGGTCATGGAAGATTCAGCATGGGCTTTTATTCACGAAGAAGAAATATCAGAGGACGAGTTTAACAATTCCGATGGTTGGATAAAACCTACATCTGAAGAGTTAGCTGCGTTATCTCAAGAATGTTAGTAATAGCACCATCTAACTTAAAAGAGACTTCGGTCTCTTTTTTTATGACCATAGGTTTCCCATAGGTTGCAGCTGGAAACACCGTCGCCAACGGTGGATGGATACAGACAGATTCCGTCTAGGAATTCACAATTTTATTTTTTTTCCCATCCTTAAATTCTTATATTTGTATCATAACCAATCACAAATAATTATGAAACTAAAAAGATTTAGCTTAGACATTGCATTCGATGGACCTTGCAATGACACCGGAAAATTCCTAACCTATCTTCAAGAGATATGTGAGGTATTCAATCTTCAAATTGTTGGTCTGGTTCCTGTCAGTCCTGCCGGTGCATGGCCAGAGGTTACCTTCCGAGGTACTGAAGAGGATCTCACCAACCTTTCAATCGCATTTCACGATGATCCTGAATTGGGTAAAGAAATGATTGATGATTATATCATGGAGGATGACGAACCGATATTTGAGGTTCCTTTCGATGAAAGATACACAACCAAGGGTAATCGTCAATTCATCAACGAGGACGGGACATTATCATTCAAGGAATGGGAATAGTCAAAATCACAAATTATTAAAAGGATCTTCGGATCCTTTTTTTGTGGGCATAAGTTTGCAGCTTATCTACCTTGAAACACCGTCGCCAACGGTGGACGGATACAGACCGATCGGTTGGGAATTCGGGATTTTATTTTTTTATCCTATTCCAAATTCTTATATTTATACTATAACCAATTAAAAACAAACCAATGAAAAAACTATTGATTGTCTATCGACTATTTAACCCAACTTACGGGCCACAGGGAAATGCTAAAACATTATCTGTTCGATTGAATGCGGATAACACCCTATCCTATTCATACTACGGTGGTTGGCAATCTAGCGGAATGGGTTTTGCAATCTCAAACATGCAACTCAAGCGTTCCTTACCTTTGGGAGCCAGAAATTTCAAAACGGTCGAGGACCTACATCGGGAAATCGTTTCAATCCTGGCAACCGGGGTAGGCTCAAGAAAAATCAGCACGTTTGAAATCCTGAACGACCTATAAAAAAACATTTGGAATTTGGCCCAGGTTAATTTTTTATCCTGGGCCTAATTGTGTACTTTTATATTAACCAATTAAAACAAAACAAAATGAGCAATTGTCAAAGATGCGGAAAGGAAGCTAACCCTACCATTATGTCCATGTTTAATACCCAAATGATATGTATGGATTGCAAGGATGAGGAGAAGAAAAATCCGAGGTATGACGAAGCTGTAAGCAAAGAAGCTGAAGAGGTAAAAAAAGGAAATTATAATTTCGAAGGAATTGGGTTATGAAAAGTTTTAAGTTTAGAAGCGAGTGTTTTCACGATATCCTAGAGTTAATGAAACTCCACGGTGAACACATAGGGAAGATTAGTATTCAAAGACACGAATCCTTTCCCGACTGCGAATGCACACTATCCTCCAATCTAGACCGAGGTGAACTGCTGGAGAAGATGAGAGATGTGACTGATGGACACGTGATGGTGGAGACACTGGAGGAGGAAGAGAATTATACAGGAATCAGAGATTATGGTAGATAATTTTTTTATCCCAACTCTAATCATTACTTTAGCTTCATATCCAATCAAAACAAAATGAAAACAAGAACAGCAATACATTGGTCATTATACATTATAGGAGTGATAACTCTTTTAGGTTTGATAGTGACACCAAAAGCTTGGATGGTCGTTTTGGCTATTGGAGTTATACTTTACATTAGAAAAGCACTAAATACAAAAACTGAGGGGGATTAGATTTTAGGTTGGTTGGTTATAAATGCAAAGGGGCCTCGTGTGTACGAGGCCTTTTTTGTTGGGTAAACGCTAAGCTCCCCGCCGACACACCGTCGCCAACGGTGTTGTGGATGCGAAGCAGAAATTAGATGTGATGAAGATATATAAGTTCAACAATAAAAAAAATAAAAAACAAAATTATGAACAGAAACATTATTGATTTTGATAACTTCTCTTCAAGCGACTACGAAGCAGGTTATTCTAATGACGCACTTAACATCGAAGAAGCATTAGACTTTGTAAACGGTGTAGAACTAGCAGAACTAGTTATGGAACTTGATGAGGCTGAAGCTCCTGGAGCAGGTGTAACAAGCATAGCAGCTACTATTGCTGCAGGATCTCAAGAGGTAGCAAAGGCTGTACAACAAGGTCTAGTAAAACAAGGAGTTGTTGATAAAGAAAACAAGCCTAAGAAAATGAATCCTAAAGAGGCATTCGGTAAAGTTACCAGCGGTATTTTGAATCAGGTAGCAGATCCAACTAAGGCAGCTTTATTACTTAGAAACTACTATTCACGTTTCTTAAACATGAATAAGGTTCCTTGTAACATGATTGGAATCGACAGCAAGAAAGAAATGAATTTTGCTGATTATGAGAAGATGATGAAAGATAAAGCAGCTAAATCTAAGGGAGGCGTAAAACCACCTTTCGCACCTAAAGCAGGAGCTAAGCCAGCAGGTCCTAAGCCAGCAGGACCAGCACCTCAACCGGCTAAATAAGAAACCATTCTAAATCAACATAAACACTAAAAGACTCTTCGGAGTCTTTTTTTGTGGGATTGGATGTGCCTCATATAAACACCCCGGAACATAGTATGGGAGTAACATACTCCCACGCACGTCCGTAATTAACATTAATCTGCTAATAATTTTTTTATCCTGGTGAAAGGTCTTATATTTGCTATGTTTAATGTTTTAAATAAAAGATAAACAAAATGAACAGAGAGACTAGATTTGAATCTGGATTAATCGTTTACAAGGGAGACTGGGCTGGTGCTCAATGGACTGTTACTGGTAACATGAAGCGTTCATTTACAGTTAAGGAGTTTGAATCAGCTTATGACTTCGAAGAATTTATCAAGGCAAGGATCAATTGCCGAGGTATAGAGTTTGATAGTGAGTTCTGTCAATTCTTTGCCTACACGGAGACCAAGGAAAGAGCTCTTAAGTTTGCCCGGGATATTGAGGCTTACTTCGCTCAGGTCCGAAGACTTCTATAAACAACGGTGAATCCAACTGGCAATCTAGCCCGACAAAATCGGGCTGGAATTTTTTGTGGTTTATTTTTTTCCCCAGGCCCAATTCATTACTTTAGCTTTATAACCAATAAAAAAAGATATGAATAAAAAAGAAAAAGAGGAAGCTTACGAAAAATTAAGATCCCACGGAACTCTAAGAATTTCTTACAATGACGGAATAGAGTGCGAGGAAGAGTTAAGAACTATAGGATTAGATATAGACTTTATTAAGAGTCGTCTCCGCCAGATAGATTATTTATCTTGCTCGATAAAATATGACGGTGAACATCATTTATCAAGTGATTTAGAAGAAGAATACAGAAAGCTTCGAGCCCACCTAGATGAATTCGGGGCTGATTATGAAATAGATTAGAAATCATTTTTTTCCCCAGACCCAATTCATTACTTTAGCTTTATAACCAATTAAAACAAAACAACATGTTCAATCAACTTTGTGTATGGCCAGGAGTTATCGTAGGATCAACTCCACAAGAACAAGAAGAGTTAGTAAACTTCATGAAGAATGAAATGGGAGTTAGAGTTAAGTATCATACCGAGGTGCAAACTCTTCCTGATCTGGATTCATCAGGAAAAGCTATTCCGGAGACCGGAGGTCGTAATGATCTCTTCTTCTTCGTCCACGATGAGGACGTTCCAAAGTTTGCAGTTCCAAGACTTCAATTAGGCATCCGATGGTGGGAGGATGTGATTGTGTACAACGACAACTCACACCTATACACTCCAGAGTTCATTCAAGCCAATCCTCCCAAATGGTAGGAGCTGACCTCTGAATAACCTAAATCCTCAGTTTCCCCGCTGAGGATTTTTTGTGTGTGCTGAATTCGTAACAGCTGGTAACACCGTTGCCGACGGTGGATGGGCGGAGAGCTGGGGGAATTGGCGGAGGAATTTTTTCTCCAGCTCTATCACATTTCCCCCGTAATAAACCCTTACTTTTATACTATCAAAAAACAGAAAGTATGACAACACTATTCTTCCTACTCACAATCATCTTCCTTCTATACGAGGTGTATGGAGTAATCAACACTCGAAGCTTATACGAGTTCAAAAAGTCGGTTGCTGATAAGTCAAAGTTTAATTCCGAGGAGGATAGATCTTCAGGTTGTCTTTACCTATTTCTTATATTACCATACTTCATCTGGGGTGTCCTCGGTGTTGCCCTAAGCGACCAATGGATATCCTTCGTTATACTCTTTGCAATCGGAATCGTTACTTCAATAATTTCTAATGGGCTTAAAAGAATAGGTCACCCCGACGGTGTGGCCAAGATGCTCTGGCTAAAGATAGATGCTTTAGCTTCTGCAATCATGTTGGTTGATATCTTCATGGTTCACTTCAGAGGCGATGTGTACACTTCAATTCTGGTTTTGTTTTAGGTTTGGTTTTTTAAATTGGTAAATCTGGGTCAACATATGTCCCAGATTTTTTTGTGGGAAAAGCTTGGATGTCCATGCAGAACACCGCGGATAAACTTTTTTCAATTTTATCCCGGGTTAATTTTTTTTCCCGGTTAAGATCTCTTACTTTTATATCATAACCAATTAAAACAAAATGAAATGAAAACAGCAGGAAAAATCGCAACAATCGGATTACAAGTTTGGGCAATCGGATTAGGAGTTATGGTAGCATCAGCATTAGTGTTTGCAGCAGTTCAAGTTGCAACAGGAAACTACCACGGTACTGCCAGCTTTGAATTCTAATATGAGAAGGGTCTGGTATTGGGTGTTTAAAAACATCATACAAAAAATAACAGGATACATTATCCGTAAAACAGAAGCCAAGTAACACTTGGCTTTTTTTGTGGGCATAGGTTTCCAGCTGTTACAGCTGCATTCACCGTTGGCGACGGTGTTACCAGTTACAGCATAGGATTTGATGTTGCAGAATCAGGAACTCTGATGATGATTGAATCTCCAAATCGGTCAACACCGAATCCAGTTGGAGATAGGTTTCTGTAATAATCTAGATAATAATCCGTACGATCAAAGCCCTCGGTGTTCTCACTCTCTCTTACGCAGTTAGGAACTATACGACCATTCTTTTTCTTAGTCCCAATCTGCTTGTATCCTTTCCAACAAGGATTGGCTTTTTCTTTTAGAAAATCTGCATAAGATAGAATCATGCTCTATATATTTACCTCGGTCGAAAATAATCCCGGGTTAATTTTTTTTCCCCGGCTAGATGGATTATATTTACTTCATAACCAATTAAAACAAACCAAAATGAAAACATTAGCTCGCAACCTCAATCTCATTATCGCAACCCTTTGTTTAATCACAGCAGCAACAGGGTTCTTCGGATCAATCTTATTACTCCGTCCGTTTCAGGGCATCTTCTTCGGAGCATTCACGGTGATTGCCATAGGCATCCTGAAGATCACAAGAGAGGAAACACATTAGGTTAGGTTGGTTAAGTGAGTAAGAAGTCCCGGAGCAATCTGGGATTTCTTTGTATTTAGCGATATATAAAAATAAAATAATAAAATGAATCACATAAAGCTATTTGAATCTTTCGGCTCAACACCTCGAGGTGGTTTAGGCGAGATCGAATTAAAGGATGGAGTCGGAATGCTTGTCTATGATATACAGGACGAGGAAGGACTGATGGAATTGTATAACCAATGGGGTTACGGTGAAGCACGAAATGAAAAGTCATTTGAAGAATTCTTAATGGAAATGTCAACGCCAGGTCTCTACGGGGAAAGAGAGCAAGGAGGTCCTTGGGAAGTTATCGAGATAGGTACGGACTTTGCTGGATTTTTAGATAAGGGAAGATACTTTGCAATGATTTATAGATTCTAAGCAAGTAACATATTTAATAAAGAAGCCTCGGGAATCTCTCGGGGCTTTTTTGTGGTGTGTGGGCGAATCCACACTCTTCGCTCTCTTCGCTCATTCACCGTGGACTTTCCTATCCGGGGTGAAAGAGAAGAGACAGCTTGTGAGTTATATACAGTAAAAAGAGATGTTATGAGAGACAAAAGATTAAAACTCAGAAACTCATGGGGAAGAGGTTTGCAATGGGACAAGCTTCATCTTTACCTCCGGGTTGGACCTGTGGTACTATTCCAACTGGACACTGACTGGTCAAACCGCCGGTTTACATTAGCTGTACTGAACTTTAAGATCACTAACAAGTAAAGGTATTGGTCAGGTCACGAAAGCTCCTCTATGGAGCTTTTTTTGTCCTCGTGTTTCCCAGCTGAAACGATATATATAAAAAAATAAGAAACCCACATGAACTCAAACATTCTTGAATTTGAAGATTTCTCTAATGAATCGATTATGCCTAGACCCGATGGAAGAAGAGTACCTGCACCACACTTTCCGCTAACACCCGAGGAGAAATTGGTGATAGATGATTTTAAGGCAGAAGTTGAAAGAGCTCTTGTACAGGAGATTGTTAGACCAAACTTTGGAGCCAACAGATACAGTTCTAGACCTAAGACACTAAAAGAGTTGATTGAAGATTTACAATCAGTAATAACAGATTTTGCTTCGAAAGCTAAATCAAGATAATCTCATAGCAGCACATGCATTACACCGAGGGCTAGAAAAAATCTAGCCCTTTATTTTTTTTCCTGGACATGAATGCTTATATTTACTTATAACCAATTAAACAAATCATTATGTCAAAGCAAACAAAAAAGGGAAAGAAATCAATTAAATCTGCAAACATTCAGGCTCAGGAATGGGATAACGATTCTTGGGCAACTCAGAGAGGATAAGTTTGGAGTCAGATCCCAAACAGGCGAAGAACCGGGGTAGTGCCCGGTTTTTTTTGTGGGCTATATTTTCCTATGGGAAGACCAGGTGCAACACCGTTGGCCGAGGTGAATGTGGGTAGATCTCCAAAGATCCCAAAAGGACCCCAGAAGGGATCCAGGTGAGGTCCAGAGGAAGACCAGGCATTTCACCCCGGTTACTCTGCCCACGGTGAAATTCCCTGTTAGGCGAAAAAAATTTAATTTTGTGTATTCCCACTTTCCGAGGTGTTACCCATAAGCAAGCATAAAAACTTTAAGCTTGCTTATTGTCTTCTTAGATGTACCCGCGGTGAAACTCTTATAGTTCTGCGAAAAGCTAAGCTATGCTACTTTCTCTAAAAAAGGCCCCCTTGTCCATATGGTGGAGGGGGGTAAAATTAGGGTCCTCTCTATAGGGTACTAGGCCCCCTCGTATACAGGCCTTTTTAGGGGGTAGGAAAGGCTAAGGGGAAGGGTCCCTTATTTAGGGGTCCCCACGGTGTTACCTATTAGGGGTCCCTCAGCGGGGTCCATTTGAGGGGGCCTCGTATACAGGGGGAACCTGGGGTGCCAAACCGCTAAGGGCCTGGTTTGCATGATTGCATGATTGCATGATTGCATGATTGTAATCCTTGTATTGTATGAGTAGGCTAGATCACCTTAGCTTGGGCTTGGTGTCCAAGTCACACACCGAAACATTCCGCCTTCCCTCTCTGTATAATAGATCCACAAACAAACCCAGACAATGAAAAAGTCAGCTATCAGATTCCACAGATTCTTCACCTATATGCTTATGTTCATTCTGCTTGTCATCCTAATAGACACTCTGCCTCAGGCTATCATGTATGGCATCGCAGGTTGGCAACTAGGAACCTGGGGAAGTAAGCTTCACACCTGGCTCATGAGTAGATCGGTTGATCACTATGATGAGTCTAAGATGGTGGATGAGTAGGATCGGACTATGTTCCGTCTCGCGTGATACATAAGACACAACACAACACAATTATGAAAGATTCAATCAGACCCTTTGCACCATTGATCACTATGATCATCATCTTCCTATCTCTCTCAGCATGCAAGTCCACCAAGACTAACTGTGATGCCTATGGAGATCTAAAACAACAGCATGACGTGTATCACGGAAAGAGCGAGAGTGTGGGTAGATAAATACTCATTATGGATCACAGACACTCTTCTCTTCAGGACACATCAGTTCCAGTTAGCACTCCTCATGGTGATGGAGAGCTTCAAGCACTTTACATATCTGAACTAGGCTTTCTCATGGCCAAGGTCTACTTCAAGGAGACTGGAGTATGGACCACATGGAATCTCGGTCCTCATGACATTCGCAAATCCCCACTCTCTAAGGCTATCCACGATCAGGAGTGGGTTTTATAACACACAGCTATGCTACGTAAACTCTGGACAATTATAGACGGAAAAGTAATGGGTACATCTGAGTACACCTTAGCTATGCTTTTGATAGGTTTGGTTATAGGCACATTTGCTGCTCTCTGTCTACTAACACTCTTCCCTTACTAGGATCACTTTGCATATTTAGACGGTTTCACTTAGCACATTTAGACCGTTTTGCTACTCACTTTTAGACTTGTGTGGCATAGGCATATCCCTGGCGGCCGGCCCTACTGGAGCACCCACCCCGATTTTGGCCCCCGGCCAAATCTGGAACCCCCAGTTTTAGACCCGGGGGATGCAGGTCCAATCTATGGGGGACCCAAACCGCGTTTTCTCGCACGCGAAAGGACAGAGAAGACGGGGTGGATGGCGGGATATATAGACGGAGATATGCCTATGAAGAATCTAAAGACATATAGCCAACTGTTTGAGAACACACAAGAGCTTACACCAGAGCAGATCAAGTGGTTGAATCATTGCACTGGAGGTGGTACCTGGAAACTCAATCCACATACCGGACTGGTTGATGTGAAAGGAGGCTTCTATTGCTATGTGCAGGATCTGACAGATTTTAAAGGAGTTAGGTTTGGGACGGTTGGAGGTGATTTTAATTGCGCCAACAACCAGCTCACAAGCCTGGAGGGAGCACCACAGGAGGTTTGGGATTTCCATTGCCACAACAATCAGCTCACCTCACTGGAGGGAGCACCACAGAAGGTTGGTGATGGTTTCTATTGTGGGAACAACCAGCTCACCACACTGGAGGGAGCACCACAGGAGGTTGGAGGGGATTTCTATTGCCAAAACAACCAGCTCACTTCTCTAGTGGGAGCACCACAGGAGGTTGGAAGGGATTTCTATTGCCAAAACAACCAGCTCACTTCTCTAGTGGGAGCACCAAAGAGGGTT
>JACCDW010430330.1_pt1 | contig 13029 bp, 10 predicted proteins | sample 7449781 | NCBI WGS metagenome assembly JACCDW01 (sample SAMN15323449, study PRJNA562643) | freshwater metagenome | isolation source: river surface water | place: USA:Blue River Watershed | collected 2017-08-18 | reverse complement strand
TCATCAATAACAACGACTCGTTTCCCACTAAGAACGGCTGACTGAGGATTCAATTTAATTTTGACACCGAAGCTGCGGATACTTTGATGAGGTTGTATAAAAGTTCGGCCAACATAATGATTGCGAATAATACCAAACTCAAAGGGAATTCCACTCTCGTTCGAATAGCCAATCGCTGCCGGGACTCCTCCATCCGGAACGGGAATGACAATGTCTGCTGAAAGAGGCTTCTCTTTAGCAAGCCAGCGGCCAAATCTTTTTCGCGATTCATAAACTGAATGGCCAAATACAACGGAATCTGGTCGAGAAAAATAGACATGTTCAAAGACACATTGAGCGAGCTTCTGTGGCGAAGCAAAACGGATGGTCTCTAGTCCCTTCTGACTGACTGATAAAATTTCACCGGGTTCGATCTCGCGAACAAAATCCGCACCGATAAGATCAAATGCGCAAGTTTCGCTGGCGACAACATAGATCCATTCCATTTTTTCATTTTTCTTCTTACCCAGAACTAAAGGTCTAAAGCCCAATGGATCCCGTATCGCGAGCATCCGATCATGGGTCAAAATCACGAAACTGTAGGCTCCCACAAGCTTGGGCAAACTTTCCTTCAGGCATTCAATAATATTTCGACTGGGATGCCGAGCTAAAAGATGAAGCAAAACCTCTGTGTCATTAGTGCCTTGAAAAATAGCTCCCGTCTGCTGAAGCTCACTTTTTAATTCGGCAGCATTCGTTAAATTTCCATTATGGGCAACAGATACTGGCCCTGAGAAGAGATTCGCCGATAATGGCTGGGCATTGGTCAACAAATTACCGCCCGTTGTAGAATAACGAACATGTCCAATCGAAGCCGCTCCCTGCAATCGATCAAGAATGGGCTCAGTAAAAACATCGCCAACAAGACCTAAGCCTTTGTGGTGCTCTTGTTTCACCTGACCCAATACCGGCAAACTTGTGATGCCTGCAGACTCTTGACCTCGGTGTTGTTGAGCATAAAGTCCTAGATAGGTCAGCCTTGCGGCCTCCTCATGATTCCAGATACCAAAAACTCCACACTCATCTTTAAAGGCCATCAAATTCCCCCTTCGAGAATTTCAGACAACTGACTTTCATGTTCTTTCCGACAAAATTCACGATCTAATCCCAAATAATTTCCCAGCGAGTTATTTTGCGCATTCTCGGCTGAATGCATAAGAACCCCTAACTCCACCAACTCCAGCTCAGTTCTTTCAATAATGCTACGAACTTCCTGTTCAGCGCCCTCTTTGACCTCAATAGCCACTTGATAGAGTGGCTGCCAATCATTGAATTTTTTATCCGTCTGCCAGCCAGAAAGTTCCAAGTCCTTTGGTAACATTTTAAAGATAGCTGCACTGACTCCCGAAAGACCAATGGTCTTCGAAGAGAGAATCAAATTCTTTTGATTCATCGTGATTAACGCTTCCTGCAGATCCTTCAGCTCCTTGAAGTTGATGACAGAAGGTCGGTCCGACCCAGTGGTTTTTCGGAACTTGAGTTTTTCTGACGAAGTCTCTTTTCTATTCATTTCCGCAATGTCTTGAGTCGCCCCAGACGAAGACAAAAATTGGAGAGAGGAAGCTCTCAGTAAAAAGATCTTACTCCCCATTTCTTGAAAGATATCTTTGGGGACCGCCTCAATATTTTCTCGCACTCCCACAAGCCCTGTCGCCGGAGTCGAAATGATATTTTTCCCTTCGGTGGCGTTGTAAAAACTCACATTCCCACTGATGACGGGTGTTTCAAAGGCTCGAGCCGCTTCGGTAATTGCCTCTACACTGGCGACGAACTCTGACATGATTTCCGGAACCTCAGGACTTCCAAAATTAAGACAATCTGTTACAGCAAGGGCTCGCGCCCCCTTAGCCGCCATCTTCAAAGTCGGCATGATGACAGAATCATAAGCTCCGATTTGTGCTTCGGACTTCATAATTTCGCTGCGACATCCAAGAGCCAGCGAAAGACCTCGCCCCGATGGTAATCTCAAAAGCCCAATTTCAGAATTCTCAGAACTCAAAACTGTGCTAGCTCCCACTCTTTGATCATATTGTTCATAAATATATTTTTTCTGAGCCTGCTTGTAGGAAAGAAATTTTTTCATCTCCCTTTGGCCGCTCAAAGACTGATCTGCAAGTTCACTGACGCTAGAAATAGAAGAAGCCTCAGATCCCCCATTAGACTTTTGAACTTTCGAACTCCAACTCGAAAAAGGTCGTTCATAGACAGGCGCATTTTCTACAAGTAAATCAGGATCAATTTCAGTGAGAATCTCACCCTTCCATTGGAGCCGCATCTTTCTTTCAGGAATGACTTCTCCAATTTTGACAGCATCAAGTCCCCATTTCGAGAAACATTTTTGAATAACAGCCAATTTTTGCGGTTCACAGACCAGTAACATTCTTTCTTGGGATTCAGAAAGCAAGAGTTCCTCAGGCTGTATACTCAGATCCCTCGTCGGAACCTGATCAAGCTCAATGATCATTCCCACCTGTCCCTTACTGGCCATTTCGAAAGATGAAGAGGTCAAGCCGGCAGCCCCCATATCTTGAATCGCCACGACTAAATTTTCTCGAATCACCTCAAGGCAGGATTCAATCAGTAGCTTCTCAAAATAGGGATCGCCAATTTGAATATTCGGCTTTTTCGCGTCATTATTCTTATCGAATGACTCAGAGGCCATTGCCGCCCCATGCACCCCATCTTTTCCTGTTTTAGCACCAACATAAACAACAAAGTTACCAGGACCTTTAGCTCCAGAAAGTGATACTGGATCTTGCGGCCCGAGATAACCAACTGCCAATGCATTCACCAAAATATTTTTATTGTACTCAGCGAAAAACTGAGTCTCTCCGGTGATCGTCGGAACGCCGACACAATTTCCATAACTAGAAATTCCATGGACGACGCCGCGAACAAGATCCTTCATTCGATCTGCCTCAATCTCCCCAAAGCAAAGATAGTTTGCTAAAGCGATCGGTCGAGCTCCCATAGTGAAAACATCTCGCAAAATCCCCCCGACTCCAGTGGCGGCTCCTTGAAATGGCTCAATAAAGCTCGGATGGTTATGGGATTCCATTTTAAAAGCAATCCTTTCGCCAAATCCAATATCAATGATACCCGCATTCTCACCAACTCCAGAGGCTTTCTGATCTAAGGTCTTAGCAAATTTTCTCAAATGAACTTTTGAGCTTTTATAACTGCAGTGCTCGCTCCAGAGCGCCGAGAACAAAGCCCACTCGACAGATAGTGGCTCACGACCGATGAGCTGACAAATCTTATGATACTCTTCCATCGACAGCCGATAGTGCTTTAATTGTTTTTGAAGTTCTGGCGTCGAAACTGGCGAATGATTCATATGAGATCCCATCCATCTTGACTTCCCATCCAATCATAGAGCGCACGTTCTGGATGAGGCATAAGACCAAATACATTTTTATTTTTATTCATAATTCCCGCAATGTTCTTCAGAGCCCCATTGGGATTATTTAAGTATTCAAGCCAAACAAGACCCTGTTCAAAGTACTCGTTCAATTCTTTTTCGGGAGCATAAAATCGACCATCCCCGTGAGCAATCGGCAGCCGCAGGAGATCCTTCGTCTTTTCCGCAAAATGAGGTCTGGGATTGACAACCCTGAGATCCACCCACCGATCAATAAAGCGACGCTTTTCATTTTTAACAAGAGCCCCCGGCAACAGCTGGGCCTCACACAATATCTGAAAGCCATTGCAGATTCCAAGAATAGGTCTCCCGCCTTGCGCCGCCTCTTTAACAGAGTCCATCACTGGACTAACTGCAGACAAAGCTCCTGATCGCAAATAGTCTCCATAGCTAAATCCCCCCGGCAAAATCAGCATCTCGTATTTCTTAGGTTCAAATCGATCTTGATGCCAAAGATATTCCGCTTGGTAGCCTTTGGCCTGAACCCAGGAAAAAACATCTCTGTCGCAATTCGTTCCGGGAAATCTAACAACTCCAATGGTTTTCATAATTCGAATCCTTTTTCGGTCCTATTGTTAGGAGAGAACTTCAATGGAAAATTGTTCAATCAATGGATTAATCAAAAGTTTCTGAGCAATCTTCTCTGCTTCAGCTTTTGATTCATTCACCGGCAAATCAAAACTTAACTCAACATACTTTCCAACTCGCACTTGAATATCTCTTGCCGTCATCAAATTTTTATTACTTTTCAATGTTTGCTCTACGGCTCGCCCCTGAGTATCTAACAGAACCTCGCGAGGAAGAATTTTTACGCCGATTTTTGTCTTCATATGTAGCCTCTCTGTTTCCTTTTTTCTTTCTTTCTTTCTCTTTCTTCTTCTTATCTCTGTTTATCAGTTCCAGTGACTCTGTTACTTTTTTCTCTACATCTTCAATTCGATGATTCTTTATTTTGCTAAACCTTGATGCTTTGAGATCTCTCAGTATTTCCCTTGTTGACCACAAAACTCTTCTAATGAGATTGCAATCTCAGCAAAACCTCTTCGTAACTTTCTTTGACTTTCCCCAAGTCCCTACGAAAACGATCTTTGTCCAACTTCTCCCCAGACTGTAGATCCCAAAGCCGCATGCAATCAGGTGAAATTTCATCTGCTAATAAAATTTCACCATTTTTGGTTTTTCCAAATTCAATTTTAAAATCCACCAATTGAATACGCGCCTTCAAAAAGCTTTCCTGCAAAACCTGATTCACCTGAAGAGCCAATTTCTTAAGCTGTACAATATCCTCAGGCGAAGCGATTTCAAAAATCTCAATCTGGTCATCACTGACAAAGGGATCTGCCAATTCGTCATTTTTAAAATAGAACTCAACTAAGGGCTTTCTTAAAACTTCTCCTTCCGGCCTTCCCATCTTTTTGGCTGTGCTCCCTGCCAGAGTATTGCGCACCACAACTTCCAGAGGAATAATCTTCACATTTTCGGCAAGCATTTCGGTCTCACTGACAGTTTCAATCCAATGGGTTTTAACGCCCTTCTCTTTGATTTTTTGAAAGAGAATCGAAGTGATTTGTAAGTTCACTTTTCCCTTACCCTCAAACTCACCCTTTTTGAGGGCATTGAAAGCCGTTAACGAATTTTTGTACTCAACCCAAACTTTAGACTCATCCACGACCCCTGTGCTGCCGAGAACCTGGAAAAGCTTTTTTGCTTTCCCCTCATAAATCAAAATTCCTTTTTTCACTTCAATACCCGCCTGATTGTTTCTTTGATTGATTTTTGTTGTTTTGTCCCTTTGAAGATTTCAAGAACTTCTTTGGGTTTTAATAAACGCTTGAGTTCACTGTCTTGCAAAATTTTGTCTCGCAAATGATCACCCCTTCCGAGGCTATGACAAAGACGCTGAACATGAAAATAAGCTGTTTCACGATCTAATCCCTTGTCGACCAAGGCCAAAAGCACCTGAGAACTAAAAAGCTGGCCTTGAGCCAAATCAATATTTTCCATCATTTTCTTTTTATGAACATCAAGACCATCCAGCAATACCGCCATTCGATGGATCATGTAGTCAGCGACAATAAAAGCATCTGGAAAAATGACCCTCTCAACTGAGCTATGAGAAATATCTCGCTCATGCCAAAGGGGAATATTATCCATACCCGCCTGAGCGTAGGATTTCAACAAGCGAGCCAGTCCGGTGATATTTTCAGCTGAGATTGGGTTCTTCTTATGTGGCATCGCCGAAGAACCCTTCTGTCCGCGAGTAAAGCCTTCAGTTACTTCAGCCACTTCACTTCTTTGCAGGTGACGAAGTTCTATTGCTAATCTCTCAAGGCCGGATCCCATCATTGATAAGGACCAAAGCACTTCCGCATGACGATCCCGAGGTATCACCTGGGTCGCAATGGTCTCGGGACTTAACTTTAAGAGCTTCCCGACTTTGGCCTCTATAATACTCGATTGAGAAGAGTAAGTTCCGACCGCCCCACTTAACTTTACCACTTGAAACTGCTCAATCGCCTTTTCAATTCTTTTTCTGTTTCTTTCAAACTCAGCAAGAAATCCGGCAAGCTTCAATCCAAATGTCGTCACCTCTGCAAACATACCATGCGTCCTTCCTGGACAAAGGCTGTCGGCATACTTTCTCGTTTGATTTCGCAGCACTTTTTCAAGGAAATCCAAACTTTGACCAAGAATAAGACCAGCCTCCCGAACCTGTAAACTAAAGGCCGTATCCAGGACGTCGGAACTCGTTAATCCCCAATGGATAAATCGCCCCATTTCGCCCACGTTCTCTGCCATATTTGAAACAAACGCGATCACATCATGCTTTGTTTCTTTTTCGATTTCTAAAATTCTTTTCACGGAAAATTTAGACTTTTTTGCAATTTGCTCAGCTGCCTTTCGCGGGATAATTTTCATAGAGGCCTGAACTTTAGCAACAGCGACCTCGACTTCCATCATTTTTGAAAATCGATTTTCCACGTCCCACAATAAGCCCATTTCTGGTCTCGTATATCTTTCAATCATCTATCTGCTCCCGTTTCATTGCTATCCTTTGGGGATTGTTCATCATTGGACAAGCCTCTGGCTGCTTTCGCAGCCGCTAACTTCGCTTCTCGCTTTAAACGCATTTCTTCACGATGTTTCCACCAAACTTCAATTTTTGAAAAAATCTGATCTTGATGTTTAAAAATTCCTTCCCAGGAAAGATCATCCCAAAATTCTGGCGAATCAAAATGTAAGTTAGCCGCACGCTCAGCTCTTCGTATTTGATTCAAAGATGCCGAATACACAGGGAATCGAGCTGGCCCTAACTGATCAAAAGTATTCTTAGCCTCCAAGGGTAACTCCACCAAATCAAGGCTGAGTCGAGGCAGCCTCGCCTCCATATTCGTCTGAATTTCTTTCCAAATAATTTCTAAGTAATGGGTATTAAAGCGAAGATGCTGAGGAACCTTAACCCAAAGATCAAATTGGCTCTCGAGCTTTCGATCACCATCAAAAGCCCTTTGCGCGATGACAAAGTTTCCATGACTCCAGTGAATGAACTCGTCTTCAATCATTAAAAAATGATCCGGCAAGGCTCGTAAAAACTGACTGAGATTCTGAGATTGCGATTTCTCTGTTTGATTTTCCTGCAGATTCTCGGCTTGAGCGATGGCTCCGCGATACCGCAGCCAAACCCAATCAGGCTGTGAGTTCTTATCACCAAATAAAAACTTTTTTACTTTAAGACTTATCTTCTCGGTCTCTTCAGCAGTTAAACAAAAAATAACCTGCTCTGCCTGCAAGATCCCCGGACGATCTGTTCGCACCTCAATAGTGATAAGCTTACGATTATCTTCAAAAACTAAATCTTTGATTTCAACATCACGAATGACCCGAACCCCCATACTCTCGCACCATGAGAGACTTTTGGCGGAACCAAGTGGCGTCACCTTCCTATAATGAAACTCATGTGTGAAATTCCGCAAAAGATTAGCTTTTTGAACTGAATTCAAGGACAGATTCTTCAAAGTCTCTGCTGGTCTTTCTTCCACTGAATTTGAAAAGTAAGCGGCCAGGTTCACAATCCACTTTTGCTCGAATTTAAGCTTCTTAAACTCTTGAAGTTCCTCTTTTGTGAGCTGCACATTCTCGAGAGCCTTGTAGGCAAGGGGTGAGATTCCTAATTTATGCAGCCGATGCTGGGTGACCGCACCTCTGAGCTCGAGGGGGCCACTCTTAAGCCAAATGCTAAAACCTTGGGGGAGGGTTAAAACATCTTCATCAACTTTTAATCTTTCAAGCTGTACTTCCTGCACATCGAAGAATCCAAATGGACCCTCAATGTCTTCTGGATACCATGTTCCCATATGATGACTGGCATCTAATAGCGTTACTGGAATTCCAGCTTTGGCCAGTTTGGCGGCCAAATAGTTTCCCCGACCAAAAATTGAAACAATCACTATCGGCTCTCTTAAATCCATAAACTTCCTTCGCGAGCAAGCGGAAAGGCGCTCTTTTTCTTCAGGGCTTTTTGTACTAGCTGCTGCTCAGCTCGGGAGATCGAATCCGTCGCAGCTCTTAAATCCTCGAACTCTGTTCTCGCTGAATCCGTCACTTTCCTCTGAAATTGAATCTGTCCTGCATCTAATTCAGCCGTCACTTCGTGAATTGTAACGCCCATTTCACGACCCGCCGTAAAGCTTTCTTGAATTGCATGGGCTCCTTTGAAATCAGGAAGAAGGCTCGGATGGAGGTTGAAAATTCTCCCTTCCCATCTTTGACAAAATTCAGCAGGTAAGATTTTAAAGAATCCCAAAAGAAAAATTCGATTTACTTTTCTTGCAAGGAGCTCTTTATCCAACTGATCCCAATTGGGCTTTTTATCAAGAACGATTCGATTGATCCCAAACCTTTTGGCCCGCTGAAGACCATAAGCATTTAACTTGGAAGAGACAATCACACGAATATCAATAAAAGATAATAGCTCAAAAGCTGCGTGCAGATTGGAACCAGATCCCGAAATGAAAATGGCCCAACGACTCTTCATGCTCCTCGCCCCCGGGGCGACTTCTTCATATTGGTTTTATCTTGATTGTTCTTTGGCTGTTCGGCATCCTGAGAAGCCTTGGCGGCAATATCCCCAATTTCAAAATATTTAAAACCATGTTCTGCAATAATTCGCTTCGCCGCTTTGGCTTCAGAGGCGGGCAAAACACAAACCAAACCGATACCGCAGTTGAGCGTCGTCAGCATTTCCAAATGAGTCATTCCCGTTCTCTTCTGGACCAATTGGAACATTTCAGGCCATTCCCAATCCTTTCGATTCCATTGCAGAGTTTCCGGTAAAACTCGAGGAATATTCTCGATTCCTCCCCCAGTAATATGGGCGAATGCATGAATATCCACCTCTTGCCGCAAGGACTGACTCAGTTTCACATAAAGAGCTGTTGGCTCTAAAAGTTGTTTTTGAAATTTTTTAAGATCCTTAGCAAAAACTTTGCGAATCAGACTATATCCATTCGAGTGAAATCCGGAGCTGGCGACTCCAATCAAAACATCACCCGTCTGAACTCGATGGGCTCCTAATGACTTTTCTTCATCCACAACCCCGACCGCAAATCCCGCACAATCAAAATCATTTCCTTGATAAACGCCTGGCATTTCAGCTGTCTCTCCACCGACAAGGGCACAGTGGCTCTCATGACAAGCGCGGCGGACGGAATCCAAGAATTCCCTGGCGGCCTCTTGATCCAATTTGCCGGTCGCATAATAATCTAAAAACAAAAGAGGTTCTCCTCCCGTGCAAATCAGATCATTCACACACATGGCGACGAGATCCTGACCAACACCGGAGTAATCCTTAAAGTAAGATGCAAGCTTTACCTTGGTTCCAACTCCATCTGTGCAAGTGACCAAGCAGGGCTTCTTATATTTTGAAAAATCCACGCGAAAGAGAGAGGCGAATCCACCGATCCCATCGACAATCTTTTCTTGGTGAGGCTGACGGCTTTGCGAGCCGGAGGAAACCAGCCAATCGACGAGACTATCGCCGGCTTCGACATCGACACCAGCATCTTTATAGTTGAACTTTTTCGATGTCGGCTCTGCCGAATAATTTTTCGATTTCGGCCCTGCCGAATAACTTTTCAAAGTCGGCTTTGCTGAATAATTTTTCAAAGTCGGCTTTGCCGAAGCCGTTGTCGAGATCGGCTTTGCCGTATCCTTTTCAGAATACTTTGTTTTCTGATTCTTATTTCGAACAGAAGTCTGCTTTTTCGTTGTCTTTTTTCGTCGACGAATCCCCGGTTGTTTTCTTTGTTGAGTTGTTAACACAAAGACCTCCAAAGGTTCGAATTTTGAGATGGACAAAGGCTACTTTTAAACATCGACTGAGTCACGTTGTTGATCATTTTGCGCGGTGCTTTTTCAATAGCTGAAGAACATAAAATAATTGAAGATTTTCTAGGCACTTGCCGATGAGGGAATTAGCAGACAATATAAGATTATGACGACAAGAGTTGAAGATCAAAAGTATGATGTCATTATCATTGGCGCTGGAATCATTGGAGTTTCGTCAGCGTATTTTTTAGCGAAGAGCGGGAAAAAAGTTCTCGTCATCGACCAAAACAAAGTTGGTCATGGCTGTAGTTACCAAAATGCGGGCTGGATGACCCCTTGTTTTGCGATGCCCCTTCCGATGCCTGGAATGCTACTCAAATCATTTAAATGGCTGCTCAATCCTAATTCGCCGCTCTACATTAAACCAAGCCTTCATCCGGATCTTATCTCCTGGCTCGCAAGATTCTTATTATCTATGACAGAAGCCAAATCATTAGCCGCCATCGAAGCCCTGGTGTCCATTTCACAAAGAAGCCTGACTCTTTATAAAGAGCTGATCCCGGCGGCACCATCGCCAACTCACTTCAGCCAAAAAGGCCTCCTGATGGTCGCCACCTCTCAAGAAGGACTCAATGATATTCACACTGAACTTCACTTAGGTGAAAGATTTGGAATTCTAGGCAAAAAGCTCACTGGAAGTGAATGCCTCGCAACTGAGCCACTGCTTCGTCCCAATATTATCGGAGGTGTCCATTTTCTCAACGAAGCCTCAGCCGAGCCCTATGAAACTGTCAGACATCTCCAAAAAATCAGCCAAGATATTGGCGTGGAATACCTCGAGTTTGCAAAATTAGTTCACCTCGAATCAAAACGAATCAACTCCTCTCAGTGTGAATACTCTGCGAGCATTGAATTCCTTAGCCAAGAATCAAAGCCCGTCACTGAAGAAAATCCTCTCGAAGAATCCTCACTGCGAAGAGTAAAGTTATCCTCCTCTCAGGTTCTTTTAACCACGGGCTCCTGGAGCAAGTCGCTCGGTAAAAAGTGGGGAGTGAACTTGCCCGTCTTCGGTGGCAAGGGTTATTCAATGCATTCTGAAGACGTTGAATTTCCACTTTCGTATCCAATTATGTATCTTGAAAAAAAAATAGCATTAACTCCTCGACAAAATGGATTTCGATTGGCAGGCACTCTAGAGCTTGTCGATCAGGATTTTTCAATGACCTCTCGCCGAGTCAAAAATATCATCCATGGGACAAAAGAAATCCTCAGAACTCGGGAGCCATTCACAACAACTCCACCCTGGGTGGGCCTGCGCCCCTGCACCCCTGATGGCCTTCCGATGATGGGAGAACTCTCACGTTCTCCAGGACTCTATGTATCCTTGGGTCATCAAATGTTGGGTTTCCAATCCGGCCTTGGCAGTGGAGAGTTTATCAGCCAAGTGATGAACCAAAACAATACTGAAAGTATTTATAAAATTTTTAACCCCAATCGATTTAACTAGATTTAATCAAACACGGCGGAGTCAAATGAATCAAAATCAAAGTCATCCCAAAGGATCCACAGCCTTAAAGATAGTCCTGCTTTTATTCGGCGCCGGCCTTGGCTCTTTTTTAGCGAACATCGGCTATCAATTGAATAGGAATTACGATTCGATTCAGACCTGGCCCAGCGTCACGGCAACGATCACTCAGCATGAAGTTTTTGAACAAAAACCTTCTCCTGGATCTAAGATGCGGATTCCAGCTCCCTTCACTCCCCAATGGACATATACTTATCTTGTTGATGAGCAGGAATACACATCACATTCAAGAAGCTTTCCTGATGCGACCATTCTCACATTTAAGCCAACTCGGGAGGAAGCTCTCAATGAACTTAATAAATATCCCATCGGACAACCAGTGACAATTTTCTATAATCCCTCGGCCTTTAATGAAACCATTCTAGAAAAATGGCCGAGGAACAGTAGCAAAGAATATATTTTCTACGGACTCGGACTCACAGTTTTTCTCATATCGCTGTTCGTACCAAGACTCCTCATCAAGAAAAATTAATTCTGCAAATGCTTTTTCATAAATGCAATGGAATGCCCCAGCTCCAAAACTTTATTGGATCTCTTGGAAGCTCCATGCCCTTCGTCCGCAAAAATGATCAACGGACTTTCAATTTTTTTCTCCGAAAGGAGTTTGTTGATCTGAAGTGCTTCGCCAACAGGCACGCGAGGATCATTGGCTCCTTGAATAATCATCAAAGGACTCTTCATTTTATCCAAATAGGTCACTGGGCTCAGTTTAATTAAAGCCTCTTTATCTTTTTCTGGGTCTCCGTACTCAGGAATTCGCAGGGCTCGGCGATATGGAGCTGTATTGTTCAGAAAAGTTAAAAGATTGCTCATGCCAACCAAGGCGACTCCCGCCTCATAGCTACCAGCAAATTTTGTCATGCCATAAAGGGTCGAATAACCTCCGTAGGACCAACCCATGATTCCAACTTTGGGAGCGAGCCCACCGACTTGCCAATTCTTTTTAATGTACAGGGCGGCATCTTCGATGTCTGTTATTACATTCAATCTTTTAGGGCCATCGTCAGAGTGAAACCATTGTTTCCCATATCCATCACTGCCCCGCACATTGGGTTCGACAAAGATAAATCCCTCATCAACAAACATCTGGGCAAAAACATTAAATCCCGCCATACTCTGACCTTCCGGACCGCCGTGGAAATGAACAACGACAGGGCACGGCGCTTTAAGGCTTCTATTCAAGCATTTTACGGGTCGACGAACAAACATGGGAACTTTGACGCCATCTCGGGTTTCATAATTTTCCAATTCGGCTTTAGCAAAATTATCAGTTCTCACTTCCGGCTGACTTGGCAAAACCCACTGCCGCAAAACCTTTGTATTGAAGTCATAGGAATAACTGGTACGCGGCCCTTTCGAAGTTTCAACACCTAACATGGCCATTGTTCCATCTTCAGAAAAAGATCCCAGGTAAACATGATCTGCATTCGGAAATGAAGGCAAATTGAGAGGCTTTAAGTTCCCAGCCTCCAATCCTTTCATCCGGGAATAACCCCCTTCATTGACGGTGTAAATCAAATGCTTTCGTTGTTTATCGATTGCAAAATCAGAAACATCCCATTTCATCTCAGGGGTTATTGGCTTCAATTCTTTCATATCCCATAGATACAGGCGGCGAAATTCTCCCATTTTCGAAGTGAGAACAAAATATTCATTA
>JACCDW011320771.1_pt1 | contig 13031 bp, 16 predicted proteins | sample 7449781 | NCBI WGS metagenome assembly JACCDW01 (sample SAMN15323449, study PRJNA562643) | freshwater metagenome | isolation source: river surface water | place: USA:Blue River Watershed | collected 2017-08-18 | reverse complement strand
GCCGCGATAATTTCCGGGCCGCGATAATTTCCGGGCCGCGATAATTTCCGGTCTAGGTGTAAGGATGTCGTGGCTATTTCCCGGAGGAACGACCATCGTCGGCAGTCCGGTGACGATCGGAACCACGACCGTCTTGCCGCCCGGCGCAAACGCGAGCGTCACCAACACGGGAACGGCGTACGCGCCAGTGTTGAACTTTGGCATCCCGACGGTCGCAAACGTGGAGGGAACGATCACGGGCGCGGCGTCGACGGTCGTGATTTCCGACCTCGCGGCGAACGTCGTCGCGGTGTCGGACGCATCCGGAAAGCTCGCAAACAGCACGGTCACCACGACCAAGCTGGGGTACCTCGGTGACGTGACGTCGAACATCCAGGCCCAGCTCGGTACGAAGCAAGCCACGATCACGGGCGCGGCGTCGACGGTCGTGACGTCGAACCTCGCGGCGAACATCGTCGTGGTGACCGACGCGTCCGGGAAGCTGTCGAACAACGCGATCACCACGACCACGCTGGGCTACCTCGGCGACGTCACGTCGAACATCCAGGCCCAGCTCGGCACGAAGCAAGCCGCGTATTCCACACTGGTGTACGTATCGTCCGCATCGGACCTCCCGACCGCGAACTCCGGCGTGATCACTCTCGCGGACGACACGGTGTACAGGTTCGTAAGTAACGTGGACCTCATGGGATCGAGGTTCGTAATGGGTCATAACACGGCCCTGGTCGGCACACCGTTCGCGGCGAAAGTTTCGTCAACGGGGCTGTACTACACAACCCCTCTGATCGAAGCGACGCGCGATTATTGTCTGGACGGCATGGAATTCAACGCCCCGACCGTGCTGGATACGATCGTTTCGAACACGTCGATCGTCAGCATTCGTCAATGTGCGTTCCAGGCAAACGTCGCGGGAGGAACCATCGGGGGCGGATCCATGTTCAGCGTGGACTCGTGCAACTGGAACGGGACGACCGGGACCGGGCCGCTGACCATCGCGGGCACGACGCCGTTGATGTACGTGACGAATAGCAGGTTCAAGGGGTTTGCGAATTCGTCGTCCATCCAGATCGCGAGCAACGTCGTGACGAACAACAGGATTTACGTGTCGTCGTGTGATTTTGATTCGACGACGACCACGGGCATCGACGTGTCCAATGCTGCTGTCCTCGGCCAGGACGGGTTGTGGATCAACGGTTGCGTGTTTCTGTCCAACACGGCGGTGTCAGGCGTTGACACGACGACGTCCACTGGCGTGTTTTCGTGGGCGAACAAAAATCTGATGAGTTCGCGGTCGACGGGCGTCGCGTACCTTACCGCGCCGTCGGATATTTCGACTCCGAGCACGACGACGTACTACAAACTCGCCGGGAATTACGCCGCATCGTCGATAAACTCGAAGTTCACGGCGGACGGGACCGGAAGGCTCACCTTTTCGGGGTCGATTCCCGACAAGTTCATGGTCTCGGTGAGCTTGTCCGTGCTTTCGAAAAAACAAAACGACTTGTGCAGTTTCGGGATTTACAGTTCCGCGTACGGAAACGTCACCCCGGAGAGCATCCAGACCGTGACGACGGACACGGTCGCCCCCGTCAACGTCGTGCTCTTCGGCGTGGCGGCGCTGTCGAACGCCCAGTACATCGAAATCTGGGGGAAAAACGGGACGACCGCGGGCGGAAACATCATCGTGAATCAGTGCACGGTGAGCGTCGTCGGCACGTGATTATTTTGCGATCCAAGAGGAATGTTGACGTATCTGGTTCTCGCGGCGGTCGCTGGGCTGTTGTTCTTCAAGGCGCGCCAAATCAACTTCAAACCGACGCGCGCCTCCGTCACCTCCGACACCCACGTGTCCTTTCCGACGGTGTACGACGAGACGTATCCCGGCCATGCGGCAAAGATACACGAAGCGTGTACGCGTTTCGGAGAGGCGTACGACGCGACGTTCGTGTACCCGTCGTCGCCGCTGCGCGCCCTCGACCGCGTGAGGGCTCTGTACTCGATCCGCGAAGACGCGCTGATCGCGTGCGGCGAAATCAGGCTTCGTCTGCCAAACGACCTGACCGCGGAACGAACGTTTGTTCGATCGTACGAAGACTTGGATCGGCGTATGAACGAACTCGTCGAGGACGCGAAATCGAGGCTCGGGGTGTTCGTGCACCCTGGCCCGATGAGCTCCGCGTTCCAGGCAAAGAAGTATCGCGCGGCCACCGACGCGTTCAAGTGACGGCGTGTTTGGTTCACTTGATCTTTATCAGCGAGTTCAACCCGAGCGCGCGCTCCAGGCCGTTTTTTCCGCCGTGCGCGAGCGGCTTCGGGCGACGCAACCTGAACGAGTCGTTCTTGCACACCGCGTCCTTGAAGTCGACGTGGCGATTCTCGTCGATTGTAATTTTCGGCTCGGACGCCCTGGAAAACCTCGTCGTGTCGATCGGAATCAATTTGTCCGACCACATCGACGCCTCGGACGTCGAGCACGACGACTTTCGAAAATCGTCGATGGACATCGTGCCGCCAAACGCCTTTAAAAACGAACGCGGTGGGGCTGCGGCAACCGACACCGTATTCCCCGTCAATTGTTTCCTGTAGTACCGGATGTTCACGTCGTGCACCGAGTTTCGGACGTTTGTGAAATAGTCCCGGTTGTACCCCTTGAGGCACTGCCACGAGCAAAACTGGCCGACGACTTTGAATTTGTTCAAGCGGTCGTCGTACTTGATCGGAAACTGTATGCTGCTCCCGTCCCACCGGTGACAACAGTGCCAGCACAACCGCGGCACGTCCTGCTGCTGTTCCGGCGACGACGACGCGATCACACGTTGTACGTCGATACACCGTAATACCTGGGACAATTTAGACATTTACGTGTATTTAGAGATAATGTTTAAGTACTTAACATCGTTCGACGAAACACAAAAAACACAAAATGGTTTCCGGGCTGGTGAAGAACAAGGAACGCTTCTGGGAGGTGCTCAAACGAATCCACGAATCGAACGATGGCGTCGTGTACGAAAACGAGGAACGGTCGTTCAAGTTCATGATCCGGAACGATCCAGAGGGCGGGGCGGGTAAGTTTATGGTCATGGACCTCGTGATCATCGCGACGGAAAACGACGAACGCGTGCTCGACGTGCTGGAGCTCGAGCACGACGGGTGGTGGGACGAGGACGACGACACCTCGTTCGTCGTCGAGTCGTGGGAATTCGAAAAATCCAAGCCCAACCAGGAAGAGCTCCAGGAAATGATGGACTACGTAAACTGCACGTACGATTACAAGATCTGTCCGTGCGAAAAGTACTTTATCAAGGACAAGAAGGACGCGTGTTTCTTCTGCGAGATGACGGCGAGCGACGACGACATGAAGCGCGAGACGTGTCCCATTTGCCTCGTCGACGGGTTTGCGATGCACATGAAACGCACCAAGTGCTGCAACCAGGTGATTCACCGCGGGTGCGCGAGGGCGTGGACGCTCAAGGGAAAAACGAACACGTGCGCGATGTGCCGCGCGCCGACGCAAGCATCGCCTCCGCGACGGGAAAGGGACCGGATCGTTCTTCAGATCGACGAATCGGCGATTCAAGAAATCGTCGACCGGATCGGTCGCGCGGCACGGGACGACGACCCCGCGAATCCCCCGAGCGACGACTCGAGCGACACGAGCGACGACCCCCCAAACCCCCCGGGCGACGACTCGAGCGACGACCCCCCAAACACCACCATCACCGCCATTGACAGGCTCGACTGAAAAAAATCTCTTGTAAAAACAACGCGAATCACCATGATGTTCCCGGCGCCTATTTACCTTCTGATCCAGATCGCGGGGCTGTACGGTGCGCTCCGTCTCGGCGCGGAGTCGACCACCCTCGACGACAAGTCCAAGAAGTGCAGGACCGATGTGTTCAAGGGCGGTTTCAAGGGTATGTGGAACCGCAACCCGATCAACCTCGGTCTCGTGATCGCCTTTTTGCTCGCGACGGTGCTCATTGCGTTTACAAACACGTCCACCATGTTCAGCGGCTTCGGGATGGGCGGCGGCTACGGTGGCGGTGGTGGGTACTATTAAAGAAATCGTCCAAAGGAAATCGTCCAAAGGAAATCGTCAAAAGTCCGCGTCCAAACCAAACGCGTTGTCTTCCGGGGCCGCGAGAATCCCCGCGCGCTGGTAATTCGCGCTCCGCATCTCGAAAAAGTTTTCCTTGGTGTCGAGGGACTGTAGTTCCATGAAATGAAACGGGTTTTGGGAGTCGTACACCTTGGCGCATCCCAAAGCGTTCGCAATTCTGTCCGCCACGAACTCGATGTACTGGCACATCAACTCCGAGTTCATGCCGATCAGCCTGCACGGAATGGCCTCCGTGATGAATTCTTTTTCGTTGTCCACGGCCTCGCGGATGATGTCCGCGATGACGGTGCACGGCAGCTTGTTCACGAGCTTCGAGTACACGAGTTCCCCGAATTGCTGGTGGAGCCCCTCGTCGCGGCTGATGAACTGATTCGCGAGCGCGAGGCCGGGCATCAGCCCGCGGTTGCGAAGCCAGAAAATCGCGCAAAAGCTCCCGGAAAAGAGGATGCCCTCGACGCAGACAAACGCCACGAGGCGCTCCGCGAACGAGCGCGACGGGTCGAGCCACTTTTGCGCCCACGCCGCTTTCTTGCGAACCGCAGGGATCGTCTCGATGGCCGAGAACATCGAGTCGCGCTCCGACGAATCGGAAATGAGCGCGTCGATCAGCAGCGCGTACTGCTCGCTGTGAATGGACTCGTTGAACGTCTGGTACGCGTAAAACTGCCTCGCCTCGGGTACGGTGACCTCGACGCCGAAATTCATCTGCAGGTTTTCCATGACGATGCCGTCGGCCCCCGCGAAAAACGCCAGCACGTGCTTCACGAAGTACCGTTCGTCGTCCGTGAGCTTCTCGCGGAAATCGACCACGTCCTGCGACAGCGGAACCTCTTCGGTGGTCCAAAACGACGCCACCGCCTGCTTGTACAGCTGCCACATGTCGTCGTGGACGATCGGAAACGGCGTGAACCGCCTGCCGGACGTGTCGGACAACATGGGTTCGAGCGACGCCATGACAGCCATGACACACGGGGTGAAAAAAATGTATCAGCCGTAATTAAGCGTATTATGGTGAACCAGCACATGCGGCGCGTCGTCAACACGCACACGCCGGCGGTGCGCAAAGCGATTCTCGACATGACGCCCAAGAACCTTGTGTTGTCGCACGGCACGGCGATCCACGGGACGTTCATCGTCCCGCGCGGCACGAGTTTCGTGTTCCTGTCCGAACCCGGCAAGGAGCTCTCGCAGAGCGTCGTGGACAAGTACTTTTACGAGCTGTTTTCGAGCATGTCCATCGAAAGCATCCCAAAGGATTGGGTGTCGCGGACGTACCTGCCGGGATCGGAATGCCCGAATCTGTTCCTCGACCCGCGAAACGGGATGTGGCCGGGCATGGGGCTGCACAGATTGCCGCTGCGTGGGTTCCTGGCGGCGCACCCCACGGGTCCACACGACACGATCAAAGACCCGGAGAAGCTCGCGGCGAGCCTTCGAAACCACAATCCGGCGTTCAGAAACACCGTCGAACGCGGCCCCGCGGTAAATCTGCTGTCGTCCATCGGCGCCAACACGGGCGTCGTGTTCGTGGTCGCGTGCCGCGGCTCCGCGCCGGTTCCGGTGCCGTCGTTGACAACGATGCGCGAAGCGTCCAGGGAACGCATATTGCGCGCAAAACGTGGACTCCACAAGATTTCCGGCGAGGGGCTGTCCAAGGAACAGCAGGAGCGTTTGCTGCTCCGCGAACAGCGCAGAAAACTCCGCGCGGAAGCGGTACGTGGCAGGAAACCGATGAACATCAATGAGCGCCGCGGTCAGAAACGGAAATCGTCCGACTCGAATTCCGGTATTTCAAACGTCGAGGAGCTGGTGGAAAGGATGAACATCAACGGCGAGGAAACCCATCGCCAGAAAAGCCTCATCATGGGGCTCGTGCTCGACCAACGCAAGAAACGGCGCAAATTATCTCGGTAATCATCATGAATTACAACGTCACGGTGAAAAATAAGATTCGGTCGTACGCGCGGTCCGGGGACACCGCCTTGGTGTTCGGACACGGGGTCCAGAACACCAACGCGAAATTCGTCGTCGGCCCGTCGCAGGCCATCGTGTTCATCGCGCCGATCGGGGCCGTGCTGTCGCAGCGCGCGCTGACCAAAAGGTTTTACGAAATCTTTTCGAATTCGAAAAACATCGAGCGGTACGTGTCCGGGACGCTGCGCAAAGTACCGGTGTTCATGCGGGACTGGCAAACGCGAACGTACGGCCCGGGGACGACGTGCCCGGATCTGTGGCTCGAATTCACCGACCGAAAGTGGAAGTCCATGGGGGTGCTTCCGCTCCCGCTCCGCGGCGTGCTGAAAACGTATTCGCAAAATACCATGACGTCGCTCAAGCGACTGGTCGGGTCGTCGAACGTGGTGACCAGCGGCTTGTACGGGAAGAAATCCAGACTGTCCGCGCTGGTTCAGTCTGTCCGCGGGATCGTATTCGTCATCGCGTGCAGAAAAATCGCAGACACCGCCGACGCCGAAGCGCTCACGGCGCACGAGAAGGCTCAAAAACTGCTGAAACGTAAACGCACGCCCTCGCCCCCGGTCGAAAACGCGTCTGACGTGAAGAAACAAAAGACGCGGAACGAACGGCTCGAACAAACACAAAAGCGTCAAGAACTACTCGATCGTCTCGAAGCGCTCAAATCCAGGATCCAGGCCAGAAAAAATCCGAATGCAAACCGATTGAAACGCTTGCAAGAATTGAAGACCAGGGTCTCCCAGTCGTAAAATTTTTTTCTCAGCACGGAGTACCACACTACCACACCATGGCTCCCACCAAAACCTCCGCTCCCAAGAACACCGGCAAGAAGGACGCCAAGGGCCGCTCCATCTGGAAGGGCCCCCGCGGCGGTCTGTACGTGATGTCCGCCGGCAAGAAGGTGGCGCCCTCCACCGCCCGCAAGACCCGCAAGCCCGCTCGCAAGCCCGCCGCCAAGAAGTAAAGTTCACCCGAACATTCGAACCTGGTTCTATTCGAACCTGATCCTCACGCGCGTCGAGGTCGAAATGCACCGCTTGATGGCCGCTTTGGACAATTCTTTGCGTTTTTCCTTCGGGTCCGACATCCGACGACATTTCATCGATTCCATCATATCGTCTTCGATATCCGATGCTCGTTCGATGCAATGCGCGACGATCCCGTTTTTGATGCTCCACCTGAAGAAGTTGAGTTGTCCGATCGTCGTCTGAATGCCGCGATATTCGAGCCGTTCCCCGCGACAGAACGGGTCGAAGAATCGCTTCGAAAACGATTTGAGCTGTGCCTTGTACTCGAGAAACACGTTGAAGATGCCTTCTCCCGTCTTGAACGATACGTTGTGCTTTTTTGCATAATTCGTCACGAACCAATCGAGAATGCGCAGCGATATGCTCTCGTTTTCGAGCACGCGTCGCACGTCGTCAAACGCCCCGGCGTCGTCGTAAAACTTGTCGAGCGACGTCAATAGCAGATCGGCCGGATTCATTGAATCTCCGGCTTCCATTCGACTTAAGCCTTTTCCAGTTCGCTGAAAATTTCCGAAGCGCTGCTGGATGGCTGATCGTCGTCGTCGCCGTCCGGCTTCGGGATGCGCTCGTGCGGGAGCAGGTGCTTGTCCAGGCCCTCTTCCATGACCTTACGCTTGCGCTCCTCAAAATGCTCCTTTGCCGCGCGCTGAGAGTCCGCGTACCCCTTCATCATGTCCTGCAGGAACTTCTCCTGGAACTCGTGGTCGTCGATGTCCGCGGGATCGGGCGGGATCACGGCCCACTGGTACAGATCCATCAGAAACATGTCGATCATGGTGTCACCGGCGCGCTGGAGGCGCTTGACGTGCGCGGTCGCTTCGTCGCGGGTCGCAAACACGCCGCGGATCTTCATGCCCATTCGATCCGTCTTCTGGCGACAATTCGGCCCGACGAAGCTGACGAGCGCAAAGTTCTGCCCGGGGACCGTGATGTAATCGGGCTCGAGGCTGAGGCCGCCGGGGATCTCGTCGTTGGACGCCATACGGTTACGGCACGATTATATCCTTAAACTCTTTACGCCGTCTTTACGTCGTCTTTATGCCGTCTTTACGCCGTCTTTACGCCGTCGCCCGCGCAGGTCTGATCCACTGGTTCGCGATCCACTTGTGCCCCTCCGAGACCGGGGTGCCCGCGTGCAGCGTTTTCTCAAACAAGTCCCTGGTGTCCGGATCGGCGACCCAGAAGAACAACGCCTTCCCTTTTTCGGGGACGACGCTCGCGTTCAACAGCGGGAAATGGGTGTGTCCGCCCTCGAAGTCGTCGTTCAGGTACACGAGCATCGTCGCGAGCCGCTGGTCGTACGGGCACCTCCCGTCGCATTCGTCGCCATCGTGGTGCGCGTCGTACTTGCCGTGCTTGTCGTACCGCACGACTTGCACGTCCTCGAATCCGTACGGCGTTCGCATGCATCCGAGCGAATCCACGACGTCTTTCGTTTTCCGTCTGAGCGAGTCCGTCGCGGGGTGCATTCCGGGCGCGAACCAGGTTTGCACGCTCTTCCGTATCGACGTATCCAGCACGCTCGTGTTTCCGCCCCCGACCTGGCTCGGAAACATGTTTTTCGAGGCGCGGACGATGTCGTCGCACTCGTCGTAGCTCAAAAATCCGGGGAGTTCAAAGTAGTACACCGAATTGCACACCTTGTGCTCTTCCGCGAATCCTTCGACCTTTTTCGACATCGCGACCGCCGCGACGACGATCAAGACCGCCACGGCGGCGACGATCATGATTACTTTCATGACAGTTACTTTCATTCCCATTACACAACATTTTTGCAAAGCAGCACGTCCATCGTCGACGGCCTGCGCGCCCGCGGCGCCTTCTTTTTGGCGTCGCGCGTCTTCGGTCTCGTCCTCGTCAGCAGCGTGTCAAAGTCCATCGACCTCGATGACGGCATGGGCGGTGGCGGCGGGGGCGGGAAGAATCGGTGCATGAGTTCCTGGGGCACGTCCATGCAGTCCCCTCTAAAGTCGACACACTGGCACGCGAGTTCGGGAACGTTTTTCCGACTGTAGCAACACTGCTGCAGCCCGCGCGTCGTGAGCAAAAAGTACGCGTTCGACGACCGGTGCTCCCTCCCCACGTTGGCGCAAAACTTGGACTCGTGGCGAAAAATAACCGCGTGCTCCCCGACGAGCACCGCGGTCACGTTGCCGGCGTGCGTGGACGACACGAGCGTTTCGACGATCCGCGCGGCGTTTCCGTGAGATTTCAGAGACACGTGTGTCAGGTTGGACACCCCGACGCCATCGGACCGCTCGGCGACGTGAACCGCGTCAGATACGGCTCCCGTGGGGCGACCGAAATACCTCAAAGTCGTTCGCACGAGAATGGCCCTCACCGCGGTCACGGACGCTTCGACGTTCTCGAAACGATTCCATTCGCCGTCGACGTATTCCGCCACCGGGACGTACCACCGGTCGTCTTCGTTCTTCTTGGTGGACCACGGCAGACGCATGCCGCTTCCCTTGAACACCGCCGCGTCGACCACCTGGTTCCAATCGTTTGAAAACGGTGACGTTTCGGTCGACAGCCGTCGAAGCACGTGATCCCTCACCGCGAGGGCCGTCGCGGAATCGACAAACACGTGGTCGAACGTGACGTGAATGCCGACTTTGGCGCGGCCGCCGTCGAGTCGTTTCGGGAGGTTTGACACGCACACCACGGCGCCCGACGGTTGGTCAAAGCACGCCGCCGTCGCGTCGCACACGATCGCGAGGATCTTGAAAGCCTCGTCCGGCATGGCGTCTCCGTCCACGTGCGCGTCGAGGTCGTAAAACATTCTGAACACGGGCGTCTTCGTTTCGACGACGCATGGGCGCTGCCGACCCCGTTTGACGACGCCGAGCGCGTATGCGCCGATGAACTCCGGCGCGGATTCGTCCGGGACGCTCAACGTTCCGCCGTCGAGTAACAAGTGAGACGTGGCGCATTCGCGCCGTTTTCCGAAGAACCCCCGCGTCTTGGACCATTCGTAGACATATGGCTCGTACGGTTCGCGCGGGCGCGACATTTTTCTCGAATCGTCGGAAAACGTGCTTAAAGCGTTTCGTTGCCAGAGGCATAAAGGATGTCGATCGATCATCCGTACTTGTGCGTATACGCGAGCCAAGCCGCCGCGTGTATAGGCGAAAACAGACACAAGAAACTATGCGACGCGGCGGAAGCTTTCTGGGAGCGCGCGGACTCGAAAAGCTATCGAGCGGCAATGATTCGAAACGGAATCGTGACGGACGAAGAGCTGTTGACCCGTGCGGAAAACACGCACCCAGAAGTGTCCGACATGCTGCGCACGGCCGCGAAAAACGTGGATTCGTCCACCGAAGTCGCGGACAAGTACGCCGCACTCGCGGAACGATTCAACGAATTCGCGGACACGAACAAACTGGACGACGAAACGCGCCGGGTGGTGGACGACGCGCTCCGGAAGACGTCGTACACGACGTACGGAAACGCCAGAGAATCCCACGTGTTTCGGTACATCCGCGATGCCATGGGGATCGATTGCGTCGAGGACCCCACGTTTTACAAGACTCAGGCCGGAACGATTCGAAACGCGTACGGCGAGTTTCCGTGGTACATCGGCGGAAAGATCGACGGCATCAGTTCGGATCGCAAGTTGCTGATCGAGATCAAAAACAGAGTCAATCGGTTGTTCAAAAAGCCTCCGTCGTACGAGGTCGTCCAGGTACAAACGTACCTCCACCTCCTGGGAATAGATCGCGGCGTGCTGGTCGAGTGCATGCGCACGAACACCGAAGACGGCGACACGCACCAAGAAGTCAACGCCATGACGGTCGTCCGCGACGAGCGCCGGTGGAACGCCGAGATATTTCCGAAGCTCGAGGGCTTCGTGGATTTCATCGTGTGTCTGATTCACGACCACGCCATGCAAGACAAGTTCCTAAAGTCCAAGCGCAGGTCTGCCATGATTTCGGCGCACGTGTTTTCGAAGCTTCGATCTGCATCTGCATAAAATATATATACATGTATCATTGTCGTCCATGAAGACCGCGTACATCATTCTTGCGCTGTGCATGGCGAGCTGTGCAATCGGATTCATCCAGAACCAAATCTGTCCGACTGATCTGATCGTCGTGGAAGGCCAAAAAGCGAATCCGAGCTTTTGCTCGAACGCGTTTGGGTTGGTGTCCTCCTTGATGTGCATCGCGTCCACGTTCTTGATTTTCAAGAGCATTTTCTCCAGTTGAGCATTGGTTGATTCATGTTGATTCATTTCATTTCTTCCGTCACGGTTTGAACGTCGCGACCTGGGACTTGCCCGCGTCGTTCCATTCGTACAGCTTGAACCCCTTGTAATAGCACGTCTGCTCGACCGGAGAATTCTCGGGGCCGCCGAAGAACGTGTTCCCCGTGATCATGGTGATGTTCGCGTCCTTGGTGGGTTTTCCCATCCATATCATGTCCGTCAGTTCCCTGGACTTGCCGTCGATGCACAGGTACGCGATACCGTCCTGGTTGGGTTTGTCGCCGGTGAACGTGTTCAACTTGACGCCGACCTCGACGGTGTGCCACTCGCCGGGGCTGAGGGCTTTGGCGAAATCCTTGCCCCAGAACCCGTTGCCATACTTGTGAGGCGTCAAATCTGGATTTTTCTGCTTGACGCCGTCTGGAGGGTAAATGTACGAAATTGCCCCGAAATCGGATTGCCACATGACGCGGTGCGACGCCCCATTTGAGCTGTGATTACCTCCGGAAGCCTTACCAGACCCGATGCCGAACCCGAAGAGTTTGCCGCCCCTGGCGGGATTGAATCCTTTAGGGTGGAACACCTGGAACGAAAACACGGCGGCCTTGCGCGGCATTCCGATGGTGCTGCCGATGGCGACGCCGCCGTTGTCCGTTCCGGTCGAGCCGCTCCCACGAGGGTAACGAGCCGCGATGACCCTGTCCCCCATGAACGTTTCGATCTTCGACGTACGCATGTTTTGGCGGCCGGCGTTCCACGGGCTGTTGCTCTTGCCGATCGTGTCCGGGGGCATGTCGGCGATCAGCTTTCCGCACCGGGGGCCGGTCTTTCCGGACTTTTGGTCTGAAGACATTATACTGGAATCGGGTTTTTCTTTATCGTTTTTGGACGGCTTGGGCGGCTTCGTCTTTGGCGGCTTCGACTTTGGCGGCTTCGTCTTTGGCGGCTTCGTCTTTGGCGGCTTCGACGGCATCGGCGCTGGCATCGGCACTGGCATCGGCGCGGGAACAGGCGCTGGCATCGGCGCGGGAACAGGCGCTGGCATCGGCGCGGGAACAGGCGCTGGCATCGGCGCGGGAACAGGCGCTGGCATCGGCGCGGGAACAGGCGCTGGCAGCGGAGTCGAAACGGGTGCCGGTGCTGGTGCTCGAAGCCGATCGTGCATTTTCTGGATATACTCGGCGATCGTCTGTCGAGACCCGGGCCTCGGTTTTGGAGCTGGTTTAGGTCTGGGCGCCGGTTTGGGTGCTGGAACTGGAACGGGCGCTGGAACTGGAACGGGCGCTGGCGCTGGCGCTGGCGCTGGCGCTGGCGCTGGAACGGGCGCTGGCTCTGGTGGTGTTTTTTCTTCAGGAGCTCTGTTTTTCCACCACACGTAAAAGCCGATGAATGCGATGGCAAGCACGATGACAAACGTCGTCGCCGCGATGACCCATCCCGATTCGCCGGCGGTGATTTCATTGGCCGCGTTTACCCCAATCGCGGGGGCATTCCCCAAATTCACGTCCGCGTCGTCCCCGGTGTTCCAAAAATCACCGTCGTTGTTGACCATGAAATTTCCAGATCTTTTCGTGCGATTCCCGTCAAACCCGTTCCCGCCGGTAAAGTTCCCGTTCCCGCCGTCGGCAAAGTTCCCGCCGTCGGCAAAGTTCCCGCCGTCGGCAAAGTTCCCGCCGTCGGCAAAGTTCCCGCCGTCGGC
>JACCDW010678727.1_pt1 | contig 13036 bp, 15 predicted proteins | sample 7449781 | NCBI WGS metagenome assembly JACCDW01 (sample SAMN15323449, study PRJNA562643) | freshwater metagenome | isolation source: river surface water | place: USA:Blue River Watershed | collected 2017-08-18 | reverse complement strand
GGTTGGTGGTTATTTGAACTCTACCAACGGGAACTCAGACTCCGTAACGTTCCTGTAGAAATGTTCGGTAACCGTTTAATGGTCGCGGCGAATGATATGATCTTTAAAGATGAAGATGTGAATATGTTCTATAATGTCGCCGATATCGGTATTAATACTGCCGACGGTGAAGGTTGGGGATTATGCCAATTTGAACAAATGGGTGTCGGTATTCCGCAAGTGGTTCCTGATCTTGGAGGTTTCAAAGAATTCTGTAACTCTGAAAACTCCATGGTAGTGAAACCCAAACACCGTTACTACTTACCTTCGGTCTATTCTCCCGTGGGCGGTGAATGTCATGTCTGTGATCCTCACGATATCTGTTTAGCTATCGAAGAATACGTCTTAGACACGGATAAACGTATGAATCACGGTAAAAAAGCCAAGGAAACCGTATTAGGCTACACCTGGGAAAAAGGTACCGCACGATTAATCAAACGTTTAGAAGAAGAAAAGAAAGAATTAGAGGATAATTGATAAATCGATTATCCAGATAAACTTTTTAAAGAAAAACTTTAAAAGATAACTAGAAATGGGTATCTGCTGGTCCGAACCACCTGTACAACCTGTTCAGCAACAGCAACAAGTGACCTATGTACAATACAAATACTGTAAAGCGTGCGGAGCCATATGTAATGTTAACGCAGAACTCTGCCAACGATGCTTTCAACGGTCGGCCATGGAAACCGTGAAACCTTCTCCTTCCGCGCCTCCCTATAATCCTCCCTATGTAGCTCCGCCAACCTACGGCTATCCACCGCAAACCCAGCGATACGCATACTATCCCCAATACATGGTTCAACAACCTCAACAACGACAACAAATCAGCACAGCAGGAGCTGTGGTAGGAGGATTTGTCTTAGGTGCTGTGATGGAGGATATCATGGACCCTATGTAGTGTATTTCACCTTGCTTTTCTTTTCCATGCTTTTGTACCAAGCCCGTGCTTTGGCCGAGCGTCTCTTTGCCTCTCGAACCAAATCAGAATCGGTAGTGTAAGCCGTTTTACCCAGAACTAACATACTGCTCACTCTTGCCCACCCCCATTGCTGGGATGTCGCACCGGGTCTATGCCCTGTTCGCCACGCGGCCATTCCCCGATTGTAGGATTCGCGTAAAAGATCCACAGGGATTCCTGAGACTTTCGATCTCTCTTCTAAGCTTTTGACCCCAGGATACATCTGCTCCCAGGCTTGGGAGTAGCTGGATTTTTTGGTTTTCACGCCCACGTTGCTTTTAAAGCCCACGTAGGCTTTGGGATTTTTCCAGGACATGGCGCCAAACTTCTGTATTTCTTTCTTCCGCAGGGCTTTTCTCGTTTTGGATAACCCATGATAATATTTAGGTGGCCAGAAAGATATATTTTTCTTCAAGGTCTTCCCTCTCATCTACTTTGTAAGTATAGATTAGAAGATGGCTATTCCCAAAGCTTTTCAAGGATCAGTAGATTACAACAATGGATCTACCCAGGCCTTCCGCGGAACCTTTAATGAACCTGGTACGGTGACTACGACAGTAACGACGAAACCCAAACGCACCCGAACCCAAAAACCGAAAACCGTTGCTGCGCTAACCACAACGACCACAACGCAACCCAATACAGGAAAGAAAAGTCGTAAAACCAAAAAGACGAACAAACCAAAGCGTCCCCCCACGAATTGGACAACCTTTACCAAGAGAGTCAGTACTCTTATGAAGAATGCGGGTAGAACCGGTGGTCCCAATGCGGTTCTGCTAGCTTCGGAATTAAAGAAAAATAATCCGAATGTGAAGTCCATCACCAATGATGAAATCAAAACGCGTATGACGACGTTTACTGCTCCCCCTGTAGCGAAGAAAGGATCCAAGAAAGCGACGACGACGACGACGACGACAACAACCGTTGAACCCGAAGAAGAATTACAACGTATTATCTTCAAACAGAAAAAATACTACTATGATGAAAAAACCGGTGCCGCTTATGAACGTAACGGTAATACCAATGCCAAAGGCAAATATGTAGGGATCTTCACACCCAAGAATTCGGTAACGGGCAAACCGAAACTGAATACGACGGCTCCTGAACCAGGCTTCCGACCCACCGTGTTATCCCCCATCGAAAGTGTAGCCGAAACGGAATACGAAGAAACCAATACGAACAATGACTATAACAATGGTAATACCACAAGCAATGAAAACGAGACGAATAACGAAACCAATCAAGAAGGAGGTTCCTACAATCCCAGCTGCGGATGCGATCTCCAAGCGAACTGGCCTTCCGCGTCCGTCTTACCCCGTGGAGGAATCCAGGGCGGCGGTGGTTGCGGTTGTATGAAGTGGGGCGGGAAACGAAGCACAAGAAAACAAAGTGGCGGTGGTTGTCCTACCCCTGATGCGTGTCCCTTCCCTGGAACAGGCTACTGTGGTTTCTACGCTCGAGGTGGCTACAAAGCCACCAAGAAAAATCGTAATGCTCTTTGACGGTGGAAACGGGGTGAATCCATAGGTTTTACCATGACCGCTTCCCTCAAAGCCAAAGGATTGATCCCTCGTACGAGTAAGAAAAACTATGGCAAGAAAGTCGTCAGTGCGAAATATAAATAAATATATTTGATTCTTGGAAAGAACTCTATATATTTAGTGCTTGCGGTGCTTTTTGGTGCCTTTACGATTTTTGCGGCCCTTGCGGCCCTTGCGAGTAGCTTTGCGTCTTCCACCGATAGGTATTTGGCTGTTGTTATTGTTACTGCTGTTATTATTGCTATTAGTATTGCTGTTAGTATTATTATTATTATTGCTATTATTATTGTTGTTAGTATTGTTATTATTATTGCTATTATTATTTGTACGTTTTCTCTTTTGACCTACTCCTGAGGGAGGGTAGGCAGGAATATAGAGATTCGCTTGCGCAGGGGGTTCAGCGGGTGGATAGTTGGGCATTTCTACTAAGGAAATTTCTTTTTTAATCAATCTTGTGTAAGATAGGATGTCTTTAGTAAAGACAAATCTACTGGATGAAGTCCAAGAAGATATACGTACGCGATCAGGCTATAAACCCCATGATTGTTTGAAAGCCTTCCAAACCTCTCTTCATGAATCGGGGGCTGTGAATATTGGACGCGCTCTACACTTTTCTGCGGATATCCTTTGTAGTGGAGGATATGACGTCTGGACCAAGATACTATGGGATTTTGCTATTGAACATATCGGTATCGCTTCTCCCCGTATCTTTGTGTATCTCAAGAAACGTATCGGTGAACTAGACTCCATGGTGTCCCGGTTAGACGAAGATTCCTTATGGAAGAATGATGAGTTCCAAACGCGTGTTAGCGAAATTATCTTTGTCATCAAAGATTGTCCCAGACGCTCCAAGCTTCCCTGGCCGAAAGTGGGGCCCGAGACCCACCGCGACGGTTGGTTGCGTTCCGCCCAATCCAACGCGACCGAAACCGAGGTGGTCAAGAAAGTCTATAAATCCTCTAACGATCTCTTTGCGCTCCATACGGTCAGCTGCGAAATTATGAAAGCCTTTGGCGAATCCGCTACGGAGCGAGCGCTCTTTTGGGTAAAATGGTTAATCGATGAAGATAGTCGCCTACGCAAAGAGAATTATGGCGCCGGTTTATCTACGCTGGATCGTGGCCCACCGCACTTGAAAGGCAAAGCCAAGACCGATGTTCAGTATTATCTTCTTCAACTCTTTGCGGAAAGCTACAAAGAATTCGCCGCTAGGCAACTTATTCGGATGACCGAAGAATTCCAGTGTATGCTGGATATATTCAAAGCGAATGATTCCCGTATCGGTAGTAAACAACGCAAAGATCTGATCGCTTTATTTGTCCAGATGCTTTGTGAAGTACCCAAGTGGAAAGTTCCAGCTGCCCCCAGCCTCATTAAAGACCCTGTAGTGATGTCCAGGGCGGTTTCCCAAAGTCCTAATTTCTTTAAAGAGGTCCTAAACTATCCCCGTGTGGCTAACCTAGGAAGAGGAAAATCACTCTTTACAGCCGCCAAGCCATCTTCTTCTCAAATCAACAAAGTGAAAAAAGGAATGACCGTTCAAACCCAATTAGACGCTTACGAAGCGGCCATGAATGCTTATCTCAACAAATAGTAAAGAAATGTCCGCTTTAGATGTTCTTGAAAATATCGTCTTTTGGACACTGATTATCGTGATTGCGTTTATGGCCAAAGATACTCCAGGGATAGCCTTTACTTTGTTATCTTATATGTTGATCTATTTCTTCATTAAGCGTATTATGACGGGGTCTTCAGGTAGGATTATTTTTTTTAGCCTGAACTTAGTGATTCTTTTTCTTTTCCTCGTCTATTTTTCGTTAGGTGTAACGCCTGCGGATGTCATCCAGGGCCTCGGGCGAAGCATCGCTATGCTTCCCAAACTGTTAAAATAAATTTGAAAGCCATAGAATCTAAATCCACGGTACGAATATTCCCCATGTCCCACTATACCGAACAACAATTAGTTGCTTTATTACAAAAAGCATCCGATGCTTATTATAATAAAGATAAACCTATCATGACCGATGATGAATTTGATTCCTTCAAAGAAGAGTTAGAAAAACGATTTCCTAACAATGCTTTCTTACACCAAGTTGGTGCGCCCGTAACGAAAGGAGCGGTAGCCTTGCCCTATAAAATGCCCAGTTTAAACAAAATTAAACCAGGAACGGGTCAAGTACAGAATTTTCGCTCCGAGGGTTCCAGCTGGGTTCTCAGTGAAAAGTTGGATGGCATCAGTGTTCTTTGGTTGGCCAATGAAAAAAAACTGTATCTTCGTGGTGATGGTATCATGGGCGTAGATATCAGTATGTTAGTTCCTCATATTCAGGGTCTCTTACCCCACAAAAACAGAGTAATCCGTGGCGAATTAATCGTTCATAACGCCAGTGTAGAACAAGGCACCCTCGCCCGTTCCTGGGTGAACGGATTAGTACATCAAAAACAGCAGAATAAAGACGATTTACAAAAAGTCCTCTTTATGGCTTACGAAGTGATTCAACCGTCTGGATTGACTTCTGAACAACAATTTCAACTTCTCCAACAAGAAGGATTTCTCGTACCTTGGTGGTCGGTAAGCCCTACACTCGACGAAGATATTCTAGAAAATGCGCTCAAGAAACAACGGGAAATAGCACCGTATTCCATCGATGGTATCGTGGTCGCACGCAATATAGCGGCCTCCGAAGAAAAAACCGATAAACTCAGCAATCCCAAGCATAAAGTAGCCTTCAAAATGGTCTTATCCGATCAACAAGCCACTACAATCGTCGTCGCTATTCACTGGTCCGCGAGTCACCAGGGATTCTGGATTCCTCGTCTCCAGATTGAACCTGTCCTTATCGGAGGATCACGCATTGAATACCTCACGGGTCATAACGCCAAGCTCATCGTTCAACAGAAGCTCGGTAAAGGAGCCCGTATCGTGATTCGTAAATCGGGGGACGTGATCCCTACCTTAGAAACCGTTCTCCAACCTGGGGAAGAATGTAGTTTACCCGAGGGTGAATGGTCAGGCGTTCATCTGAAATTAGCGGGAGAAACGGACGAAGTCTTGGCGAAGAAACTTGAACATTTTGCGTCCACCGTCGGCATTCCCCACCTTGGTCCTGGATTAGTCCAAAAACTAATGAAAGAAGAAAAGAAAACAGTCTATGATCTGGTAACCATGACCAAAGAAGACTTAGAAAAGGCTGTAGGGAAGGGAATGGCGGCGAAAATCTATCCAGCTATTGCGAAAGCCCTTCAAGAAGCATCCGAACTTACGTTCATGATCGCCAGCAGTACAATGCCTCGTGGAGTAGGAGAGTCCAAACTCAAAGCTCTCTTTGAGGTCAAACCCGATCCCCGTACCTGGCGTACTACGCCTATGACCGTGCCCAACGGATGGTCGGATTCCGCGATGGACGATTTCCTAAAAGCCTTTCCCGTGTATGAACAATGGCGTCATCAACATCTTTCTCATATTCCCTATCCTGTCCCCGTGAAACAACAACAACCTCTACTTACAGTACCTATAACTACAAAAAGAGAACGTATATGCTTTACAGGATTTCGTGATGCTTCTCTAGAAAAACAATTACAGGAAAAAGGCCACGAAATAGTTTCAGGGGTTTCCTCTAAAACTACCCTTCTGGTCGTGAAAGAAAAAAATAACTCCGAAAAAATGAAAAAAGCGATGGAGCTCCAAATACCCATTCTCACCAAGGAAGAATGTCAAAGAAAATATATTGAAGCGTAAATAGATGGACAGCCTTTTGGATATAAACCCATTGATCTTCAATATCCATCCAAAAATTTTATGGATAATGCTTGCGATCGCTTTAGTCATTTTTATTGCTTTCTATGTGATGTCTGGTTACAAGAGTAGTGCTTCTGCGTCCACCCCTCAGAATGTATTGGTAACCCAGGATAAACAAATCTTAGCCTTCAAAGAAAAGTTTGCGAAGTTGGCCCAACAGGACCGAAAAACGATCGTGAATTCCTTGGGCGGCGCCAATGGTCTCACCGAAAAAGAAAATTGTTTAATGAATTTTCAACCTCTTACGGTTATACAACCTGGTTATCTCGGACCCGAGACGAACGGTGTTTTTTCGGTCAAAGACGGTGTAGCGACCGCTATCCAAATGGGTGCGCGTTGTCTTATCCTCCCCATTGACTATTACTCAACCAAAATTGCTGAACCCTTCGATAGACCGAATACTCCCTGTTTTCTCTATCGCGATGAAGGACAAAATATACGGTCAATTAATCCAGGATCACTGAGAGAAGCGAGTGAAACTATCGCTTCCCTAGCTTGGAGCAATATGTCTTTCCAAAAAAATGATCCTCTGATTCTTATTCTTTATTTCATCAACACTCCTGAAGTCAATACCAAAGAATATGTCCTCTTCCTCTCGGCGGTAGCCAAAGATCTTGCTCCTCTATCAGGCTATTTCATCAGTCAAACACCTTCAGGAAATTATTTCCGCCAACAAAGTCAAGAGGCTTTGCTGTTTGAACCGGTTAAAACGTTTGAAAAGAAATGTTTAATTTTTTGTAATGTCGATACAAGCATCTTTGCGAATCACCAAACGTTAAAAAATTTTAAACTCCAACCCTTTTCAATTCAAGAAGATCTAGATTACATGGTGAACCTCCGTTTATTTAAGCAAAATCCTGATACTATGCTTGGCTCTACTGAACAAGAAATAAGTACGGTGCGATCACGAAGCATTTTAGAAAAAGTGAATTATTTTGCCACCCTGCCTGAGGATGGACGAACAAGAACGAATACCACCACCTTAACCAAAGAAAAATGGGTTATTGCGCTCAGCCCCAACGGAACCGTGCCGTCCAAGGCTATGGCGGAAAAAATGTTGAATACATACGGTGTTCAAAGTGTAGCTCTTCCTTTATTCACTTCGGATGATACCCTGATCAGTCTTCTCGATTTATGGAAGACGACATGGCGAGTGAAACCCAAAGATATCCGCTATATCAAACCCGATTTAATTGTTCCGAATAAACAAAATCCAGCGGTCAATGCGAACGGAGGTGCGTTGGTAACCCCATCATAAATCTAAGATGAAGTAGATGGAAGAAGATCCACAAAAGTATTTGTTTTCGCAAAATGTTTTGGAAAAAGATTTTGTGAAACGCCAAATGAAAAGCTTAGCCGCGGCCGCCGAAAAGGCGGGCGAAATTATCGCCTATGAATCCGCCAATAATCAAGAAATACAATATGCCTTAGATATTATCGCTAACTTCTTACGGAAGAAGGGACGTGTTTGTTACGGAGGTACCGCCATCAATGCTATTCTTCCTAAAAATCTTCAATTCTACGATCCCAAGAAAGATCTACCCGACTATGACTTTTTTACACCGCAACCCGAAGAAGATATACAAGAAATTGTCCAAATGCTTAATGATGCGGGATTCAGTGAAGTCGTTGAGAGGGTAGGTATTCACGCAGGCACCCATAAAATCATGGTGAATTTTATTCCTGTGGCCGATATGACTTTTCTTCATCCCGACTTTTATAAAGCCGTACATCGACGATCGATCGTAAGAGAAGGCATTCATTACTGTGATCAGGATTTTCTTCGTATGCTGATGTACTTAGAGCTCTCCAGACCCCGTGGGCAAGTAGCCCGATGGGAGAAGGTCTACGAGCGTTTGGTTTTATTAAACGCCGCCTTCCCTCCGAAACCGTGCCGCATGAGCACCGAAATGATGGTGGGACGCGTGAATATTCCTGTACTTATTCGTAAGGAACTCTTGAAGTTTGTCATTGATAATCAACGTATTTTACTCGGCGCCGAAGTCATAGCCCTTTACGATTGGTTAATTGCCAAACACCGTCAATACAATCCGTCCATTCAATGGTTTATGAAGAAAAATGGCATGATGGTCTTTATGAGTCCTGAAGCGCGGGTGGATGCGATGCGTCTAAAACAATTTCTGAATTCGAACGATGTCGAAATCGAGATCCTCAATACGCAGAGTGATTTCTTACCCGAGAGAGTAAGCGTGAGCTTCCGTAAAATGCCTTTAGTTCATATTGTTCAGGAATCGGCCTGTCATTCCTTCAATCGTTTGAAGCTGCGAGAAGGTCCTGAACTTCACGTGGCCACCTTAGAAACCATGATTACCTTGTATATGTCTTTGATGATCTTTACGAAAGATGAAAAAATTATCGAATTTCAGTTGGAATGTTTATGTCAGAAACTAGTGGAGATGAGTGAAATGCTTCATAGACGAGGAGGAATAGGACCTATTCCTTCTTTTTCTATTGAATGTAGTGGTTACCAGAAAGGATTTGCCACCTTATTGAAAGAAAAATTTTCCCGTATTGCTCGTGAAAAGCTGAAACGCAAGACCCGTTCCAAGAAATCATCCAAACGAATCGCCAAGACCCTTCGTACGCGTTAAGCCTGCTTGGCTACGCTCGCCAATTCACCGGATTCCCCCTGCCGCTTAATTTTGTCTAATTCTTTTTTGTAGTACGCGCAGTCGTCCAAAATAGCCTGTATCGTTTCTTTGCTTTTTTCGGTTTTCAAATATTCTTCAAACGCCGCTGTGATTTTATCGAGCTTCGTTTGAATATAACTATCTTTTTTGTCTAAAGGAACTTCCTCGGGCAACAGACAACTTTGGGCTTTCTCGGATAATTTTTTATCCCTCAGAAATTTTCTTCGTTCTTCGGTGACTTCTGGACTACAGATACCCACACTCGCATCCACAAATCCTTCTTGGACAGCGGCTAAACTTAACTGGATTTCATCCACATTTTTCTTTAGAATAGCGCGGCATCCTTTGGCGGTTTCAAAGGCCTCAACTAAGAATGAATTAGGAAGCTCCTGTGTAACGGTAAATAAGGTATCGATATCCTTCGCAGTAACCGCCTCCTTAAGCTTTTGTACTTTAGGGCAGCTAATCGGTCCTTGAATCATTTCTTTCTTGATAATCTTCAGTGTTTTCTCCCGGGCTTGTTCATCGGTAAAGCTTTCGGGCGGTATGCCTTTTTCCACCTTAAAAATACTCTGGTAGACTTCATCGTAGACTTTACAGATTTGCTCCAGTTTATTTTGGTCTAATATGGCTTTAGTATTTTGAAACACATCTTTATCTTCAAATCCTTCCCGGTTACGAAAGCTTAGAAAAAACATGAGGAGATAAAATGAAAGAAAAATCCCTAAGATTCCAAAGGTGACCTGTATAAAAATGTATTTAAATTCAGGGTTCACAAACTTTGGATTCCCCAGCTCCATAAAGGCGCCTATCACTAAGAGAACCAAGAGTATCAAATATAAAATTGTGCTAGAGTAATTCATTTACCTTACTTTATACTATTTTTTTTCTTGGAACAAGAATAGAAAATGAGTACCAAAAATTTTGATTCTTCTCTTTTAACCCAACGAAAACAATCCAAAGCTCTCGGTGCTTACGCCAGTGCTATCTCGGCGGCCAATAACGCCGAAGGAGGATTCACCACCGTCCGAACCACCCAACCCACCGATCAACGTGCGTTCATCGTTACCGAACAAAACTTAGGTAAATGCTACTGTATTAAGGATCGTGAAGAGAATCCTTACGGATTCAATCCTTCAGGTGGTCAATGCGGTTGCGGTATGGGAGCCAGCTAAACCCCATAAAGAATCATACTCCAGTATTTGAAAACAACGTTCTGGCATCATACTCACGCTTAATAATTCTTCTTTAATGAGATAAGTCCTCGATAAATGACGTAAACGCAACAGTATTCTGTACCGTTTCCAGCATTGACATATCTTACGTTGAGCAACATGGTGATATACTGTATTCCAGTTCTTTTTCATAGAACACTGTACAGCCCATGAAACATCCTTTATAAGAAGACAATTATTGTCTAAAAAAACCAGTGGGATGGGGTTCCGTTTATAGGATGGCAGGGAACGAATACGGTTATTGCGGAGATTGAGGGTCTGGAGCTGCGGGGGTAGCTCCGAAGGGAGGACCTCCAGTTGATTTCCTTCCAGGGTAAGATGTTTCAGGGTGGAAGGAAGGTGACGAGGAAAGCGTTCAATGAGGTTGTAACTGAGAAGAAGAGTCGTTAACTGTTTTCCCCAGTTTAAGGGTAAACCAGCGAAATGGAGTTGGTTTCTATCACCATTAAGATAATGTAAAGTGTCCGGTAAGCGACTCTGAATTAATTTAATACCACAGTCTTGTACAGAAATACGCTCAATATATCTTGGCAATAACGATAAAAATGGAATAATATTATAATCAAGATATAATTCTTTTATATGCGGAAAATCATGAAGATGTATTCGCTCTAAGTCAAAATTCATACCTAATCTTTATTTGACGATTTTCTTTAAGACTTTAATTTTTTTCCTTTCAACAAGATTATCAAAGTAATTCTCTATATAATCGAGGAACTCTTCTGCTCCCTGTTCAGGCCCCTCAAAGACTTCATAGTGTACTCCAGAAGATTTTTTGATCTGCTCTACCCATCGCCATCCTGGAGGGAAACGTTTATAAATAAAATCCAGATCTTCAGGTTCGGGATTTTCAGGATGGGCTTTGAATTGAATAATGACTTCGAGAAGATCACTCATGATCAAATTGGACAAAAAAATAAAGGTTTTTTTATTCAATTTTTAACTTTTTTGGTTTTTTATTTAGCGTTTTTCAGTGACTCTCTTTATTTACCTTTGGCAGGAGCTTTAGCGACCATTTTTTTGACGCCTGTAGCGGTGGTGGTCGTTTTCTTCACAGGAACGGGTAATGGTTCATGATCTTCTGCTTCTTCATCTAGTGTGGCAACAGGAGCAGGAGCAGGTGCTGGAACTGGGTTAGAAGGCATCATAGCGGTTAAGACGGATTGTTTTTTACTTACGGGTTGGGAAGGAGGAGCTTGAAAGGCTTCATCATCTTCCACTTCACCTTCTTCTTCATCTAAGGAAGCGAATTTATTTTGCGCATTGGTAGAACTCGTATTACTATGACGAGGAGCAGGAGCTTCTTCACCATCATCCATGAAAGCATAATCACGGATACTTTCAGGAACGGCTTCCATACGGATTTGATTGGCTTTCCAACTAAGACCAAATTTAGATCCGGAAATCCAAACACTGGTACATTGAACGATAGTGGTAATTTTAGCACCTTTGACTAAGAGATCGGATAAAGGAGTTTCAGTATAGGGACGACGTTCGCTGTCATAAGTTTTGACATCAAAGGAACCGTCCGTTTTTTTCTTGAGGTTGATTTTAATGGTAGGAGGATAATTACTCGGATTACCCATTTTATCTTTGGCAACTTTGATCATCGGAGTGTAGAAAGCTTTGACAACATCACGGGTTAAATCGGCTTTGAACCATTGCTTACAGTTTTTAACACCTTGATCAATCATCCATTCATCAAGAGCTTTAATGGTTTGATAGATACTACGTACTTTTTCATCATCTTCATAACCGCGGAGGGATAAATCCATACTATATTTGATGGGACCTGCTTTATCATAGGCGTTCATTCCATAGGGAAGATTTAATGGACCTAATTGTGTTACAATAGGACCAGGGGTGGAACCATAGGAATAACTGATAGAACAAGCTTTACCTCCGGATTCAAGAAGTTTGACTTGACCGATAGAAAGATTGGATACATCGAAATCAGAGACTTTAACAATGAGCTTAGACATTCGGATAAATAACTACTATGCCAATTCTATAGGCCGTTTTCGGATTCAATTTTCAAACCGGGCGACCGCGTTTTTTTATTTTTTTGATTCAATTTACTTTTTTTTTTTGAACACTGATTAGAAGAGTATCATAAAGATGGCAATGAGTCAAGGTGAATTAATATGGAGAAGACAGCAAGAATCCAAACGTTTCTTGAGTCGTCAGCAAACGAAAGATAGTAGTCTTCAAACCTTTATCAATCAGGCCAAAGCTTCCAAGGTAATCTTTACACCCACTCCTACTGGTCAAACGATACAGGGTTCCAAAGCGGTCGGCCCTGAAGACAGAGGAATCAATAACAATACCTATCAACCTACGCCGGTCGGAGCCTGCTGCGCCACCACCTATGCGAGCGGCAACGAAACCTTCAACGAAAGAGGCCGTGTGGAAATGAAGAATACCGGTGCTGTCTTATGCTGTGAACCCGATTACGCTCAAACGAACGGCTACGCGATTGATTTAAGTACCTTAGGAGCGTACTGTTGTCCTCTTCCTAATCTTCCTAATAACGCTCAGGTTCCTGCTTCTCTTCAATGTGCGGCTTGCTTGAAATTCTACTTTCCTAATCCTGTTCAACCTACCATCTGTTCTGGATGTAGTACCCCCTATCCTCAAAGTTCCCTGTATCCTCCCAAGCCGATTGATTGGGAACTCCAGCGTTATGGTGAAGCGGGTGTTCCTCGTGTAGGCGGAACCACTTCAACAAAGAGCAATTATCCTTTGTAATAACAGAAGATGAAAAGAACAACTTTCTTACTTTTGTTATTTGCTGTAGCCTTAGCCATGGTTCT
>JACCDW011024521.1_pt1 | contig 13037 bp, 28 predicted proteins | sample 7449781 | NCBI WGS metagenome assembly JACCDW01 (sample SAMN15323449, study PRJNA562643) | freshwater metagenome | isolation source: river surface water | place: USA:Blue River Watershed | collected 2017-08-18 | reverse complement strand
GGATTCGTAATGACTACGATTAAAAGTATGATTTTGAACTTTATATCCTTGATATACAAAAACATTTTGCTCTTCAAGTTGATCGAAAACAGATCTCGGAAATGCATCTTTGACTTGCTTATAATGAGTCATGACTTCACGCAAACAATTAAATTGCGCGATCTTATTCTTAATTGAAGCGACGAACTCGTTGCAAAAAGACTGATACCGAGACTTCAAATAAGCTTTAGTAGTCTTATTGTACTCAAGCGACTCGCGTGAGTGATGCAGCGAAACAGATCCAATATCAGCAATAAAAATAAACTTATTAAGAAATTTAGCCCATGCATAATCTTCACCAAGCTTAAAATCAACAAGTTCAGGATTGATAGGATAATAAATACCACCCATCACAATACCTTGCTCACCAACTGAATACTGATTATAAAAATGATTATTAGATTTACGAATCTGCCAGTTAGTACCAGAAGCAACAATTTCAGGCTTCGCGATTTCAACTTGCAAATTCAAAAAGTGAGGTTGAATCTCAAAATTACTAAAGAATGAAGAGATTTCCTGATTAAATTTATTAATATCGCCGCTCGAAACACCTACGGAAATGCAGATACCATTTGATTCCAAGGTAGGCTCACTAAATATCTCGTCAATCTTAGTGTCATTCTCTTCTGAGATATAAACGCTATAGATAGACTTGATACCTTCGTGATAAGAAGTAACAGTAAAACTATCTTTGTAAGAGAGCGGAGCAAATCGACCAATGCCAAAGCCGCCGATTGAAAGATCGGAGCCACGTTTAGTAGACTTGCCAAACTTGCTATACAGATTAAAAATCTGATCGCGACTCAAACCAGTTCCGTAATCGCGAACAAAAAAAGTCTGATCAAAAGTAGTTGGCGATTTAATGTCGATAGCTTGAACGGGAAAATCGTTCTCCAAGTTCGCATCGACAGCATTGGCATAAGTCTCACGAATGGTCGCGAGAATCGTATTTGAATAATTGTTTCGCAGAAGCGAGGAAATGTACCTCATGTCTTCAGCGTCAATCGTGCAGTTTACAGTGGGAAAATCGTGCGAAGTCGCAACGACCCGATCAGCAACAAGTATCTTCATGCGTGGTGATTATGGCAGGTTATTCGAAATCGTCAAGAGGTTCTTCGAAAATATTTTCGAGGTATCCACTACTCAATTCAAGGTAAAAAATGTAAGCATCTGTATCGACAAAAAACCGCACTTCACTGGCTATACTCTGAGCGCATTTTAAAAACAAATCTGAACTATATTTTTCTGCGGCTTCATCTTCATCTGATAAAGCTCTTATAACATCTAAAGCTAAGACTCTTAAATAAAAATCATTATTGTTTTGCACTTGTTCATAAAAAAGTCTATCTACAACAATTGCAAATTTATGAGTCATAAAGTGGAGCGGGTAGCGAGAATCGAACTCGCCTAGCCAGTTTGGAAGACTGGGACTTTACCACTAAGCTATACCCGCATTAGAATTAGGATTAATAATCTTAGCAAGATCAACGTAAGGAGTTAAACGCAACAACGCTTTGCCACCACTCTTGTCATCTTGTTTCATTACGAATCCATGAATAAATATAAAATCTTTTATAAATCTTACATCTATGAGTTGAAGACTGTGCTTTTTGCCATCTTCTGTTATTAAATCTGCAATAGGAGGACTATTTACAGATATGTTTTGAAACAAAGATTCTATAACTACAATTTGTCCAATGTAATTCTCTAAAAAATTAGCACCATTATTAGTGCCTTCTAAATTAAGAGTGAACTTCATTGATCTTGCGTTACAGTTGATACATCAATTGTTTCGTATGAGTCGATTACCGATTTGAGAACATTTACGATTACATAATCTTCGTGAGTCATCGGCTTAAAATCAGGCTCATTGGCAAAAATCTTTTTCAAGTCATTATAAACACTTTCAGTTATTGTTAAAGTAATCGACTTCATTTATTTATAATGTTGGCTTGATGTTAAAATTCAACTTCTTTTTAGAAGATGAATGAAAGCTTTATCTTTACCCTTGATTTCTATTTCCCAAGTAATATCTAGCCCCATATCAGGAGGACAAGTGGTAAGAGATTTGGCGTGATTACGCTTCGTACCAACCTCCGCTTCTGACCAATGGAATACAGGAACAACGGGCCAAGTCTGATAGAACTTCATAAACAACTTTTCGAACGGAATACGTTCGCCGCTAGAAGTCAAACTAGGATTAGCGTCGTCGTGAAGATTATCAAAAGTCAATGGGAAATAGAAATTATAATTCTGCTTCATGTACAAATTAAAATACTCGTACAAATTCTGAGCATTCCAGAACCCTTTATCTTCGTTCTCAAATACCAAGCGATTACGAACACCAATATCGCAACGAAAGAAGTTGAGAACAATTTTGTTGATGAAAGCTTCCGGTGAAGAAAAGTTAGATAAACTAGGATGAATATTGATTGGGCAAGTATAGTCTTGCGGCATACGCATGACATCCAACAACCAAGCATGAAAATTAAGTTCTGCAATTGACTTAGCGCATACGTCATCAGAATCAGACCCAAGAACAACAAATTGATCTGGATGAATAGATAGAGAGATATTTAGTTCTCTTGCGACACGGCCAATCTCTACAATCTTTTGTTCAAGCATAGCCCAATAAGGAAGCATTTCTACTTGAATCTTTAAAGTAGGATCAGTAACAAGAGGAAACAACTTGCAAGACAAACGATAATGTTTGATTCCTACTTCTTTGCAATGCTTAAGAGTCTCAATGGTAACAGTTAAGTTATGAGAGATGCGTTTCGAAAGTTCTTGGATAGAAGCGTCACGATCTTTCTTCAAGAACTGAGTACGAGTCATTGTCTTAAAGGCGAGATCAGAATTTTTATCGCGCAAAAGTTCAGAGATACAAACTAGACCATATTTAGTCATGCCGTACTTTAGACGATGGATCTACGGTTGTCAAAGGATTTTTTTGAAGAATTGCGTCTGAACAGGAGAGTAACCAATTTTTTTATAAAACTGGCCCAATCTTTCCGGTCTTGGATTTTCCATGCAAGCCATCATAACATAATCTATTTGATTTTGTTTGGCATATTCTTCTGCCTTTTTAATTAATTTGTAAGAATAAGTTGTGTTTCTTTTTTCTGGACTCATCCACCAAAAAATTTCATTCAACACAGTGCAATTGCTCATTGGAATATAATCTTTGGAAAATAAAATACCACCATGAGTAATATTATTATCTATATATTTCCAGCCAACTATTCTATCGTTTATAAAACCTCCTTTTAAAAAATTAAAAAAGGTTTTACTATTAAGTGGCGACATCAATTCATCGCCCTTAATTTCGTTCCAAAAAAAGGGTGCATTCTCAAGAATGCACCCTATGTCATTAGATGTAAACTCAGTTATCATCCAAGGTTATCTGGGATGCCATCGTCATCATCGACGGCAACAACGACCTTTGCTGGCTTCTTAGTCGCAGCAGTGTTTGATGCTACGGGCTTTGCTTGTTCCTCGTTCTCGTTAGAGAGATAAACAATAAAATCAGGAGAAGTGTCCTTGCTCTTGTTCTTATTGGCAAACATGATTACTCTCTTCTTGGTCTTTTGACCGATTTCATCTACAACAAGATATCCTGTGCAGTATGAACCTTTTTCGTTCTTCTTCTTCCAGAATGCGCCAACCTCACGGTTACGCCATTCTTGGCTCTTATCAGTTGCGTTTTGTGACTTACTGGTATTACTATTCATATTTTATCGTTCCACTTAAGGAGTAAAACTATTCCACAGATTATAGAGAAAACTATCAATTTGATTTGTGTTTTTCATGTAAGCAATTCGTTTCGCGTATCGAAAATACTTCATCAGAGTATCCTTGTCAAGGATTATTCCAAGGAATCTAACATTTTGACTTCTAAGCTTAATCTATTCTTCAAAGCAATCATTTGTTTTATATATTTTATTCTTGATTTGTCCGTTTTAGCATTGTTCATTTTATATATAATCTTATCAACTTCTTTATTAAAAAAAGCGGCAGAATCTTCCATTATTTGTTTATGATTCAGCATAAAGAGAATTCAAAAAGTCCTGATCTTTTTGTGTCCAATACAAGATCTTTTTGATATTCTTATTATCCATTTGGATGCAATTTATTCCATAAAATTTAAAGATTTCTTGGTATTTTAAATCTGGTTGTTGATCTGCGCCTTTTACATATTGTTTTATAAAATATACGCTTTTTATTTTTGAAGCCGCAATTGTTTTGGCGCAATGAATGCATGGGCTGTAAACCATACAAGCATAATAAGCTTGGCGCGAAGAATATAATATAGCATTAATTTCTGCATGATTAATTAAACAAGATTTTGTTTCGCGATCTTTGAATACCGATTCCTTTGGTAAAAAGCCGGGACCAAAACCATTGAATCCAGTAGAAACTGTTCTCCATTCTTCATCAAATAAGGCAACGCCTACTTGTGTATGTGGATCTTCTGAACGGGATCTAGCTGATAAAGCTAAATAACAACCGTATTCAGATTTAGTTAGTCTTGGTGTGTTCGGATTGAAACTCATAGTACATTAATTCTTCATCTCCTGCGGTCCATTTATGAGCCAGACCTTCACAGGAAAATTCTTTTGAAAATGGTTTCCAAGTTTTTGATTCGGATGGTAATTTACTTGAAATCCAAGCACCACTGTCTCTAAAGACTATTCTGTTATTTGGTTGTGCAAACATTTGACCTCCTTCGCCCCAGAATACATGAGCGCATTTGTGTCCAGCAGCGATTTCAGAATAGCCTAGACTATAATCTTCTCCGTTACACCAGTCAATAGTAAATAAGTATTTACCAACGTGCATTTTCTTATCTTTTAGATAAATATATGCACTACCATTTTTTAAATATTCAAACCTTTGAACAGTGAAATAATAGCTAAAACTATCCCACAATTGCAGCCAATCTAAATTGTAATTTGTTTGCGGCGATTCAATATCAGATAAATAATGAATAGGAACTCTTGCGAATTGTGCGCCGTACTCACTCATTACGTTAAACATTAAACATCTACGAGGCACAGACACAACAGAAAATATTTCTACAGGAATATATTTTCCAGATGTGCGAGGCGATTGGTCTTGCAAGAAAGATGTATCTAAATATCCAATTTGAGTTGGAATACTTGATGATAAATAACTCATTATTCGCCCTTCTTAAAAGCATCCATTAATTCATGAACAGCTTGTAACATAGAGTCAAGCGTAGCAATGCGATTAGCGTACAGATTTTCAGTTTTAAACTGTTCTTCTTTTATTAGCTTCTCTAATTTTTTAATCTTTTTAAATGTTTCGGTAGGTTTGCCTCTTTCAAATTCTGAAATATTCATAGTTTTTTATATATAAAGTATTTGTCCCATTCTTTTCTAGCCTTTAACTGTCTACTAGGTAATACAGGAATAGGCATAGGAACAGAGTTAATCTCTTTGTTCTTCTTATCAAGAAAAGGATATAGATCTTTTTTATTCTGATTGCATCTGGCACAAGTCAGAGTTATATTATCTATTTCTTTTGTTCCACCCTTACTTCGGGGAAAAATATGTTCTACAGTTAGATTAGTCTTGCTATGTTTTTCATGGCATATTTGACAAGTATAATCAAAAATAAGACACAACTTTTGTAAACTAAGAGTACGAGGAATTCTTTTTCTATTAAAGAAGAAACTGCTCTTAATGACTGCAACAGTAGGAACGAACCAAATTTTATCTTTAGAAGTTAAAAATGGCTGATCTTCATAAAAATAAACTCCCTCATTGGAGAACCAAGATAAATTGTTATCTATTAAATTATCTTGGGCATCGAAACACTTTATGCTATTTTTTACTAAATGCAAAAAAGCAGAACGCCCCGTAAGAAATGTATACGGTAAAAATGTAGAATCCAACAATAAAGTGGTTATTTCATTTGCGTGGCTCATTTTTATTCTTCAAAAATAAGACTTCACAATTTGTGTCTTGGATTTCATTTAAGATAATGAAACCGTTTTTATTTGCGAAATCTACGATTTGATTTGCGTAATTATGGTACTCTACAATGATCTTGTCAACATTATTTCTGATGTAAGAAGCGTTTTCTTCCGTAAAAATATCGTATTCGCCACCTTCACAATCTACTTTTAAAAAGTCTATTTTATGTATCTGATTCGTTAGAATAAACTCCATAAAAGATTTAGATTTTACTTTTATAATTTTAGGCGCAATGCTTCCAGACTGTTTGAACATTTCTATCGTTTCTGAATGAAAGTTCAAATGATTTCTTTGTCCATCCAAGTTATCTAACTGTGGATCAACCATAGCAAAGTCTAAATAACCATTTACTTTACAGATGGCACAATTATCTAAATATACATTATTATATTTTGAAAAATGATCTTCTAAAATAGAAAACAAATTTGGATTTGGCTCGCAAACATAAATTTTACTAGGCTTCTTATAAAAAGAGAAGTAAGTAAAAATACCGAAGTTCGCACCTATGTCTACTACCACATCATCTTTCTTCACAGAAAGATTAAACTTATCGTACATATCCAGCAAAAATATTTGACTAACTATGGGCAAATATAAATTTTGATTTTTGTATTTAATAATATCAGGAAAACGATCTAACAAAATTAGATCAATGTTTTGAGATATTTTAAAATCTTTTAAGAAAATCGTTTCATTCTTTTCATTTTCTATTTTAAGAGTCAAAAATTTTGAACACGCAAAAATGCAAGTGGTAGGTGGATAAAAAAAATAGTTTACATTTGCAGTTAGTTCCACTTCATACGAATACAAAATACATTTGTACAAAGTGTCTAATAAAGTTATTTTGCATAGTCCGATACTTTTATCGCAAGAATAGTCAATCTTTAATAAATGATCTTGCAGATCAAAATTAAATAAAAAATTTTCTTGCATATTTACTTTTTAAAACTTAAATTAGTGTTGTAGCAGATAAAAAGCTCTTCGTTCGCAAGTATTTTTCTTTTTGCTCTGTATTCAATAATATTATTATTAATATCAATACTAAATAATACGTTGGGATCTTGACTATGATTATAAATCATTCCAAATCCAAGAACACAAGCAGGATAAGATATCTGATCCATGCTTAACACTCCTTGTTCGCTCACTTTCTCTCTCCAATCTTTAGATAATGTGGGCCAAAAGAAAAAGTATTGCAAATAGTTTTCGTCAGTTTTTAGAACGTCTTTATCTTTTGGATGAATAACATGAGCCTGTTCAATGATTTCTCCCGGTAAGATATCAACATCTGTAAATACTCCTCTTCCATGCACAGGAGAATCTGCGATATAGATATTTACATTCCTAAAAAGACGACTAATTTTTTCCATACATTAAATCTTAAAAAATATAACCATTACAATTCTTGAGTCTTTTACTTTTGTGCCATTCATCACTCTTGGATATTTAGAATGAAAGTATTTAGACGGATAAGACAAAAGTCTATTTGGAACGCCACCGACAATTGTGCTGAGACTCCATTTTAAAGAATTCTCTTTATCGCACATTATGTTTTTTTGAATATCTTCGTCAGTAAAATCAGAAGGGCATACATATCCATATTTACAATGTTTCCAAAATGCAGTTCCATTTATATTATTTTCATCATGTGTAATATAAAATACTGCGCCATGAGTAGGTACAAAATCAGTCCCTACATTTCCATTGTCACAATGGATTCGTAAATCAGTATCGCACAAGCTTGAAGCTAAACGCAAGAAAGAAATAGAATTTTGTATTTTTACTTTATACGCTTCTTCTATTGCTGTATTAATTTTATCGATTGTATCGCGTGGAGCATTGGCGACATAATAGATATGATCTCCTTTTTCTAAGGCAGAAAATCTGTTCTCTTCAAAACAATAATCTTTTAAAGCTTTAAATTCTTCAGAATCTAAAACCTCATCAAGAATAACAATAGATTTATTGTTTTGCATTTTTAAGAAACCTGTTATATATTAACTTACCTAAATTAGCGGCAAATTTTCTAGCTTTTTTTTCAGGCAAATCAAAAAGATGAGCATGAAATACTTCTTCAATTAAAACATTAAGTTGTCGGCGTGTCAATAATCTAGGGTCAACATGAATTTGAGGACTCTCTGTATCTGGAGAATCGCACAAACCAGAAGCATTTTGCCGTCCTAATGGTTTGTTATAATTAACTGTATACTCTATACCCTCGAAATTCTTAAATTTCATAATTAATATTTAGGCCAGCCTCCTGACCAATAAGCATCTCCATAATGAATGAAGATTTCTTCTCCAGCATTAATCTTTCTTAAAGCGTGAATATAAATACCTTTTTTAGAAGTTGACCAATGTGCATTGTTATTGTCATTATGATTATATAAAGATATATATCCCAATGCGATAACATAATTATCTTCTCCTTGCGGAAAAGAAAAAACCATCTTTCTTAGATTTTCAGGAGTATCTTTCCATTTAGTCATCCAACAACTACTAAATGGAGAATGTTCTATGATTACTTGAGGAGCTATATCTATTTTAGTAAATACCCCAAGACCTCGGGGAGTATCTTTAACTTCTAAAAAAGAAGAAATAAAGTAATTCATTTTAAAAATTCTTTTAATTTTTTCTGATTTTCTGTATTTAATATTACAAAGTCAGACCAAGGTTTTCCATATCTAAGTATTTGCCAACACCATCTTAGCCTTGATGACCAACATAGCGTTCTACCACTCAACCCTCTTTCAAATAAACTTAAGCACACCTCTTCATCATCGAACTTCTCAACGAGAAGCCCATGACTATAACAATCACAAATAAGAAACTCAGATTCCTTTTCTTCTTTCACTTGATCATTAAAAAGTTATGTACTCGCCAAACACGACTAGATAAAAAGCACAAAGCTTTGTACGCTTTATCACAAATAAATTTAAGAATCTTGTTGTATGGATTCAATAGATACTTATAACGGCGAGTTTTTCTGAACTCGTCCCATTCTTGCATTTTTTTATGAAACTCTATGTCCTTTTTTTTGCGTTCGCTATTTGGCGTAGCTTCAAAAGTAGTTAGTTTAATATCTTTTATTTTACCGTCAATAAATACAGCATCATATACAATCCAGTAATCATAATCAGTCTTATTCGAACTAAAAAAATCATAAAATTGTACTGTGCAAGTTTTATTTACAGATTCAAGCCATGTCTTTTTAGTTTTTATATGTCCTACTTTGTCTAAAAAGCCTTTGGCATTTGGATTTCCTTCTACCCATTCTGTTTCGCGACGTTCAATAAATAATTGACCGTTCTCGTCGATGATATAAATATCTAACGCGCAATCAAAATCTTTAGTTTGAAAGCCGTGCGAACCAGTATAACCTTTCGGTTCATCTGGCATTGGCAAAAAACATTTGCATTCTATACTGTCATACATTCCCATCTTAATTGCCTCCTTTATCAGCTTTATAATCCATTATGTCCTCAAAGAATTTGCGAAATGCTAAATAGTCTTGATGATCTGCGTCATTCATGCCTTTAACATCTACACGATTTAAATAATCGCAAATAACGCCATCATAATAAGATGGAATAACTATGTTCTTTCCATCGTACTTTAAATCGTCGCTTTGAATAACAATCTTCTCGTTAGAATTCTTCATGTATAAATCTTTCTTCATTACGATTATAATATTATTGCATCAGATATAGTCAAGGTTAATTTGACAATTTTTCAATATTGCCCTCAATATCTGAATAAAAAACTTCTTCGACATTATATGACTTGAGTAAACTTAAACAACCGGGACATGGTTTACTATTTGCTAATCGCCCTTTCCTATCAACCCTAAGCACGATCATAGAATGGTCATTAAGGTTTTCTAGCCCTGATTTTAAAATGACATCTAATTCAGCATGAGTGCCAACATATCCATCATGGTATGGATGTTTAGAGATTTCGGGATGAGTTCTTTTTCTATTCCAGCCAATTTTAACTATTTTATTTTTCTTAACAAGAAAAGCAATATGAGAATTATTTACGTTTTGCCAATTAATAGGGCATAACGCATGAGCAGTATCAATTGCTTTTTTTATTATTCGCGTTTTCACAGTCTTCTATGATGACTTCGATTATTACGGCTCCATAAAAAGGCAAATGCCGTCTTGGTCGAAGAATTTCTTCCCATATCTTAGACTTTGTAGAAGCGTTGTCCACTTGCTCAAAAGACTCGCCAATCTCTTTTTGAGCCTTCTTGACTCCCTTTTCCTTCAGATAAATTCTGGCATCATTGATATCTTGAGACATCACAGTTCCAGCAACGAAGTAATTACTGGTTACAGAGTCTTTGATATAATATATAGAACGCTTTCTCATAAACAAAATTTAGATTATTTAATTTCAACTATCTTAGCAGGAAAGTCCTTTTTGACAAGCTCTAAAGTGACCTTTGCGAGGTCCAAGCTCTTGAATCGGGCATACTCCTCCCACTTGCCGCCGTCCTTGATCATAACAATATATTTTTGCATATTAGTTTTCCTCTTCTTCTATCTTATTCTTGAATATAAAATACCCTATTGCAGTTATTAATCCACCAGTAAAGATTGGCGGCACATCAATATTATACTGTTTAATTAAAAATACTGACAGTAAAAAGCCTAGTACGATGGAAGAAAACAATAGAATAATTAATTTCATTTTAATCTGTCTGTAACTTAGTTGTAACCCCCAATGGTTAAAATAAGGTAGCATGACCTGCCCACACTGTCAAGCACCTTTCGCTGTAAAAGCAAGATTCCTCGCCAAAACTTGCGGTTGTGACGAGGATGAAAGATTTTTATCTTTTGAAGATTGGTATGAGCAAATTTTTAATATTAAACTAGATCGTCTATTTAACTTTGTCGTAATCTAGTATATATAAACCGCCACTGACAGAAGCTCTCCAGCAAATAGACCAAAAAATAGTTGTTTTCATGTGGTCCATAACTGACTCATTACCACTCCATCCGCCAGTGGCAATTCTTAGGGCAGTAAATGGTTTATCTTTTAAAAGATCGTTATTATAATTTTCTACGATTTGCCAGCTTCCATAATGTTCATTGAAAGCGTCCTCGCAAAACTGAAAAAACTCTTTAGGAGTATAACCATTCAAAGTATACCAATACGATATATCTCTAAGAGTTTGATCAGATGGATAACCATCACTATCAAAGGTTGGAGTCTTCATTTTTTGTATGAGAGATTTGGTATACGCAAAATTGCGCTAAAGATCGCATACCCCATGCTTGAAGAAAAGTAATCTTTTTAGCCATTATTAATTCTGGCATCAACCAATTCCAAAAAAAATAAACGCCAGTTATAAAGAAAAGCTGAAGAAGTATTTCTCGAACTAAAGCTAAAATAATTTTTCTCATAAGCTATCGTATAAATCTTTTATCCATTTATTGCGCTGCTTGATATTATTAAGATCCCTAGCTTCATATTCTTCATGATATTTGATAGATCTATTATGTTCTGCAAGCTTCTTTTTTACATAATCTTTATAAGTCATAGCAGAAACGATTTTAAGCTCATGCTCGTAATGATCAACTCCACCACAATCAAAACTGCTTGAATCAGTCAACTGTTGAATCATAAAAGCTTTTAGTCTTTCATGTTCTTTAGTGGGAGGTTGCCAATTATTAGCTTTTTCAAGAATATCAGAGTAACGCTTTTTTAGTTCGTTATTTTTTCTGATGCTCTTTTCGTAATCAGCTATCGTTTTCTTAACATAAGATTCAAATTGAGCTTTAGTAGGCTTTTTGAATTTCTTTAGCTTCTTTAGTTCTTCTGTATGATAAGACTCTTCTGGCATGATCTTTGGCTTTACGTCAGCAGGATCATCGCGTTGCATTACACAAGCACCAAACGCTCTGGCACAACCTAGAGCGAAGTCCTTGAATGTTACTTTTTTACCATTGTAAATATCTTCTGTGTATCCAGAGGGCATAATTTATTCTTTATTAAGGTTCAATTGACGGAGTTCTTCAGTATCAACGAAAGTAAAATCATTCCCAATTTTTAGGCTAACATGGTTAGTTTTTTGCCAGCCTTTAGAATTATAACCAACATTTTCAGTCTTGCCAGTAACTTCACAAGTGAATCCGCTAAGATGCTCTACGAATGAAACCACGGCAGAAATAAGCTCGTCGCCTCCACAATAGTAAAATCTAAGAGTTCTAAACTTTTCTTTTACTTGGAGAGCTTTAAATTGCGGGATTTCTTTATATTGATCGGGATATTTTTTAGCAAGACGATTATTGAGATCGATATAACTTTGAATGTATTGACTAAGGCGAACTAGCAGATTAAACCAACCATCGCCGCACTCAAATCCAAACAAAGTATAGGGGTTATTTTCCCCGCAATTTGTGTAGATTTCAGGGAAGGTTTTCTGCAAATATTCTTCTCTTTCTTTTGTCATAATTAGAATTTAATTTTCTTAGACTTTCTGCTGCAATTCCATGAGTCAGGGGCAAAATAAACTATTGCTTGATATTTCAAATTCTGAAAACAAACATAATCCATTTTCTTATTAAAATCATCGTAATCCAACTTAACTGAAATACGAGGATTCATTTGGCAATCGTCAATTTTATACGGATAATCTCTGAACTCTAGTTCTACGCCCACAATTTTATCGCTGCTGTAAGTAACGCAGCCTTGTGAAGCGTATTTGAGTTTATGGCTATCTGTTTTGCTATTCCAATCAACAACAACAGCAACAAAGCCATTCTCCATTTCGTAAGCATCAATAATCTTTGCGCCGAAACCAATTTTGTCGAGATGGTCCAACTCCTGATCAATAAAACTGAACTCAAGGTATGCTTTCATGTGGGCAGTATGAACTATGGTGGGCGGAAGTCAAGATTTTTTTTGCACGGCGAAGTCTTCAAGGTCAACTTCAACGTATTCTATAATGCCAAGTTTTTCAAGTTCGTCTCTTAATTCTTTTATAATTCT
>JACCDW011332411.1_pt1 | contig 13044 bp, 10 predicted proteins | sample 7449781 | NCBI WGS metagenome assembly JACCDW01 (sample SAMN15323449, study PRJNA562643) | freshwater metagenome | isolation source: river surface water | place: USA:Blue River Watershed | collected 2017-08-18 | reverse complement strand
GGCCAGGCAAAGCGTCATCAGGATCAGAATTCTCACGCGACCACAACCTCTTCGATACCTGTCCGTCAGCTTGGGAAAACAGGAAAATAGTAAATTCAACTGGAAATTAGCGGTTATAATGCGCCCGCCCGAGCGAAGCCGTATTTAACCACAGCATTCCCGGTAAACCAAAGTTATGCTGTATTTTTCTAATTAGAGTACAAAAATTTGAGTACGAAGATTTCACTGCAGGCGCAAGTTCCCGACCCCCTTTCCGGGCAAAGACTGGATCAGGTGGCCGCTGGGCTGTTTCCGGAATACTCACGCGGCCGACTGCAAAACTGGATCAAGGAGGGCAATCTGCTGGTCAATGGCAAGGTGTTGCGCTCCAAAGACAAGATTTATGCAGGGGATCGGCTGTCGCTTGAGACTGAGCTGATTGCGGATGAGACCTGGGTGGCGGAGCCCACCGAATTGAATATTGTTTACGAAGACGACGATGTGCTGGTGATCGACAAGCCCGTCAACACAGTCGTGCATCCTGCTGCCGGCAACCGTTCTGGCACCTTGCTGAACGGCCTGCTGCATTACTGCCCGCAGCTTAGCGAGATCCCGCGTGCGGGTATCGTGCATCGACTCGACAAAGACACCTCCGGGTTGATGGTGGTGGCCAAGAATCTTCAGGCACATCGCATCCTTGTCAAACAGTTGCAGCGTCGCGAAGTTGAGCGCGAATACGAGGCGGTTGTGATTGGCGTGATGACGGCGGGCGGCACAGTTGACCTGCCGCTCGGCAGACATCCCGTCCATCGTCAGAAGCGCGCGGTGATCGAGAATGGCAAGGAAGCGGTAACGCATTACCGCGTATTGAACCGCTATCGCTCGCATACGCACATACGCGTGAAGCTGGAAACAGGGCGGACTCATCAGATTCGGGTGCATATGAGCCATATCCGCTATCCGCTGGTTGGTGATCCGCTTTACGGCGGCCGTCTGCAAATCCCCAAAGGTTGCAGCGGTGCGCTCGCGAAAGTGTTGAAGAATTTTGACAGACAGGCGTTGCACGCCCGCCGGCTCGGTTTCATACACCCGCAAACTGGCGAGATGGTCAGTTGGGAATCCGAATTGCCAGCGGACATGCAGGAGTTGCTGGCGGCCCTGCAGGCCGATATGTAATTCTGCTCTTGAATCCACCTGAAGACGAAAAGGCAGGCCATGACCCTCGCCAGCAAACGGATCGGAAAACTAGTGCCGATTGTCCCCCAATGGGACGTTCCGGCGACTGTGATGGCCCTGGTCACCACTCGCAGCGGTGGCATCAGCCAACCTCCTTTTGACTCCTTCAACCTCGCCCGACACGTCAAGGACAACGCCGCCGCTGTTCAGGCCAACAGGGCACTGTTGCAGGGGGTGCTGGGTGAGAATATTTATCTGCAATGGCTCGAACAGGTGCATGGCACACAGGTTGTGCATGCCGAGCGAGGCGCTGGTGAGTGTCCAGGCGATGCCGTCTACATTGATACTCCGGGGCTCGCGGGAGTGGTGCTGACGGCAGACTGTCTGCCGGTGTTCTTCGCGGCTCGCGATGGTGGCAGTGTGGCTGTCGCGCACGCCGGCTGGCGTGGGCTCGCTGATGGCATTCTCGAGCGAACCCTCGCTTGCTTTGCACTGCCAGCCAGTGAAGTCAGCGTCTGGATGGGTCCTGCCATTGGCCCCTGTCATTTTGAGGTAGGAGCAGAGGTGCGCGACATCTTCCTGAGTTCTACCGACGACGCACACTTGCGTTCTCGTCTCGACGCTGAAGGTTTTCGACCGACTGCGAATGCCGGCAAATATCTCGCCGATCTTTATGCTCTTGCCAGGCTGAAATTATTGGCCTCAGGTGTTGTTGCGGTTAGTGGTGGCGGCGCTTGCACTTACTGTGATGTTGAGCGCTTCTATTCTTATCGTCGGGACGGTGCTACTGGGCGTATGGCCAGTGTGATCGGTCTGCGCTCAATCTCTTGATCTATGTCCCTGCGCGCAGCAATTTCCGCTGACATACTTGAATTTGCCGGGTCTGGCCGCATCTAAAGCGTCAATCATAGCAAGAGGGTTCTTGTCTCGGGCTGATCGCTATTCGGATCTTTCCAGGTGAACCCTTTCGGGCTAGCGCTCCAGACCAGAAATCAATTCACACACCCTATTTTTCGAGGTGAACATATGCGCATGGATCAATTGACCAGCAAGCTGCAAGCGGCTCTATCTGATGCTCAATCATTGGCTGTCGGCCATGACAACAATTTTATCGAGCCCGTGCACTTGATCGCGGCGCTGCTGGATCAAAAGGGCGGCTCAGTGCGCCCCCTGCTGTCGCAGACAGGGTTCAATATCGCCGATCTGCGTACCCGCCTGCAGCAACTGATCGATCGTCTGCCCAAGGTGCAGGGTAACGCTGGCGATGTCAGTCTCTCCAACGAACTTGGCCGCCTGATGAACCAGGCTGACAAGCTGGCACAGAAGACTGGCGACAAGTTTATTTCCAGCGAGTCAATTGTGCTGGTGGCGATGAGCGACAAGGGTGAACTGGGCAAGCTGCTCAATTCCTACGGCGTGAGTGAGAAGGCGCTGGAGAATGCCATTGCCAATCTGCGTGGTGGCGACAAGGTCACCGATGCGGGGGCAGAAGATTCCTGGCAGGCCCTCTCACGCTTCTGCGTGGATCTCACCGAGCGCGCCGCCAACGGCGAACTCGACCCCGTGATTGGTCGGGACAGTGAGATTCGCCGCACGATACAGGTGCTGCAACGCCGTACCAAGAACAATCCCGTGTTGATCGGCGAGCCTGGTGTTGGCAAGACCGCCATTCTGGAAGGGCTGGCGCAGCGCATCGTCAATGGTGAAGTGCCGGAGGGTTTGAAGGACAAGAAAATTCTGGCGCTGGACATGGGCTCGCTGATCGCGGGTGCCAAGTATCGTGGCGAATTCGAGGAACGTCTGAAGGGCGTGTTGAATGAACTCTCCAAGCAAGAGGGGTCGGTCATCCTCTTTATCGACGAGCTGCACACCATGGTTGGTGCGGGCAAAGCTGAGGGTGCCATGGATGCCGGCAACATGCTTAAACCTGCGCTGGCTCGTGGTGAGTTGCATTGCGTCGGTGCCACAACACTCGATGAGTATCGCAAGTACATTGAAAAGGACGCCGCGCTAGAGCGCCGCTTCCAGAAAGTGCTGGTCGATGAGCCCAACGAGGAAGATACCATTGCCATTTTGCGTGGTCTCAAGGAGCGCTATGAAGTACACCACGGCGTGCAGATTGCCGATGCGGCCATCATTGCTGCCGCGCGCTTGTCCATGCGTTATATCCCCGATCGTCAGCTCCCGGACAAAGCCATCGACTTGATAGACGAGGCTGCGAGTTTGATCCGCATGGAGATCGACTCCAAGCCGGAAGAGATGGATCGTCTGGAGCGTCGCCTGATTCAATTGAAAATCGAGCGCGAAGCTCTCAAGAAAGAGGAAGATGAGGCTTCCCGAAAGCGCAAGGAGAAGCTTGCAGACGAGATCAAGAAACTTGAGAAGGAGTTCTCGGATCTTGAGGAAATCTGGAAGGCCGAGAAAGCGTCTGTGCAGGGGGCTCAGTCCATCAAGAGCAATCTGGAGCGTGCACGTAACGAGCTTGAGCTGGCGCGACGAGCGGGTGATCTGGCACGTATGTCAGAGCTTCAGTACGGCATCATTCCTAACCTGGAGAAGACCCTGGACATGTCGGCACAGGCCGAGATGATGGATATGCGCTTGCTTCGCAACCGGGTGACCGAAGAAGAGATAGCCGAGGTGGTTTCACGCTGGACCGGTATCCCTGTTTCCAAAATGTTGCAAGGCGACAAGCAGAAGCTGCTGGCAATGGAAGATGCGCTGCACAAACGCGTCATCGGGCAACACGAAGCGGTATCTGCAGTGGCCAATGCTGTGCGCCGTTCACGGTCAGGATTGTCCGACCCGAATCGCCCCAATGGTTCCTTCCTGTTCCTTGGCCCTACAGGGGTGGGCAAGACGGAATTGTGCAAGGCGCTGGCGGAGTTCCTCTTCGATACCGAGGAGGCGATGGTGCGTATCGACATGTCGGAGTTCATGGAGCAGCACTCTGTCGCTCGCCTGATTGGTGCGCCACCCGGTTATGTAGGATATGAAGAAGGCGGATATCTGACAGAGGCTGTGCGTCGTCGTCCTTATTCCGTGCTGTTGCTGGATGAAGTGGAGAAGGCCCATCCTGACGTCTTCAACATTCTGTTGCAGGTGATGGATGATGGGCGTCTCACGGATGGCCATGGTCGTACGGTAGATTTCCGCAATACGGTTATCGTGATGACATCGAACCTTGGATCTGATCGTATACAGGAGATGATGAGCGAAGGCGTGCCCGATGACAGAACCTATGAGCGCGTGAAAGCAGAGGTGCTCTCGGTGGTGGTCCGACACTTCTCTCCAGAGTTTGTAAACAGGATCGATGAAACGGTGGTGTTCCATCCGCTGCTCAAATCACAGATCCGTGGCATCGCCGATATCCAGATAGAGTTACTCAATAAGCGCTTGCACGACAATGATCTGCGTCTCGAAGTCAGTGAAGCGGTACTGGAAAAAATTGCCGACCTCGGTTATGACCCGGTCTACGGCGCCCGTCCATTGAAGCGGGTTATTCAGAATCGTATCGAAAACGCGCTGGCGCAACAGGTGATCAAGGGAGACTACGAGCCTGGCGATTGCATCTACATTGATGTCGAGAATGAGATATTCAGCTTCGGTAAAAAATAAGAGACGCGATCCCTGTGGTCGGTCTGCAGGCCATTTAAACGCTTGACATTGCCACGATTGGTGGGAAAATTGGCAGCGTTTTTGGTTTGCAGACTGTTCAGATCAATCCCCCACCCGATCTGCTTCAGTGGTTGTCCGGCAAAAAAATACCGGACACCGTGACTACCCTAGGTGTCAAACAACGTCCACCTTAGGCTCCGCACGTTACCGCGTAGAGAGCCGCCAGGAGTCAACCAGAATTCAGTCGAGTCATGTATATGCTCGGTAGCTGGTTGGTGTCTCCGAAAATCTATTATCAGTCAGTATGGTCATCGTTGCCTCGTGCAGGCGATTCAATCGCTATTTCGTTGCGTGATGATGGCTCAACAATCGACATGACAGTACAGAGGTTTATTCAAAGTGGAATTATTATCCGGCGGTGAAATGCTCATACGGGCGTTGCACGACGAAGGCGTAGACATGATTTACGGTTATCCTGGTGGTGCCGTGTTGCATATTTACGATGCTCTTTTCAAGCAGGACAAGGTCGAGCATATTCTTGTGCGTCATGAGCAGGCAGCAACTCACGCTGCCGATGGCTATGCGCGCGCGACTGGCAAGCCCGGAGTAGTCCTCGTGACGTCAGGCCCCGGTGCTACCAATGCGATTACCGGTATCGCCACGGCTTTCATGGATTCGATCCCCATGATCGTTATCTCTGGACAGGTGCACAGCTCGCTCATCGGTTCCGATGGCTTTCAGGAAACTGACATGGTCGGTATTTCCCGTCCGATCGTGAAGCATAGTTTCATGGTTCAGAACCCGGAAGACATCCCGATGATCGTCAAGAAGGCCTTCTTTATTGCCACGACTGGCAGGCCCGGGCCTGTGGTCATCGACATTCCGAAGGACGTGACGGATCCGACCAAAAAATTCAAGTACCACTATCCTGAGTCGGTCAAGCTGCGCTCTTACTCTGTCCCCAGCAAGGGGCATACAGGTCAGATTAAAAAAGCAGTAGAGATACTTCTGGCGGCCAAACGTCCCATAATCTACACCGGAGGTGGTGTGGTGCAGGGCAATGGCAGTGACTTGTTGAAGGAATTGGCTCGTCATCTCAATTATCCCGTGACCAACACTTTGATGGGATTGGGTGCGTACCCGGCGACTGATCGTCAGTTCCTCGGCATGCTCGGTATGCACGGTACTTATGAAGCCAACATGGCGATGCATTTCAGCGATGTAGTGTTGGGTATCGGTGCCCGGTTCGATGACCGAGTCACCAACAATATTTCCAAGTTCTGTCCTGGGGCCAAGATTCTGCACGTGGACATCGACCCTGCTGCGATTTCGAAAACAGTGTCGGCCGATGTTCCCATCGTCGGTTCAGTGACCAGTGTGCTTGAGGAAATGCTGGAGCTGATCAAGCAGTCAGACTCTCGCATCGACACTCAGTCCTTGGATCTGTGGTGGCAACAAATCGAAGGTTGGCGTGCGAAAGACTGTCTGAAGGTCACGCCTGCGGACAACGATGTAATCAAACCGCAGCAGGTCATTCAATGTCTTTATGAGATCACTAACGGCGAGGCGTATGTGTCTTCGGATGTCGGTCAGCACCAGATGTTTGCCGCACAGTATTACAAGTTTGACGAGCCACGCCGTTGGATCAACTCCGGAGGGCTGGGTACCATGGGCTTCGGATTCCCTGCTGCCATGGGCGTACAGCTGGCGTTTCCGGATGCGGTATCCGTTTGCGTGACAGGGGAGGGCAGTTTTCAGATGAACCTGCAGGAGCTGGCAACCTGCATGCAGTATCGCCTGCCGGTGAAGATTGTCTGCCTGAACAATGAGGCTTTGGGCATGGTCAAGCAGTGGCAGGACATGCAGTACGGCGGTCGTTACTCGCACAGTACTTACTCCGAGTCTTTGCCCGACTTTGTCAAATTGGCAGAGGCTTATGGTCATGTCGGCATTCGAATCACGAAATTGTCCGACCTCAAAGAGAAGATGATCAAAGCGTTTGCACTCAAGGACAGGCTGGTATTCATTGATGTTCTGGTTGACCCGATGGAGCACGTGTATCCGATGGCTATCGCGGGTGGTGCAATGAAAGATATGTATTTGAGCAAGACGGAGAGAACCTGAGATGAGGCACATTATTTCCATACTGCTGGAGAATCAACCTGGCGCCTTGTCACGAGTGGTCGGCCTGTTTTCTCAACGCAATTACAACATCGAGTCATTGACGGTGGCTCCGACTGACGATCATACGTTGTCACGTTTGACAATTACGACTGTTGGCGATGACCGCAAGATTGAACAGATCACCAAGCATCTGAACAAGCTGATAGATGTGGTGAAACTGGTTGATCTGACCGAGGGGGCGCATATCGAGCGCGAGCTGATGCTCATCAAAGTGAAGGCAACTGGCGCTCAACGTGATGAGATCAAACGTACGACGGATATTTTCCGTGGGCAGATCGTGGACGTCACCAACACGATTTACAGCATTCAGTTGGTGGGCACCTCTGAAAAGCTCGATGGTTTTCTTGCTGCGATCAGTGGTACCACTGTGCTTGAGGTAGCGAGAACGGGCGTGTCTGGGATATCCAGAGGCAAGAAAGTGTTGAGTGTTTGATTGCTTGCATGTCTGCAGCAATAAAAAAGGGCCGCTTGGCCCTTTTTTATTTCCGTCTTTATAAAAATACGTGATTAGATCACTTTTTTCATTGCTGTCATGTAAGAGCGCAGTTTCTTGCCGATGATCTCGATCGGGTGATTGCGGATCTCCTGGTTCACGGCAATAAGTTCAGAGTTGTCGACATTGTTGTCTTTCAGACTCAATCCTTTGCCAATCACATCAACATCGATCTTCGCCATGAAATCTTTCAGCAAAGGAACGCAGGCATGAGAGAAAAGGTAGCAACCGTATTCAGCGGTGTCGGAAATGACCTTGTTCATTTCGTAGAGCTTCTTGCGACCGATCAGGTTGGCGATCAGAGGAGTCTCGTGGAGAGACTCGTAATAGGCTGACTCTTCGATGATTCCGCTGGCTGTCATGGTTTCGAACGCCAGCTCAACGCCCGCCTTAAGCATGGCAACCATCAGGATGCCGTTGTCGTAGTACTCTTGTTCGCTGATGGCCATGTTGCCTGCCGTGGACTTCTCGAAAGCGGTCTCGGCTGTGGCTGCGCGCCAGGTCAACAGTTTTTCATCATCGTTTGCCCAGTCTTCCATCATGCCGCTGGAGAAGGCACCGCTGATGATATCGTCCATGTGCTTCTGGTACAGAGGCGCCATGATCTCTTTGAGTTCGGCTGCAAGTGAGTTGGCGACCAGCTTTGCCGGGTTGGACAAACGGTCCATCATGTTGGTAATGCCGCCGTGTTTCAGTCCCTCGGAAACGACTTCCCAGCCATGCTGCATCAGTTTAGATGCATAGGCTGGGTCAATGCCCTTCTCAACCATTTTGTTGTAGCAAAGGATTGTGCCAGTCTGCAGCATGCCGCACAGAATGGTTTGTTCGCCCATGAGGTCAGATTTTACTTCTGCAATGAAAGAAGACTGGAGGACTCCGGCACGGTGACCACCGGTTGCGGCAGCGTAGGCTTTGGCAATTTGCAGTCCATCACCGCGTGGGTCATTTTCAGCATGAACAGCAATCAGTGTAGGAACGCCGAAACCGCGCTTGTATTCTTCGCGAACCTCGGTGCCTGGGCATTTTGGCGCTACCATTACGACAGTCAGGTCCTTGCGAATCTGCATTCCTTCTTCGACGATGTTGAAACCGTGCGAGTAGGCCAGGCAGGCGTCCTTCTTCATCAACGGCATGATCTCCTTGATGACAGGTGTGTGCTGTTTGTCCGGTGTCAGGTTGAGAACGAGGTCCGCTGTGGGGATCAACTCTTCATAGGTGCCGACTTTGAACCCGTTTTCAGTAGCGTTCTTCCAAGACTGGCGCTTCTCTGTAATGGCGGCCGCACGCAGGGTATAGGAGATATCCAAACCGCTGTCGCGCATGTTCAATCCCTGATTAAGACCCTGGGCTCCGCAGCCGATGATGACGATTTTTTTGCCGAGCAGGTAGTTTACGCCGTCAGCAAATTCGCTTCGATCCATAAAGCGGCACTTGCCTAGTTGTTGCAGTTGCAACCGCAATGGCAGGGTGTTGAAGTAATTCATGGTGGTTCTCCAGTGTCAGTGTTGGTCGAATTGAATTAATTGTTGCGATTCTCTGATGTTTCCTTTGCAGAAGACTACAGAGCTTTCCCGAAAGATTGCCGCGAATAATAGGTGATTCTTATAGTTGCGTAAAATGATATATCTGCAACAATACATTTCATAATCTGAAATATACTGGGCGTCGCAGTCGGGCTGAGGTTGAGATGGAAATCAGAGAGCTGCAATTGTATCTGCATCTGTGTAAGAGTCTGCATTTTGGCAAGACTAGCCGAGAACTGCATGTCAGCCCTTCCAGTCTCACAAGGACGGTGCAGAAACTTGAACATGAGGTTGGACAGACTCTATTTGATCGAGACAACCGGACAGTGACTTTGACCTTGGCGGGGATTAGGTTCCGCGAGTATGCGATACAGGCGCTGGATAACTGGGTTGCACTGAAACTAGAGTTGCAGCATCAGTCTGACCAATTATCGGGGAAATTGAGTATATTTTGCTCGGTTACTGCGAGCTATAGTTTTCTTCATGAGCTTCTGGATGAGTTCAGGGCCAGATATCCCGAGGTGGAGATTCAACTGCGCACAGGTGATACGGCTGCAACGATTCAACGCATTCTTGATGAAGAGGAGGATGTAGGGATTGCAGCTCGACCAGATACACTCCCGGATAAATTGTGTTTTCGAGTCATCCGGCAATCGCCGCTGGTTTTTATTGCTCCGTTATCATCGAGCCCTTTGAGGGAAATGCTGGACGAGAATCTTCATAGAGGAGCCGATTTGGCCTGGGAGCGCATTCCGCTGGTCCTGTCAGAGTCGGGTCTTGCGAGAACCCGCGTAAATCTTTGGTTTCGTGAGCGAGAGATTCGGCCAAACATTTATGCTCAGGTCAGTGGTAATGAGGCAATTGTCAGTATGGTTAGTCTGGGGTTCGGGGTCGGCGTAGTACCGCTGCTGGTTGTCGAGAACAGCCCACTCCGGGGGAAAGTCGAAATTCTGGTTGTCGAGCCGCAACTCGAGCCCTTTTCAATAGGCCTGTGTACATTGCGGCGAAAATTGAACAGTCCGCTGATAAAGGCGTTCTGGGACCTCTCGCAGGAGCATGTGGCAGATTTGACTTGATCGCTCCAAGTCGCTTGGTTGTGAGCATTTTCCGGGTCAAGAAGTGTATAATCCCGGCGCAGCAGTACTGCCATATCTGAATTGTCCGCAGCACAACCCCCCGAGGAAACATTTGCACCATGGATAATGGGAACGATAAAGATAATGAACATAGTCTCATTCCGATTGATGAGCATGAGGAGGTTGTTTCAGAGGATGGGAAGAAAGTTCGTCGTCGGGGTATCTACTTATTACCAAATTTGTTGACGCTGGGAGCTTTGTTTGCCGGATTTTACGCAATCATTGCTGGGATGGGGGGGAACTTCAATGAGGCTGGCTGGGCTATCTTGATCGCATCTGTATTGGATGGTCTGGATGGCCGTGTGGCCCGTATGACTAACACTCAAAGTGCATTTGGGGCTCAGTTTGACAGTCTGTCTGATATGGTTTCATTTGGTGTGGCTCCTGCCCTAATTATTTTTAGCTGGGCGTTGTCCTCGTTGGGCGAAGCCGGTTGGGCAGCAAGTTTCATCTACATCTCTTGTGCAGCCTTGCGTTTGGCCCGATTCAATGTGCAGCTTGGGACGGTGGATAAACGCTTCTTTGTCGGATTGCAGAGTCCTGTTGCCGCCGGACTGGTAACGTTTGTCGCATGGGTCGGCTATAAGTATGACATCGAAATGACCCCTGCGGTGGCGCTTGGAACGGCGGTGCTTACCGCGTTTACTGGGATATTGATGATTTCGAACTATCGCTATTTCAGCTTTAAGGAGATTCATTTCAAGGGTACAGTGCCTTACGTTGTCTTTCTTATGGCGGTTGTCCTTTTGGTTGTGATTGCTCAGAATCCCCATGAGGTGCTGCTGACGATGTGTGTTCTATACGCAGCTTCTGGTCCGGCTATATGGCTTTACCGAATGCCATCTTCTAAGTTCCGGAAATCAGGGCCAGAATCGCAGCATTGAGCCTGCTATTTAGTATGAAAAGAGGTCACTTTCTTGAAGGGGACCTTTGTAAGCTTTTGTTCTCTGAGTGTAAACAAGCGACTTCGTTACTTATCGGTGATTAAGTATTGGTCAGTGATTGGAAGCATTTTGATCCGTATAAAAGTTCAAGAGTGGATTCACTAGAGAGATAACCAACATGTTGATCAGGCATTCATCAGATATAAAGTCGTCGGAAATCACTTCTGAAAGCGTCTACCTTAGTCGTCGTAAGTTCGTCGGTTCAGGTTTAGGTGCAGTGGCTGGGACGCTGGTGTCCAGCATGTTGCCGAGCGTTAGCCTCGCCGCTTCGGGCGATGCGTTAAGAGCCACAGCACCGAGCGGCATGGTGCGAGCTGCGCCCGCAGCGTGGTGGGGACCGAAATTTGATGCGATCAAACCGGTTGATATTGCTGGCAATTTTTTTACTAGCGAGCCGCTGACTCCGTATCGTGATGTTATTTCGTACAATAATTTTTACGAGTTTGGAACGGACAAGGGCGATCCAATCGCCAATTCTGGTGACTTTGCGGCCGACCCATGGTCCGTTTCGATTGAAGGCGAGGTAGAGAAGCCTGGTGTTTACACGTTGGAGGACATTTTAAAGCCCCATGACCTTGAAGAGCGTATCTACCGATTGCGATGCGTAGAAAGATGGTCAATGGTAATTCCGTGGGTGGGTTTTCCGTTGGGGGACTTAATCAAGCGATTCCTGCCGACTTCTAGGGCAAAATATGTAGAGTTTCATACATTGTATGATCCGCAAAGCATGCCTGGCCAGCGCTCACGTTTTACGACGATCGAGTGGCCCTATAGAGAGGGGTTGAGAATGGATGAGGCCATGAATCCACTCACTCTACTTGCGGTTGGAGTGTATGGCAATTATCTGCCCCCTCAAAACGGAGCGCCTATTAGGCTGGTCGTGCCTTGGAAGTATGGTTTCAAGAGCATCAAGTCGATTGTAAAAATTCGGTTCACTGAGAAGGAGCCAGCTACAAGCTGGAATATGCTCGCACCCGAAGAGTATGGTTTCTATGCCAATGTGAATCCTGCCGTGCATCATCCGCGGTGGCGTCAAGATATGGAAACAAGATTGCCTCAGACACTCTTGAGTAGTTCTCGCAGTCCGACATTGCTGTTTAATGGATATGCTGAGCAAGTTGCGTCCATGTATACGGGAATGGATTTGTCCAGATTTTACTGACGCAGTCGTTAAACCGGTGTATGAATGTATAGTCTGCTGAGATGGCTGGTTTTTTTTGTATGCCTTCTCCCGTTTATTGCGATGGTTGCAGGAGTCTTTTGTAATTCCCTTGGGCCCGACCCCGCAGACGAATTGGCAAGAGGGACTGGGTTGTGGGCGCTGCGATTTATATTGTTGTCTCTCTCGATTACCCCGATAAAGAATCTAACCGGATGGGTAAGGCTGTTTCCGTTTAGGCGAACATTCGGATTGTTCTCCTTATTCTACGGTTCTCTGCATTTCATTACATACCTCGCTTTCCTCTTGCAATTTCGATGGTTTGAGATTTCTAGTGACATACTTGAGAGGCCCTATATTACAGTAGGGTTCGCTGCCTATATTATCTTAGTGCTTCTCGGGGTTACGTCGAACAAAGCAAGTATGCGTGCATTGGGGCGGCGCTGGAAGCAGGTTCATAGCCTTACATACATTGCGAGTATATTAGCGCTGATGCATTTGGTTTGGATTTTGCGGTCAGATCTTACGGAAGCTATATTTTATGGTATGATCCTGCTCCCGCTTTTGTTGTCTCGCATCTATTTTGCTAAAACGCGATGGCGTTTAGGGCGGTAAGTTTTGTTGAGGTGCGACAGGCAATGATTTTGGGGTGCCTTTAGTAAAATATTTTTCTGAAAGCAGCTTGCAGGAGAAAAAATTAGTCCTATAATGCGCGCCCTTGTGACGATATGTGCAGGGGTTGAGGGACGGTAAGAGAGTTTCCTCAGGCAGTTAAAAGATTTCAAAATCTTCTCTTGCCAAGATTAAACAAGTGCGTATAATGCGCGGCCTC
>JACCDW011509042.1_pt1 | contig 13045 bp, 14 predicted proteins | sample 7449781 | NCBI WGS metagenome assembly JACCDW01 (sample SAMN15323449, study PRJNA562643) | freshwater metagenome | isolation source: river surface water | place: USA:Blue River Watershed | collected 2017-08-18 | reverse complement strand
TTACATCGAGGGTTTCTACAATCGGGTTCGGCGCCATAAGCATCTCGAGCAACAGAGCCCCTATGAATTCGAGCGCCAGCGTCGAACTGCGCTATGAAAAATGTCTACTGATTTGGGGGAATGCCAACCTTCATGTATGAACCATCAAAATCACAGATAAGTTCCAATTAAGGTTTGCCATTAAAATAACTTAGGATATTTAACGAACTGTTGTTTTATTACATCGCTGAGATTGTTTTCCATGAATAATCCCCCGAACGAGGTTGAGCAAATCGAAGAAGCTGACAAGCGATCCTACTCTGCCCCCGCATTGGAAAAAGGCCTGGACATACTGGAAATGCTCTGCAGGTGCGAGCAAGCGCTTTCATCCAAAGAGATTGCCAAAAGCCTTGGACGTAGCGTTGGAGAGATCTACCGCATGTTAGCCTGCCTGGTCGAGCGGAACTACATCGCTCAAGTAGATGACAACAGTTTCGGCATCACGACCAAATTGTTCGAGATGTCTCACATCAACCCTCCAACACACCGATTGCTATTTGAGGCCACCCCCATCATGCAACGGCTGTCCAGCGAACTTGATCAATCTTGCCACTTGACGGTGTACTCCCAAGGCAAGCAAGTGGTACTCAGCAAGGTTGATACACCCAGTGGTATGGGATTCAGTGTGCGCGCAGGTGCTGAGTTAGACCTTCTGATCTCTGCATCTGGCCGCGTCTTGCTTGCCTTCCAAGATGCCGAGACACGCAAGTTCCGTATTGAGGAAGCTGTTCAACGCAGACCGCACCAAGCGGATCCTCAGATCAACAGCATTCTTGATTCCATTCGCGCAAGTGGTTTTGAGTCTGTGCCGAGCACGCAAGTACGGGGGCTGTACGCCGTGAGCTTTCCTGTGCTGGATACACAGGGAACGGCCATCGCTGCACTCACGGTTCCCTATGCTGAAAGAATCGATCAGACCCAGAGAAAGTCGATTCCTGAAATTACCGAAGCCTTGGGCGCTGCGGCCAAAACCTTGTCAGCCAGAGTGGGCGGCTTGATCAAATCGCCCAACATCTCCTGATCCAGCCCCCTACATCCATTCAGGTGGCTTGAGCTGCCAGGACAGCGCCACAAGACTGCATTCTTTCTATTTGTTCGTTGGTATAACCCACTTCAGACAATATCTTTTTGGATTCCCATCCTTTGGGTTGTGACGGCTCTCTCAACTTCAGAGTTTCATCATCAATTCGGATGGAAGACCTGATGGCAGCAACTCTCCCCTCTGTAGGATGTTGTTCGTAACTGATCAGCCCCACTGCGGCCAAATGGCGATCTTGCTGCAACGACTCGAGCGAATGACAAGGCTGCGCCGCAATGTCGGCTGCCTGCAATAGCGACAACCACTCTTCTGTGCTCTTATTGGTGAGCGGTGCGCCACGCACCTCAAACCATTCGGACACATATTTCGCTCTCGCGGCCACTGAAGTGAACCGAGCGTCGTTTAGCAACTCCGAACGATCGGTGGCATTCAAGAACGCACGGACTTGCGGATCGGTGTTGACGGTGAAAGAAATCCAGCCATCTTTTGTTCTGACGGGCATGTTGTGTGGACTCAAAAGTCTTAAATCACCAGGTGGCCCCACCGGGGGGTCAAAGCTCTGTTGGGCCAAATGTTCTTGAAGAACAAATGCCGCCATGGTCTCAAACATGGGGACTTCAACGCTGCAGCCCTCCCCCGACTGTTGACGCTGCATCAGTGCAGCCAGGATCGCTCCGGCCGTGATTTCACCGCTGACATGATCGCAAATCAACATAGGGACGTAGCCTGGCTTGCCATCCCTTCTTAAAGACAGCCCAGCCATGCCCGTGACACCTTGAACCACGCTGTCATAAGTTGGAAGACCTGAATAGGGACCATCCGTTCCGTATCCTGTGATCAGACAATAGATTTTTTCAGGATTCTTGGCGCGGATGCTGTCTGCATCGAGGCCTAAGCGCGCCAAGGCTTGCGGACGCATATTGGCCACGATAACGTCTGCAGATGCAACCAGTTTCTCGATCACTTCTTTTGCTTCGGGCTTTTTGAGATCCAGGCAAATGTTGCGCTTGCCACGATTGAAGTGCAAATAGGCACCGGCGTGCTGGCCCGTCGGCGAGAGCCCGCCAAGACCTCGCATCAAGTCACCCTCCGGGCTTTCCACCTTGATGATTTCTGCACCGTATTGACTGAGCCGCCAAGTGCTGACAGGCCCCACCACCACACTCGTCAGGTCCAGTATGCGGATTCCTTTTAAAGGTTCAAAACTCATGACAACGACACCTCCATTGACACAGCCAAGCGGTTTTTGTCATTGAAGGCACGGATGGTCAATCCTTCACTACCGTGAACACCCACCAGAGTCAGGGGTCGCTGACAAAACAAAGGTGCCGTATGCTTCAGACGAATGCTCTTGGGCTCAACATCAAACTCCCCTCGTAGAAATTCCGTCATCAGCAAAGTCACCAGTCCTCCATTGACCACAAGATCCGGGAACCCTTCCACTTGAGTGGCATGATGCCTGTCAATGTGGATCTTGTGGGTATTGAAGCCCAACGCTGAAAACTGAAAAAGCAAGGTTGCGTCTGGTGTCAGCGTCTTGACTTTTTGACCCTTGGTTTCTGGCAAATCGAGTATTTGCAAATCTTCCACATAGCCCGTCTCTGCTGGCAGCAAAAAATAGGTTTGGGTCTCGGTCAAGGCCGCCTCGCTGGCGCCGTCAACCTTGAGATCGTTCAAAACGGTCACCAAGGCGTACCCACCTTGATCGTTTTCCTTTCTTCTCACGCTTTGGATCGAGCTGGATCGAAGCAGTCGGGCGCCTATTGGAATGTCATCTTGATACGTCACGGTGCGTCCACCAAGCATCAACCTTGGGAATCCCAAGTCAGGCATGGGTACACCCAGACCGGGGAACCCATCCCCTCGAAGTTCAGACCTGCGGGTATCCGCCCCCATCAAGATGAATTGCCATCCGCGGGGCAGAGCCTGGCCCTCCGCGAATGGTGCGGCATCCAGATCAAGCATGGCGGCAACACGGCGGACCATGGACACACTGCATGTCTCATGCCGGTGAATCATCTCGTTTGCGTCGTTCATTCCATTGGCCCCAATTTCTACAAATGAAATTATTTATTTACAGGTAAAGTTTTACATCTTAATTTTAAGCAAAATCCCAGGGATTACCCTTATAAATATTCATATTTGGATTGTTGACTTTACCTATGAATGTTTGTAACTTCACATCTGTGGTTCATGGACCTCAATCTTTCTGCTGGCAAAGGTTTGGGGCGAACGGGCCCAAACCCCTTGTTCGCCCAGTCCTGTCGGGAGGCGAGCAAGACAGAGCACCCAACGCTTACACATAAGGATCGCCATGAAATTCAAATTCCATCACATGAATCTGTGCACCGATAGCTTGCCCAGGTTGACCCAGTTCTACAAAACATTGTTCGACCTGGGAACGATCAAGGACGAAGAGCACACTGTCATCAGCGCACAGCGTGCAGACCGCCCCTACGCGGGAAAAGTGGATTTCTTGAGCGACGGCGCCATTGAGTTTCATTGGGCAGAGCGCGATCTGGATACTGGCTTCAAGATGAAGCAATTCGTCAACCCCATGGCTCACGGTCACTTCTGCTTCAGAACCGACGACATCAAGGGCTTCATGCGCCGGTGCGATGAGCGCGGTATCCGTTATTCAGACTACGGCTGTTGGGCTATCCCCGGTTGGTATCAAGTGTTCCTGCAAGACCCGGATGGAAATGTGATTGAGGTCCATCAGCCTGGCGTCTTCTGAGCAACAGCACACATAAACCTCGAACGGTTGAAAAGTTATCCCATGCTATTGAAAGAGAAAGTAAGTTTGATCACCGGTGCGGCATCGGTGCGCAGCATAGGCTATGCGACTGCAGAACTCTTTGCTGAGCATGGTTCCAAGGTAGTCGTGGTCGATGTCCGCATGGACGATGAAATTCTTTCCAACGTACGCGCATCGATCGTCAAAAAGTTGGGGCCGAATGTCTCCGTCCATGGCTTCCGTTGTGATGTCAGCGATCCGCAGGATTGTGATCGGCTTGTGCGTCAGGTCATAGAGCTTCACGGCACGATAGATTGCCTCGCTCATTACGCAGGGATTGTCCGCTCGCAATCTTTGATGGACATCAGTGCGCAGGATCTGGATACGATGCTGGACGTCAACCTCAAAGGGACGTTTTACATCTGCCAGAGTGTTCTGCGAGTCTTTATCGAACGCAAGGCAGGGAGCATCGTCAACCTTTCATCGCTGGCTGCACAGCGAGGCGGCGGTCTTGTCGGTGGGTCGCACTATGCGGCGTCCAAGGGTGGCGTGCTGAGCTTGACAAAGAGCATCGCTCGTGAAGTAGGTCACCTAGGCATACGGGCGAACGCTGTTTGCCCAGCCATGATCGACACGCCAATGCTCGATGGCCTGAGCGCCGAGCGTTTGACTGGCATCACAAACGGCATACCCTTGCAACGCATTGGCACCACACGCGAAGCAGCAGGCGCCTGCCTCTTTCTTTCCTGCGATTTAGCCGGATTCATCACCGGCGCCACCGTTGACGTCAACGGTGGCAGTCATATGCATTAGCCGTGAGCGAATGAGTTTATTGACCCCATTTCCACCTTCATTTTTTTCACACAAGGAGACAATCATGGATCGACGTTCCGTCATCAAAACAACTGGTCTAGCTGGCATCCTGGCAGCCTCTGTCGCACCCGCTGTTCATGCACAGCAAGCGATTCGCTGGCGCATGGCGTCGAGTTTTCCGAAAAACCTGGATACCATGTTTGGTACTTCTGAGGTATTTGCCCAGCAAGTGAAGCTTATGTCTGGTGGAAAATTTGAAATCACCGTTCATCCCGCCGGTGAGCTCATGCCGGCCTTGGGCGTCTTCGATGGCGTTCAACAAGGGTCTGTTGAATGCGCGCACACTGCCTCCTGGTACTTCTTTGGAAAAAATGAAGCACTTACCATGGGGACAAATCTCCCATTCGGCATGAACACGCGTCAGATGACCTCTTGGATGATGGACGGCAATGGCTTGAAATTGATGCGCGATCTTTATGCCAAGTACAACATCATCAATTTCCCCGGCGGTAATACTTGCGCACAAATGGGAGGATGGTTCCGAAAAGAAATCAAGTCTGCTGCTGACTTTAAGGGGCTTAAATTCCGCATCGGTGGCTTTGCAGGGAAGATCATGGAACGCATCGGCGTTGTTCCTCAGGCCATTCCGGGTGGAGACATCTATCCGGCGCTAGAAAAGGGAACAATTGACGCTGCTGAGTGGATTGGCCCCTATGACGATCTGAAATTGGGATTCCACAAAGTTGCACCGAACTACTACTATCCAGGTTTTTGGGAAGGAACAGCGCAAGTCGACTTTTTCTTCAATGACAAGGCCTTTAACAGCTTGCCTGCGGAGTACAAGGCGATTATTGAAAATGCATCCGCTTACGCGCATCAGCTCATGATTGCCCGCTACGACGCAAGGAATCCGGCTGCGCTGAAACAACTGGTTGGAATGGGCGCCAAGTTACGTCCCTTTCCACAAGATCTTTTGCTCGCAGCAAAAAAAGCAGCTGACGAAATTTATCAAGAGTTGAATGACAAAAACGAGGACTGGAAAAAGATCTATGCCGATTACTCCAAATTCTCTACAGACGCTCACTCTTGGTTTAGGTTTACGGAAACCCAGTTTGATAGATTCATGCAGACAGCAAAGTCTTAACTAAATTTCAATTCACGCTTCAACCGACTGGCCATCAACTCCAAGCACATTGAGAGAGTTGATGCCCTAGTCGGCTTTTTTTCGTCTTTCATCATTTGACAATTCTCAGAGGAAACAACATGACAGCTCGTCTTACAGGGAAGGTGGCCGCCATTACCGGCGGTGGTGGTGGAATTGGGTCCGCAGCCGGTGAAATTTTTTGCAGAGAAGGCGCTCAGGTTGCCTTGATTGACGCCAGCCAGGAGGCGGTGGACAAAGCGGTCAAGTCCATTCTGAGCCTGATGCCAGGCGCCAAGGTGTATGGTTTTGTAGCGGATCTGGGCATTGAAAGTGAAGCCGATCGGGTCGTCCGTGATGTCGTAGCCAAGCTGGGCGGGCTTGATGTACTTGTGAACAATGTTGGCATCCGTCGCTATGAGGCCATTGCAGATGCGCCATGGGAAACTTGGGACGCCATCGTTCGCGTCAATTTGCTCAGCTTTGTGTCGATGACGCGTGCGGCTCTCCCCCATCTCCGAAAGTCTCAAAAGGGGAGCATTATCAACACCTCCTCAACTTATGCCGTCTACGGACGTAAGGGCATGGGGGCCTACGATGCAACCAAGGCTGGCGTGCTCGCCTTGACTCGGACAACCGCGTATGAGGAAGCCGAGAATGGCGTACGTGCCAATGCCATTTGCCCGGGCTACACCCGTACGCCGTTTCATGAAATCCGACTTGGCAAGCAGGCCGTTGAAGAACTGGTACCACCTTGCGCGATGAAACGTTGGGCATCACCAGCTGAACTTGCTTATCCCATGCTCTGGCTGGCCAGTGACGAAGCCTCATACGTTACTGGTGCAACGCTGATGGTGGATGGCGGATTGCCAACATAGTCAATGCGCTTAAAAGGTGAAATGAGCCCGCCAGCGGCTCATTTCTCAAACCGCTCGTTCATCGGGCAATACCTTGCCATCCGTGAACAAATGACCAATGTGCTGCCGAAACCATTGATGGCCTGGATCTCTATGAAGTCGGCTATGCCAGAACTGGTGAATCGCACTTGGGTCCACCTTGATTGGCAAATCGCGCTTCACGAGTTCGAAAGGGCCCAGAATTCGATCTGCAAATCTTTCGGGTACTGTGGCGATCAAATCGGAATGGCTAAGGACATCACCTAAAGAGACATAGTGCGGAATCGTCAATCGAAAATTTCTTCGTAACTTTCTCCTCTCCAACGCCATATCGACACGACCATGACCCGTTCCAGCCGCAACGACACGAACATGTTCCGCATGGGTGAAAGAAGTTAGGTCAAGTTTGTTTTTTCCAGCCAGCGGGTGGCTTTTTCGCATCAAGCATACGTACTGCTGTCTAAAAAGTGCCTGTTGAAAAAATCCAGCCTGCAGTTGAGGTAACAACCCCAATGCCAAATCAATCCTGCCCGTGGTCATCTCCTCTTTGAGAGATGGATGGGCCACACTCTCAACTTCCAAAGTCACACTGGGTGCCTCTTTCGCAAGGCTCGCCATCAGAATCGGTAAAAAGTACATTTCGCCGACATCGGTCATCGCCAGTTTGAAATTTCTGCAACTGCTTTGAGGATCAAATGCAGCGCGAACATTCAAGGCTTGTTGCAACCCATCTAGGGACAAGGCTACCGGTTCAGCCAGTTGCATGGCATAGGGTGTGGGCTCCATGCCCGCTTGCGTACGCAAAAACAAATCGTCCCCCAGGCTCACGCGCAACCGCCCTAGCGCACTGCTAACGGCCGGTTGACTCATCCCCAATATTTGGGCGACCAAAGATACTTTCTTGTGCGTCAAGAGATGATGAAAAACCACCAGCAAATTGAGGTCGATGCGAGAAATTTCCATGATTATTTGTTTTTCGAATAAAGGTTATAAATAAATTTCGATTTACATAATTTTGTGATGTAAGCATCATTCGCGTCAAGTTTCTTAAGGAGAGAGCATGCATGAGCAAGCCATTCGCTGGGAGAGGGCCGACGCCAGCCGCGTGCCTTTCGCCGTTTACACAAACGAAGAAAACCACAAAAAAGAATTGGATCGGTTGTTTTACAACAACCACTGGTCCTACGTCGGCCTAGAAGCAGAAATCCCGAACCCTGGCGATTTCAAGCGCACAGCCATAGGCGAACGTTCGGTCATCATGACACGCAGCCAGGATGGGCAAATTTACGTGGTAGAAAACGTCTGTGCCCATCGAGGCATGGCCTTCTGCCGAGAACGCCATGGCAATAAAAAAGAATTGGTGTGTCCCTACCACCAATGGAGCTACGCTTTGGACGGCAAATTACAGGGCGTTCCCCTGCGCCGCGGTGTGCGACAGGACGGACAGGTCAAAGGCGGCATGCCCGCAGATTTTGACCCCAAAGAGCACGGGCTGACCCAACTCAAGGTTGCGACGCGCGGTGGAGTGGTATTTGCCTCCTTCGACCACAACGTGGAGTCACTGGAAGACTTCATGGGTCCCACGATCCTCACGTACTTTGACCGCCTCTTCAACGGTCGCAAACTCAAGCTCCTGGGCTACAACCGTCAGCGCATTCCGGGCAACTGGAAACTCATGCAGGAAAACATCAAGGACCCCTATCACCCGGGCTTGCTGCACACCTGGTTCGTGACTTTCGGTCTTTGGCGCGCCGACAACAAATCCGAGCTGCGCATGGACGCCCACCACCGTCACGCCGCCATGATCTCTACCCGAGGAACGGGGGGCCAGACCGGAGGCGATAAAGCTGACATCACAAAAGTAAGCAGCTTCAAAGAAAGCATGAAACTCAACGACCCCAGCTTTCTGGACATCGTTCCAGAAGATTGGTGGCGACTGGGTGATGACATGCCCACGGCAGTGATGATGACACTGTTTCCCAGCGTCATTTTCCAGCAGCAAGTCAACAGTGTTTCCACACGCCACATCCAGCCCGATGGCCATGGCGCTTTTGACTTTGTCTGGACCCATTTCGGCTTTGAGGATGACACCCCGGAGATGACCACACGCCGACTGCGGCAGGCCAATCTCTTTGGCCCTGCCGGCTTTGTCTCTGCAGACGATGGCGAAGTTATCGAGTTTTCGCAAGAGGCTTTTGAATCAAAGCAAGCCCATCGTGCGCTTGTTGAGTTAGGTGGCCGCGAGGTTGGTGAGACGGATCACATGGTCACCGAGACCCTGATTCGGGGCATGTACGCATACTGGCGCAAAGTGATGGAGGATTGATGATGGTTGATATGCAAACCTGGTTTGGAATCCAGCAACTTTATGCCGACTATGCGATCTCTGTGGACAGTGGCAAGTGGGGCGAGTGGCCAGAGTTCTTTACCGAACAATGCGTCTACAAACTGCAGCCGCGTGAAAACTTTGAACGAGGTTTCCCTCTGGCCACACTGGCATTGACCAGCAAAGGCATGCTCAAAGACCGTGTCTATGGGATCACGGAAACAATCTACCATGATCCCTACTACCAGCGCCACGTAGTAGGCGCGCCGATGGTTCGAAAGGTAGAAGATGGGCGCATCCACAGCGAGGCGAACTACGCAGTGTTCCGAACCAAATATGACAAGGAAAGCACTGTCTTCAATGTCGGACGATACATCGACACCATCATTCAAACCCGAGAAGGCTTTAAGTTCGCCGAGCGCATCTGCGTCTATGACAGCGAAATGATTCCCAACTCCATCATTTACCCGATCTGACCATGAGTAACTGGACCGATGTGGCCGCCGAGGCCGACTTGTTTGAAGGCGCAGGCTTAGCTGTCGCGCCCGAAGGCCACGACATTGCCGTCTTCAAGCTTGATGATGGCGTTTATGCCATTGACAACCTCTGCAGTCACGGCAATGCCAAGCTGTGCGACGGCTTCATGGACGGTCACATAGTGGAGTGTCCTTTCCACCAAGCTTTGTTTGATGTGCGGGACGGTACGGTGGCCTGTGGCCCTGCCACCGAGCCCGTCAAATCCTGGCCTGTGAAAATTGAAAACGGTCGGGTATTTTTGAATCTGATGAATTGAAGATCGATCAATCATCATGAGTTTTCAAATATCAGTGGAGCCGAGTGGGCTCGACTTTGAAGCTGAAGCGAACGAAACACTGCTCACTGCGGGAATCCGACAGGGCATTGGTTTACCCTACGGCTGCAAAGACGGTGCTTGTGGATCGTGTAAGTGTAAAAAACTATCTGGTACCGTGGTTCATGGCCCTCACCAAACCAAGGCCCTGTCCGATGAGGAGCAGTCCAACGGATGGCTATTAACCTGCTGTGCAACCGCACAAAGCGATGTGGTGCTTGAGTCTAGGCAAGTATCCAAAGACGGAGGTCTTACGGTAAAGAAGATGCCCGTTCGAGTGGTCAGTTTGCTAAGGGTCTCGCATGACGTGATGGTGGTGAAGCTGCAACTGCCCAACACAGAACCCATGCAGTTCAAAGCTGGTCAATATATTGAATTCATGCTGCGTGATGGCTCTCGCCGTAGTTACAGCATGGCCAATGCGCCCCACACGCTCGAACATAATTCTCCCATGCTGGAGCTACACATCCGCCACATGCCCGGCGGCAAGTTCACCGACCTGGTTTTCAGCACCATAAAGGAAAAGGACATCCTGCGCGCCGAAGGGCCCTACGGCAGCTTCTACCTGCGCGAAGACTCAGACAAGCCCATGGTGCTGCTGGCTTCGGGCACCGGTTTTGCCCCCATCAAGGCACTGATTGAGCACATGCAGCACCAGAGCATTAAGCGTCCCGCCACCCTTTACTGGGGCGGCCGCCGCCCGGCAGACCTGTACATGGCCGACTGGATCGAAACCCAGCTCAGGGCGATGCCTCAGCTGAAATTCGTGCCAGTGATTTCCAACGCGGAGGCCGAAGACCAGTGGACGGGCCGCACCGGCTTCGTGCACCAGGCTGTGCTGGAAGATCACCCCGATTTGTCATCTTTTCAGGTCTACGCTTGTGGCGCACCTGTCGTCATCGAATCGGCACTGAAAGACTTCATATCTAAGGCTGGCTTGCAACATGATGACTTTTGTGCTGACTCGTTCACGTCTTCTGCGGACAAATAGTCCATTACAAAAATTCAATTCTCTAACTATCACCGTCACGGATACACCATGAATGATCTTGGCCGCATTGAAGACCTGCCCAAAGAATACGTTCAGGATCTGAGGGACCTGAACCTTGTCCCGTTGTGGCCCAGTCTGCGTGCCGTACTCCCCCCCAAGGTGCCCACCCGCCAGACCCAACCCACCCACTGGGCCTACAGCACGCTTAAATCCTTGCTGTTGAAGGCTGGTGATCTGACCCCGATTGAAAAAGCCGAGCGGCGCGTTCTGGTGCTGGCCAACCCCGGCCACGGCCTTGAAAACATGAAAGCCAGCCCGGCCATGTACTTGGGCATGCAGCTGCTGTTGCCCGGCGAGTGGGCACCCAGCCACCGCCATACGCCCAACGCGGTGCGCATGATCGTGGAAGGCGAAGGCGCCTACACCACCGTAGACGGCGAGAAGTGCCCCATGAGCCGCGGCGACCTGATCCTCACGCCCACTGGCCTGTGGCACGAGCATGGTCACGATGGCAATGACCCCGTCATCTGGTTGGATGTGCTGGACTTGCCGCTGGTCTATTACATGGAAGCGAGCTACCACATCAACGGTGATCGCCAGCGGATTAAGACGGGTCAAGGCGATCGCCAGAACACTCACTCGGGCGTGGCGCCCACACGCATGTTCGACCGCAGCAGCAAGGCCTACCCCATGCTTCGCTACCCCTGGACCGACACAAAGTCAGCTTTGCAGACCCTGGCTGCAGACGATCCAACGCAAGAATGCGTGCAGGTCACATACATCAACCCCGAGACTGGTGGCGACGCTGAAAACATCCTGGGCTTTTACGCCCTGATGCTGCGCCCCGGCCAGAGCCTGCGCCTGCCAGCACGCTCGCCAGCCCAGGTGTTCCATGTCATCGAAGGCCAGGTTGAAGCCAGCATCGTGGACAAGACCTTCAAGATGGTCGAAGCCGACACCTGCTGCGCGCCAGGCTATGAAGCCGTGACGCTTAAAAACCTGCGTACCGACCAACCTTCGTTTGTGTTCATCGCCGACGAGTCGCCGCTGCACCGAAAGCTGGGCGTTTACGAAAACCGGGGCTAAGCCACCGTCAGTGAGTTCATAACTGGCTGCCTTGAGGCAGACCTTTGACAAGTTCAAAAATCAGGAATCTGCATGACCCAATACCTCTTCAATCCTCCCGCCGTCCAGTCCCTGCCCATCCGCGGTAAACAGGAGCGTTTTCCGATCAACCGTATCTTTTGCGTCGGCCGCAATTACCACGCACACGCTGTCGAGATGGGCCGCCCCGTCGATAAGGGCGTTGAGCAAGCCTTCTACTTCACCAAGTCACCCCAGACCCTGGTGGAAAGTGGTGCGACCGTGGCCTACCCGCCGCGTACCAGCAACTACCACTTCGAGATGGAACTGGTGCTGGCTATTGGCAAGTCGGGCTTTCGCGTCAGCGAAGCCAACGCGCATGAGTTGGTCTTCGGCTACGCCGCCGGCTTGGACATGACCCGCCGCGACCTGCAGCTGGTGGCGCGTGACAAAGGCCGCCCCTGGGACACCGGAAAGGACATCGAAGAAGGCTCAGTCTGTACCGAGATCGTCCCGATGCCTGGCGTGGTCATCGAAAACGGCACCATTGCATTGGAAGTTAACGGTGCCACTAAGCAGTCGTCCAACGTGGACAAACTGATCTGGAACATCCGCGAAATCATCGCCGACCTCTCAACTTACTACCACCTGGAGCCCGGCGATTTGATCTATACCGGCACCCCGGAAGGTGTAGGACCGGTGATGCCAGGCGACAAGATCACCGGCCGTGTTGAAGGCGTGGCAGAAGTGAATCTAAATATCGGTAATGCTGAATAAGCTTTTTTTAATTCGTATCATTACTTCAATTCTTTTCATAAATGGAGACAACCATGACACAACCTAATCGCCGCCAACTCCTGACCCGCAGCGCTGCCGTCATCGGTGCCGCTTCCACTGGCCTGTTGCTGCCCGAGATTGTGCGCGCACAGAGCAACAAAGTGCGCGTCGGCTTCATGCTGCCTTACACCGGCACGTTTGCCCCCCTGGGTGTGGCCATTGAAAACGCCTTTCGCATGGCCTTGGACGAACAAGGCGGCAAGCTCGGTGGCCGCGAGATTGAATGGTTCAAAGTGGACGACGAGTCCGAGCCCTCCAAAGGCGTTGAAAACGCCAGCCGCCTGGTGCAGCGC
>JACCDW010227796.1_pt1 | contig 13045 bp, 10 predicted proteins | sample 7449781 | NCBI WGS metagenome assembly JACCDW01 (sample SAMN15323449, study PRJNA562643) | freshwater metagenome | isolation source: river surface water | place: USA:Blue River Watershed | collected 2017-08-18 | reverse complement strand
GATGGATGCTGTGCAAAAAGTTGGAAACGGCCATCCTGGAACTGCAATGTCACTTGCTCCTGTTGCTTACTTACTCTTTCAACGCCATCTAGTTCACGATCCACGTGACCCACAATGGATTGGAAGAGATAGATTCATTCTCTCTTGTGGTCACTCTTCAATGACTTTGTACACACAATTATTTCTTAGCGGCTATGGATTAGAACTAAAGGATTTACAAGAGTTTCGTACTTGGGGATCATTGACTCCTGGCCATCCGGAGTACGGACACACAGCTGGTGTTGAAATGACAACGGGCCCTTTGGGTCAAGGCGTCTCAACTGCTGTTGGTATGGCAATGGCTGCGCGCTATGAACGAGGTTTATTTGATCCTGCTACAACAGATGGGACGTCGCTGTTTGATCACAAAGTTTGGGTTATCTGTTCGGATGGAGATCTACAAGAAGGCGTCAGTAGCGAAGCGGCTTCACTTGCAGGTACTCAAGCATTGGGCGCCTTAAATGTTGTTTACGACGATAATCGAATTTCAATCGAAGGTGACACGCACGTTGCTTTTACTGAAGATGTTTCTGCGCGTTACCGCGCATATGGATGGGAAGTTATCGATGTTGCAGCGCTATCTAATGGCGATGTGGATTTAGTCAATCTTGATAAAGCGATGGACACAGCGGCTCGCAATTTGAAACAACCCACACTTATTCGTTTGAAGACGGTCATTGCCTGGCCAGCGCCAAATGCACGGGGAACATCAAAGTCGCACGGCTCAGCTTTAGGTGCAGAAGAAATAGCAGCAACGAAGAAAGAACTTGGATTGAACCCCGAAGAGCACTTTGCTTTTCCTGAGGAACTTCTCGACCATGCTCGCTTGGTTCAAGAGCGTGGAGCAGCAGCCCACGAAGCTTGGAATAAGAGATTTGATTTATGGAAGAAGGACCAACCTGAACGCGCAAAACTTCTTTCCAGAATTTTAGCTAATGAGTTGCCTACCGATTGGGATTCCTTAATTCCAACATTTGAAGCTGGTAAAGATGTTGCAACTCGTAAAGCTTCTGGAGATGTCATTAACGCTCTTGCCAAAAAACTCCCAGAAATGTGGGGAGGTTCTTCGGACTTAGCAGAGAGCAATAACACAACTATCGAAGAGGGTGATTCTTTCCTTCCGTCATCTAGCGCCATGAAAGGCGCCAATCCTTATGGTCGAATCATTCACTTCGGTATCAGAGAGCATGCAATGGGTTCGATTCTAAATGGCATAGCACTGAGCGGATTAACAAAAGCTTTCGGTGGAACATTTGCTGTCTTTAGTGATTACATGCGCCCAGCAGTTCGCTTGGCAGCACTGATGAAATTGCCATCTATCTTTGTTTGGACACATGACTCAATCGGTTTAGGTGAAGATGGTCCTACTCATCAACCTATTGAGCACTTTGCCGCACTACGAGCTATTCCCGATTTTGATGTCATTAGACCTGCAGATGCTAATGAAGTTGCAGCTGCATGGAAAATAATCATAAAAGGTCGCAAAGCTTCAGGAATACTGTTATCACGCCAAAACTTGCCTGTCTTTGATCGCTCAGAGTTTGGTTCAGTAGATGGCGTTGCACGCGGTGCATACATTCTTAAAGAAGCAAGCAAATCACCACAGCTAATCTTGATGGCAACTGGTTCTGAAGTTGCACTCGCAGTACAGAGTGCGCAAGCTCTTGAGGACTCTGGCATCCCAACAAGAGTTGTGAGTATTCCTTGTTTTGAATGGTTTAACCAGCAAACTCAAGGGTACAAGGATGAAGTTCTTCCACCCTCTATAAAAGCTCGCGTAAGTATCGAAGCGGGAATCGCACAAGGGTGGCGTGATTATGTTGGCGATGCAGGTGCTTCAGTTTCCCTAGAACATTACGGAGCATCTGCGGGTGCGAACGTACTGTTCAAGGAATTTGGATTCAATGTAGATAATGTTGTTGCTACGGCAAAGCGAGTTCTCAAGTGATCGCAAATGACATTGCAAAAGCAGGCACATCTATTTGGTTAGATGATCTTTCTCGCGCCAAGTTATCTGGCACTGATTCTTTAAGTCTTCCATCGCGCATTAAAAACTCCGGCGTTGTAGGAGTTACAACCAACCCAAGTATTTTTAACTCAGCAATTACTGGATCTGCTGACTATGCAGTTGATATTTCTCTGATGAAGTCTCAATCCCCTGAAGAGATAGTCAAAAAACTCACAACAGATGATGTCCGAAATGCATGTGATTTATTTTCCAAGATCTATGCCGACTCCAAAGGAGTAGATGGTCGAGTTAGCATCGAAGTTGATCCACGATTAGCCCACGAAACACAGGAAACAATCAACGAAGGTAAGTCTCTATGGGCCTTAGTTGATCGTCCTAATTTAATGATTAAAGTTCCTGCCACACTCGCCGGTCTTCCAGCAATCACAGAGTTAATAGCAAGTGGTATCAGTGTGAATGTCACACTGATTTTTTCATGCCAGCGATATGAGCAGGTAATTGATGCCTTCATTGCAGGGATTGAAGAAGCAGCCAAGCGCGGTAATGATATTTCTCAAATTCATAGTGTTGCTTCATTTTTTATTAGTCGAATTGATACAGCAGTAGATAAAGAGTTAAAAATAATTAATTCCACAGAGAGTCTCGGGCTACTGGGGCAGGCTGCGATAGCCAATGCTGTACTTGCCTATGAACTCTTTCTAAACAAATCATCATCTGCCAGATGGGCAAAATTAAATGATTCCGGTGCGCACATGCAGCGTCCCTTGTGGGCTTCCACTGGCGTAAAGGATCCTACTTACGATGACACCCGTTATGTAATGGAACTTATCGCTCCTGACACCGTAAACACAATGCCTCAAGCAACTTTGGATGCGGTTATTGATCATGGAAAATTTCATGGAAATACAATCACGCCAGCCATAGAGAACTCTCATGACGTGATCAACCATCTTGCACAAGTAGGAATTTCACTGGATTCAATCACGGACACTTTGGAAAGCGATGGCGTCGCAGCATTCTCTAAAGCGTGGCAATCACTTCTTGATGATGTCGATAAGGTTCGCCGTGCATGATTGAAGTTCATTACAAGAGTGAAAGTACCGTTGATTTAGATTCACCTTTGTATAGAAAACTTAGCGAAGCCCACCGCCGACTAGTTGATAAAGACAACACTATTTGGGGTCCCGAAGCAGCCGCCGAAGCAAGCATCCGAATGGATTGGATTGATTTGCCTCACGAATCACGAGCACTGCTCGCGCAATTAGACGCTCTCTTTGCTAAACACAAGCATCTTACGAATGTAATCCTCTGCGGCATGGGCGGCTCGTCTTTAGGCCCAGAAGTTATCGCTGCAACCTTTGACAAAGAAATATTTGTGCTTGATTCCACCGACCCAAATTACATTTCTCATTCGCTCACAACGGATTGGAGCAAGACTCTCGCAGTTGTTAGCTCAAAATCAGGTTCAACTATTGAAACAGCTAGCCAAAAGAGTTTTTTTGAAGATTGTTTCGAAAAGGCTGGTTTAAACAGCGCAGATCACATGATAATTGTGACGGATCCAAACTCTCCACTAGATATTGCTTCTCGTGAAGCTGGTCTTACTGTTGTAAATGCTAATCCAAATGTTGGAGGCAGATTTAGTGTTCTTGGTGCTTTTGGTTTGGTGCCTGCTGCGCTCATTGGAATCGATGTTTCTGTTATCTTAGATAGCGCTTTAGATACTAAAGATTCTTTGATAAATGATCCGCATCCAGCCCTGCTTGCAGCCTATGCGATTATTACCGGAACTGATCAGTACCTCTCTTTGTGCGATGAGAATTCTGGCATGCCGGGACTATCTGATTGGATCGAACAACTAGTTGCTGAATCCACAGGAAAAAATGGAGTTGGCCGTTTGCCAATAGTGCTCAAACGTGCGACTGATGCCGTAGCCGGGACTCACTTATCCGTAACTTTTTCTGGTGAGTCTGATTTGGTGATCAGTGGTGATTTAGGTTCACAATTCTTTTTCTGGGAATGGATCACGGCTTTAATCTGCGCTGGATTATCAATCGATCCATTTAATCAACCAAATGTTCAAGAATCCAAGTTAGCAAGCGGTTCTTTACTCGATAAATGGAATAATTTTTTGCCTGTTCTTGGAAATCATAAAATAGAAGGCTCTGTAACTTATTTCCAAGACTCCCCTAACCTTGAAAAATTGCTGACTTCTTTTCTTCAATCAATCGCAGCCGATGGTTATCTTGGGGTAATGGCGTATCTAGATAGGCAAGATGATGCTGACATAAGAGAGTTAAGAAATGTTCTTGCCTCCAAAATTTCTAAACCAGTAACTTTCGGATGGGGCCCTCGCTTCTTGCACTCCACGGGACAGTTTCATAAAGGCGGCCAAAACAACGGATCGTTTCTGCAGATAACAGCAGGGTTTGAAGAAGATTTTGAAATACCGGGCAAGAAGTTCACTTTTGGAACTCTGATTATGGCTCAAGCCATTGGAGATCAGAACGCGCTAGAAAGTCGTGGACTCAAAACGTTGCGATTGCACTTGCTGGATCGAAGAGCAGGAATTAAAGAACTACTAGAGATTGCAAAAAAGTTTTAGTCATCCCCGCGTAACTTGCGTAGTGCTTCATCCAAAATCTTTGCACCCTCTGCGTCACTGCGGCGCTCTTTAACGTAAGCCAAGTGAGTTTTATAAGGCTCATTTTTGATTGGACTTGGTGGATTCGCTTTATCGCGACCTGCCGGAAAACCGCACTTAGGGCAATCCCATTCAGCAGGAATTACAACGCTCTCTTCTTCCGCAAATGATGGACGAACTTCGTGGCCATTTGAACACCAATAAGAGACATGAGCACGAGCAATCGCTTCTCCGCGCTCTGCCTCGCCCATTGGGCCTGCACCAACGCGGCTTCCACGAATTGCACTTGCCATGTATTGCTCCTATCGCTCTTAGAAAACTATTACTTCAAAACTAAACTTAAAGCTACAACTCCGGCGAACCACAAGCCACCAACAACAATTGTGATGCGATCGAGATTCTTCTCTACAACAGATGAGCCGCCGTAGTTAGATGAAATACCGCCGCCGAACAAGTCAGATAGACCTGCTCCTTTACCTTTGTGTAGAAGAACAAGAAGAATCATAAGTACGCTGGTAAGAACCAGAATGATTGAGAGTGCTAACTTCACGGGAAACGAACTCCTAGTTCTGCTCGGCAAGCCCGTTAATTGCGGGCAGGTGGATAAGGATACCTGCTAAAACTGCTTCACACCTACTTAGGAGGCAGCGTAGAACTTAACGATTTTGGCTAGTTCTTCAGGATCTAGACTCGCGCCACCAATCAGCGCGCCATCCACATTCTCCTTCTTCATGATTTCAACAATATTTGAGGACTTCACAGAACCGCCGTAGAGGATTCGCATATTTGCTGCGATCTCAGCGCTACCAATAGATTCGATTTCATCGCGAATAGCGGCGCATACTTCTTCGGCATCTTCAGGTGTTGCAGTTTTTCCTGTACCGATTGCCCATACTGGTTCGTAGGCGATAACAATTTTTTTGAGATCAGGTTTATGAAAACCTTCAAGACCAGCACGAATTTGTCGAACAACATGGCTGACATGTGTTCCAGCTTCACGAATCGATAGCTCTTCACCTACGCAAAAAATTGGAGTTATTTCGTTGGCAAGTGCTGCTTTAATCTTTCGATTTACGAGTGCGTCGTCCTCATTATGGATTGCTCGGCGTTCGCTATGGCCAATCACAACAAAAGTGCAACCAAGCTTTGCCAACATTGAACCCGAAATATCACCAGTGAATGCGCCGCTGGCTTCTGGAGATAAGTCCTGCGCTCCGTACAAGAGGCGAAGACGATCGCCATCAACGAGAGTTTGAATAGAGCGAATATCTGTAAAGGGAGGAATTACAGCGACATCGACTGCGTCGTAATCTTTATCTTCAAGGCTGTAAACGAGTTTTTGCGCAACCGCAATAGCTTCAAGATGGTTCAGGTTCATCTTCCAATTGCCCGCCATCAAAGGTTTACGCATTTAATTCGACCAGCTTTCTCTGTAGTGAAGTTAGAGTCCAAGTGCTTGCAGACCAGGAAGAACTTTGCCTTCAAGGTATTCAAGTGAAGCTCCGCCACCGGTTGAAATATAACCGAAGTCAGAATCCTTAAATCCTAGTGCTCGAACCGCAGCAGCTGAGTCTCCCCCACCGACAACGGAGATTCCATCAACTTCAGTGAGCGCTTGTGCAACAACTTTTGTGCCGTGGGCAAAATTAGGAAATTCAAAGACACCCATTGGACCATTCCAGAATACTGTCTTGCACTTCTTTATCTCCGCAGCAAATACGGCGGCGGACTCTGGGCCAATGTCTAATCCCATTTGGTTTGCAGGTATTTGATCTGCGGCAACCAAAGTAGGTGCAGAGTCGTGCTTGAATTCTTTAGCAACCACAATGTCAGTTGGTAACACAAGAGTGACGCCTTTGCTCTGCGCAGTCGCGATGAGTTCTTTAACAGTTGGAATTAAATCAGACTCAACGAGTGATGAACCGATTTCTTTTCCCGAAGCTGCAAGAAAGGTAAAAACCATTCCCCCGCCAATAGCCATCACATCTACCTTGGTCAGGAGATTAGAGATGACTCCTATTTTGTCTGAAACTTTTGCCCCACCAAGTACTACGCCGTAGGGACGCTGTGGCGATTGAGTTAGCTTCTTAAGAATTTCAACTTCGGCTTGTACAAGAAAACCGGGAGCATTTGGAAGCAATGACGGAAGGTCGTAAACAGATGCGTGTTTGCGGTGAACTGCACCAAAACCATCACCGACATAAAGGTCAGCGAGTTCAGATAAAGCTTTAGCAAAAGCACTGCGTTCAGCATCATCTTTACTTGTTTCAGCTGCATTAAATCGTAAGTTCTCTAGTAACAAAATCTTTGCAGAACCTTGAGTCATGAAATCAACTGGTTGTCCAAGAAGTTCTGACAATCGCTTTGCTATAGGTTGCAGAGATAGTTCGGGTTTTGCTTCACCTTTTGGACGCCCGAGATGAGCACCAATTACGAGTGAAGCCCCACGTTCGAGAAGATTTGTAATTGTGGGTAATGAAGCACGAATTCGACCATCATCGGTGATTTCACCATTCTTAAGTGGAACGTTTAAATCACAACGAAGAAAAACCCGCTTACCTGCGACATCAAGTGAAGCAAGTGGATTCATTACAGCGTTTTACCTACGTACGTAATCAGGTCTACAAGACGGTTTGAATAACCCCATTCGTTGTCATACCAACCAACAACCTTTGCAGTTGTTCCGATTACCTTTGTCAGTCCAGCATCAACGATGCATGAAGATGGATCAGTAACGATATCTGATGAAACAATTGGATCTTCTGTGTACGTCATGAAGCCCTTGAGAGCTCCTTCTGCATCTTTCTTAAGCGCTGCATTGATGTCGGCTGCACTAACTTCCTTAGAAAGTTCGACGGAAAGATCGACAACTGATCCTGTTGGGACTGGAACGCGAAGTGCATAACCATCGAGCTTGCCCTTGAGTTCTGGAAGAACCAGGCTGATTGCCTTTGCTGCGCCTGTCGATGTAGGAATGATGTTTGTCGCTGCAGCGCGTGCACGGCGAAGATCTTTGTGTGGGAAATCTAGGATCACTTGATCATTTGTGTATGCGTGAACAGTTGTCATTAAGCCGCGGACAATTCCAAAGTTATCGTTTAGAACCTTGGCCATTGGCGCCAAGCAATTTGTTGTACATGATGCGTTAGAGATGATGTTGTGTGAAGCAGGATCATATTTTTCATGGTTTACGCCCATGACAATAGTGATGTCTTCATCAGTTGCTGGAGCGGAAATGATGACTTTCTTAGCCCCTGCTGTGATGTGCTTTTGCGCATCTGCTGCCTTTGTGAAAATACCTGTTGACTCGATAACAACATCTGCTCCAACGGACTTCCATGGCAGATTTGCAGGATCGCGTTCTGCAAATACTTTAATTGTTTTACCGCCAACTGTGAGCGTGTCGGCAGTGTGTGAAACTTCAAGACCAAGACGGCCCAAAATTGAGTCATACTTCAAAAGGTGCGCCAACGTCGCGTTATCTGTGAGGTCGTTGATTCCAACAATATTTATGTTCGGATTAGTCAGGCTTGCGCGAAAGAAGTTTCTGCCGATACGACCAAATCCATTAATTCCAACGTTAATCATCTGTAATCCTCGCTCGTCTTGGGCCTTGTTTAGAACCCAGTTAAGGCGGCCCTTAAAAAATGGACCTCATGCACCACAACGCTGGGGTATGTACGAACTCTATCAGGAGAGCGACATTACTTAAAAGTAGAGTTTTATTGCCAGATTTTTATGCGTAATTAGTTCAACAAATCTGGTGACAACCCAGCTTCAGTATCGGGAATTCCTAACTCCGCAGCGCGCTTATCTGCCATTGCTAGCAAGCGACGGATTCGTCCGGCTATTGCATCTTTAGTCATTGGCGGAACAGCAAGAGATCCCAATTCTTCTAAACTTGCTTGACCATGGCTGATGCGCAATTCGCCTGCTTCTTTTAAGTGATCCGGAATAGTTGGTCCAAGGATTTCCATGGCGCGAGAAACTCGAGCAGATGCCGCAACTGCAGCTCGTGCCGATCGACGTAAATTTGCATCATCAAAATTTGCTAAACGATTTGCAGTTGCGCGCACTTCTCTGCGCATGCGGCGCTCTTCCCACGCAAGAACGCTTTCGTGCGCTCCTAAACGAGTAAGCAATACTCCGATTGCATCGCCATCTCTAATGACGACGCGATCAACTCCGCGAACTTCGCGTGCTTTAGCAACGATGCCTAAGCGACGAGCGGCGCCCACTAAAGCCAGCGCTGCTTCTGGTCCAGGACATGTAATTTCAAGTGATGATGATCGCCCTGGTTCAGTCAGAGAACCGTGTGCAATAAATGCACCACGCCATGCGGCTTCTGAATCACATATAGCAGCGGAAACAACTTGGGGTGGAAGTCCGCGAACAGGTCTGGAGTTTGCATCAACTAATCCAGTTTGGCGAGCCAGCGCTTCGCCTTCAGCAATCACACGAACGACGTAGCGAGAACCTTTTCGCAATCCACTAGATGAAAGAACGGCTAGGTCGCTGTCGTGACCATAAATATCTGAAATGTCCTTACGTAAGCGACGAGCACTCTGCGCCGTATCTAGTTCTACTTCAATAACAATCTTGCCAGCTGCAATGTGTAATCCACCAGCAAAGCGAAGAAGTGAAGAGACCTCTGCTTTTCGGCAACATGGCTTAGTGATGGCCAAGCGACTGAGTTCATCTTTTACTGCTGATGTCATTGCCATGTGCTTATCCAACCAAAGATTGGCCCATGATGTGGCTCAAAACAGAAGTTAATTTCTCAACATCGTGATGAAGACTTCCGGGTGATTTACGCAGATCTGCAACGTGCAGAACGCCCCCAAAACTCTCAACAAGAAGTTGAAGCCTCTGACTATCGCCCAATTCATACTGATCTGCTAAAACATGATCGATTCGCATGGCGGGTGCGTACTCACGGATCATCTCTAAATGTTCAATCGGTGTGTACCCCGCAAACTCATCAGCTACAGCATCGGGATGTGAATCAAGATTGAGAATAATTATCTTCTTTGCCGAAGATTTTGTTAAAGCGTCTAATTGTTCTCGTACCAAAAAATGAGGAAGAACACTTGAAAACCATGAGCCTGGGCCAACTGTTATCCAATCTGCTTCACTGATTGCTTTTAGTGCAACAGGTAGCGCTGATGGATTTTCGGGAACCAAATGAAGGGATTTCAATTTACCGTGAGCAGTAGCCACTTGTACTTGCCCTCGAACATGATGCAACGTCCCGGCATCATCAAATGTAGCTTCGATGTCTAAGGGCACAGATGCCATCGGCAAGACTCTGCCAACGACTTTTAATAACGCAGCTACTCGATCTAAACCTTCTACAGGGTCGGTGTCTCTGTCCCATAGCGCTGCCAATAAAAGATTTCCAACCGCATGACCATCGAGTGGACCATCACTTGTGAATCGATATTGCAAGATATCAGCCCAACTTCTACCCCACTGATCATCGCCACATAGAGCTGCTAACGCCATACGTAAATCACCGGGTGGAAAAATCGGAAACTCTTCACGCAGGCGCCCGCTAGATCCACCATTGTCTGCAACCGTGACAATCGCAGTTATCTCATTAGTAATTTTTCGAACTGCTGACAGTGTGGCAGCTAAACCATGTCCCCCGCCTAAGCAGATCACGCGGGCTTTGAATTCAGAACTCATTCCCGTCCAACATCTCGATGTGATGCGTGCGCACTAACAGTAAATCCATTTCGCTCGCCATCTAATTGCGAGGCAATTTCACGCGCGACTGAAACACTGCGATGTCTTCCGCCGGTGCATCCGATAGCAACAGTTAGATATTTCTTACCTTCACGCATATATCCTGGCAACATCTGATTGATAACTGATACATATGATTGAACAAAATCAGAGACACCGGCGTTGGCCAGAACATTTTCTTTAACCTTGTCATCTAAGCCGGTGAGGGGTCGCAGCTCTGGAATCCAATGCGGGTTAGGAATAAACCGGCAATCAAGTACTAAATCTGCATCCACTGGTATTCCGTACTTGTATCCAAAAGATAGAACGTTAACTCGAACAGATTGCGTAAGTCCCTGAGCAAAAATCTCAGCGGTTCTCTTTTCCAACTGATGGACATTTAAATTGGAAGTATCAATGACCACATCTGCTTGGGATAAAAGATCTTGAAGCTTCTCTCGCTCTGCCGCAATGCCATCGACTATCCGGCCTTTACCCTGCAATGGGTGTGGGCGTCTGGTGGATTCAAAACGCTGCACCAAAGCCTGATCGGTTGCGTCAAGAAAAGCGACCCGGAAATTAGCACCAGATTTTTTTAACTCTGAAAGTGATGAAGCGAGTTCGTCAAAGAATTTTCCCCCGCGCACGTCGACAACAACTGCGAGTGACTTGAGCTCTGATTGAACACCTTGTTTTATCAAATCAGATAGAAGTGTTGGTGGCAGGTTATCAACGACATACCAACCAAGATCTTCCAGAGCATGCGCCACGGTTGAACGACCCGCTCCAGACATACCTGTCAGAATTAAAACTTCTTGGTTCATGTCTCTATCTTTACCTACTTGTCAAGCATCTTCAATAACGCCAGTTGCCATATCTATTTTTGAGGTAGAACTATGGGCAAGGTATTCAAAAACAATAAGTGCAATTTTCTCGCCAATGCCAGGAGTCATCGCAATATCTTCAACGCTGGCTTTCTTGAGGGCAGCTACAGAGCCAAATCGTTCAAGCAGTGCATTTCTACGACTTGGACCAAGTTGCTCGATTTCATCCAGAATAGATTCGAGCATAACTTTGGAGCGTCGTGATCGATGAAATGAAATTGCGAATCGATGTGCTTCATCTCGAATTCTTTGGAGCAGATAAAGGCCTTCACTAGTTCGCGGCAAAATAATTGGATCAGCTTGCTCGGGAACCCACACTTCTTCCAATCGTTTAGCTAATCCGCATAAAGCAATATCTGAAATGCCGAGTTCATTCATCGCTCTTTGCGCCGCGCTTACTTGAGGTGCGCCGCCATCTACAACAATTAATTGTGGTGGATAAGCGAACTTACTTGGCTTTCCGCCAGCTTCGATTATCTCTGCACTGTCTACGACGCGATCATTGAGCAATCTCTTGAGTCTTCGTGTTATTACTTGGTGCATTGCACGCGTGTCATCAAATCCTTCTGTTGTGTCAATAATAAAGCGCCGGTACTCACTCTTCTTGGCGATGCCATCCTCAAAGACAACCATTGAAGCTACAACGGAGGTTCCCGAAATATTTGAAATGTCGAAGCACTCTATGCGCAACGGAGTTTTAGCTAGGCCGAGTTCTTCTTCAATTTCAAGTAAAGCCTTGCCAGATACAGCAGCGTCACTAGCTCGTTTGCTCATAAATTGAACTAACGCATAGTGTGCATTGCGCTTCACGGTTTCAAGTAGTTCTACTTTGTCGCCTCTTTGTGGAACCTTCAACGTAACTTTAGAGCCCGATAACGACGCAAGCCACTGTTCAAGCGCTCCTGTATCTGTAGGTTCTGAATTCAAGTAAATCGTTGACGGAATCTCTGTACTTTCTCCACCATAGATGGAAAAGAGCAAAGAGGCCCACTGATCATCACCTTCGAGCGCGAGCTCTTGATTAACAATCCACGAGCGAGATCCCTTTATCGAACCACGTCGCAACATAAAAATAGAACCTGCTGCGTGCAGACCTTCTTCATGTATTGCAATGAAATCCCCATCTAGTTCATCTGACAAATTTCCTTGCGTGGACCTTTGAGCCTTTTCAAAGGATTCAATCTGATCTCTAATTCGAGCAGCTCTTTCGAATTCCTCACGCGAAGATGCTAATTCCATCTCCGATTGCAGGGCTGGCAGTAAATCCTGCATACCTGCCTCCATAAACACATCTAACTTATGAACAATCTTTTTGTGTTCATCCGGTGATACCCACCCAACGCATGGGGCGGCGCATTTACCGATATCACCGAGTAAACATTGGCGTTTGCTCTTTTGAGCTCTTTGGAAATTGCCCGCAGTGCATGATCTAACTGGAAATACCTTAAGTAAAATATCAAATGTGTTTCGAAGAGCCCATGCATTTGTGTAGGGACCAAAATATTTGAGTCCAGGGCGCTTCTCTTTGCGCGTGACAAAGATTCGCGGAAACTCGTCAGCTATCGAGATAGCTAAATACGGATATGATTTATCATCTTTGAACTGAACGTTATAGGTTGGGTGATATTGCTTGATCCATGAAAATTCAAGCGCAAGAGCTTCTAGCTCTGTATTAACCACCGTCCAATCCCCTCGACCAGCTTGATGCACCATTCGATACGTTTCATGAGAACGGTTGGCTCCGGAGTACGGCCCAAAACGATTCTTTAAATTCTTAGCTTT
>JACCDW011876417.1_pt1 | contig 13046 bp, 4 predicted proteins | sample 7449781 | NCBI WGS metagenome assembly JACCDW01 (sample SAMN15323449, study PRJNA562643) | freshwater metagenome | isolation source: river surface water | place: USA:Blue River Watershed | collected 2017-08-18 | reverse complement strand
GGCTTTCCTTTTACCAGAGCAATATTGTTAACAGAAAAACTGCTTTGAAGCGGCGTATATTTATATAATTGATTTAAAACGATGTTGGCAATGGCATCACGTTTTAATTCAAAAACAATGCGCATTCCTTGTCTACCACTTTCATCTCGCACTGCCGAAATACCTTCAATTACCTTTTCGTTAATTAGATCAACAGCCTTCAATATGATTTGTGGTGGAGAAACTTGATAAGGAACCTGAGTAATGATAATCATTTCCTTCCCGGTTTTTGTTATCTCTATCTCTGCCTTGCCGCGCATCACTACCCTGCCTCTGCCTGTTTCAAACGCATCTCTAATTCCTTCTACACCATAAATAATACCTCCTGTAGGAAAATCTGGACCCTTAACGTGCTGCATTAACTCAGCTGTGGTAATATCTTTATTTTCTATATATGCAACAATGCCATCGCAAACTTCCGATAGATTGTGTGGTGCCATGTTAGTTGCCATACCCACAGCAATTCCAGATGCTCCATTTACCAATAAATTTGGAATTTTTGCTGGCATCACCGTAGGCTCTTCTAAACTTTCGTCAAAGTTTGGCCTAAAGTCTACGGTATCCTTATCGATATCTACCATCATTTCTTCAGCAATTCTTCTAAGTCTCGCCTCCGTGTATCGCATGGCAGCCGGTGGATCACCGTCAATAGAACCATAGTTACCCTGTCCATCTACAAAAGGATATCTCAAACTCCAATCTTGGGCCATTCGAACCATAGTATCGTAAACACTGCTGTCTCCGTGTGGGTGATATTTACCTAACACTTCCCCTACGATACGAGCTGATTTTTTGTATGGCCTACTTGCACCAAGTCCTAATTCAACCATCCCATACAATACCCGTCTGTGAACAGGCTTTAAACCATCTCTAACATCAGGTAATGCTCTCGATACAATTACCGACATCGAATAATCGATGTAAGCGGTTTTCATTTCATCCTCAATATTTATTGAGATAATTCTACCAGTATTTAAATTTTCGTTTAGTTCTTCCATGCACTAAATCTTATAGATTTACAAATTAAGGGTTTTAAGCATAAAAACCGTTGAAATAATGGGCTATGTTGCCCACAAATTGTTTACATTTTAACATAAAAAAAGGGCTGCAAACAATCGTTTGCAACCCCATTGAAAATCAGTGTTTTACCAAATATTTATTTACCAGGATTTGGGGATAAATGAGGTTGAGTATACGGTTTGGTAGAGTTTGTTGTTGATTTAACTGGAAGTTTTGTACTTCCTGCCTTCAAATATTTAATTTTACCGCTTCCGTCTTTACCTAGAACTTGCATTTTACCCATTCCTAAAGCCTCTAGTTTTGGTTGTATTACCTCCAAATCTCCAGCAGCCAAAACCATTAATTGGTCTGTCTTAAACTGAGTAGATGCCAATTCGTTTAATTCCTTTAATGTTATATCCTGAATAATTTTAGTTCTTTCATTTGCTACTTTCTCATCCAATCCCCTATTTGCTAAATTCGCCAAATAACCAGCTTTCTGACCTATGGATTCATAACCCAAAGCTTCAGATGCCAATAATGCACTTTTGGTGAACTTAAATTCATCTTCCGACATTCCATTGTTTTTATATTTCAACACATGATCGATCACGTCAATTACAGCACTGTCGGTAGCACGTTTTAAAACGCCTGCACTGATGGAATAATAACCATCTAAATTCTTGTATGCAGGAGCAAAACCGCCGCGAATACCGTAGGTCCAACCTTTTTCTTCACGAATATCCAAATTTAATCTAGAGTTAAAATTACCCGCTAAGGCAAAATTCATGATGCTACTTTTGAAAAAGTTTCCGGTGGCATCATAAGGCATTGATTTAAATCCAATATAAAGATCGGTTTGGTCTGCATCCGGATAATCAACACCAAAGAGCTGAGGAGTTTGAACAGATGGAGCAATTTGTGGTAAAACAGGCTTTATGGATTCATTGGATTTCCAAGTTTCTAAGAATGCAAATTTCTCTTTAAATTGTTGTTGGGTAAATGGTCCAATTGCAATTACCTTGGTTAAATTCGGTACATAATTATTGTAATACTTTTTGCAGATATCTAGACTAATTTTATCGTAATCAGACTCCGTTTCCGTTCTTCCAAATACATTTTCACCAAATACTACTTTTCTCCAAGCATTATTTGCTCCGGCAGAACGATTTCTCAGTGAGTTTTGAGCATCCTGTTTAACACGTTTTTTATGCTTTTTAAATTCAGATTCATCCCATCGAGGTTTGAACAACATTTCTTGCAATAAGGTGATTGTAGCATCTAACTTATCGGCTTCACAGCTCAATGTAATATTTGTAGAGGTATTGCCACCATTGAAACTCACATTACTCCCTAATTTTTCAAATTCTTTCTCTAATTCTGCAGGAGTTTTTGTTGCTGTTCCAAAATTCATCATATCAGCCGTCATTTCAGCAGATCCAAAAGGAAAATTCTTACCATCTTCTAACAATTGACCACCCTCAATTCCAATTGAAACTATAACTCGAGGAGTTTCGTTAAAATAGGTAGACCATAACTCCAAACCATTGGATAACTTTTGCTTCTCAATTACAGGAATGGTGGTGTTTTTAAATTCCTTTACTTCTGGTCTTTTTGTGCGATCAAAATTGTCTGTTACAGCACGAACTTTCAAACTATTATATTCTGCTTCTACCAATTTACCTGCTTTGAAATCCGCATTGGGGTTAACGCTAACATATTTTCTAGCAGGAGCATTTTCATCTTCAGTCTCTTCTTTTTGCTCCGGCATAATAATCACAGTTGAGGAATTTTTACCTTTTATATAAGTGTTGTAAACACGCATAATGTCAGCCTTGCTCACATTGTTGTATCGGTCATATTCGTCCTGCAAATTGATGGACTTTCCTGAAGCATTTTTTGCGTCCAGATACCAGAAATTACTGATTAAATTAGCTTTGTTACTAACATCTTCTAAACCGCTTGAGAAGCCTCCTAGTATATTGGACTTTGCACGTGCTAAGTCGTCATCCGAAAATCCAATAATTCCAAATGAATCAATTGCTTGATTCAACATTTTTTGCAATTGAGGAACGTCGCTCCATGGATAACCCTGAATTGCAAATGAAAACTCACCAGCCAATTCGTGATTGATTGTACTTAATGGGTTATTGGTAGCGCTTGCACCCAAAGCCCATTCTGGATCCATAAATTTCTTATATAGTATAGAACTTCTTGTTCCGCCTATTAAGTAACTAAGCATGTCTAAAGCGGCTTCATCTTGATGCAAAACCGGAACTCCAACATAGGTTTGATAAACTAAAGGCACAAAAGCATTTGGATCGGAAAATGTAGCATACTTATTCTCTTTTAAATTAACTCTACTAACTAATTGTTTTTTTACTTCCGGACCTTTTTCAATACCACCAAAATACTTTCCTACCCATTCAACAACCTCAGCATTATTAACATCTCCAACTAAGATGATTGCGGCATTATTAGGACCATACCAGCGTAAAAAGAAATTCCTCAAATCGTTACTATCTGCCCTATCGAGATCATCCACATATCCAATAGTAGACCAACTGTAAGGGTGCTCTTTGGGATATAATTCTTGGTCTTTAACTTCCATTAAAAAACCATAAGGAACATTGTAACGTTCATCCTTCTCGTTTTTTACAGTACTACGTTGATTTTCAAACTTCTTTTTCGTAAAAGCTTCTAAGAAAAATCCCATTCGATCCGCTTCCATCCACAAAGCGGTTTCTGTAAAATTACTTGGGAATGTTTCGATGTAAACCGTTCTATCCCGTGTAGTGTTACCATTTACATCTCCACCATATTGTTTTATGATTTTAAAATGTTCTTCGTCAGCAATGTGCTTAGAACCTTGAAATAGCATATGTTCGAAAAAATGAGCAAAACCAGATTTACCTCTAGTTTCTCTAGCCGAACCTACATGATAGGTTACATTTAAATGAACAACGGGATCACTATGATCTTCACTAACGATTAATGTTAATCCATTGGGGTACACATACTTTTTGTAAGGAATTATCAATTTCCCTGATTGAGCTTCAACAGTTTCTACCAATACAGCAGAACCTTGTTGATTGGATGGTGTTTGCGCAAGAGAAGTTGCTACCAAACCAATTGAAGCGAAATACATCAAAACAAGTTTTCTCATAAAATACAAATCTACGGATTTTTAAGATTCGCCGAATTTTGAAATATAATACCATCAACGATTTCGATAAATACTAGTATTTGTTAGATTATATTTTCAAGTATGTAAAAAATACATTGAAGTTGGGCTGAAATTAAAATCCAAATCCCAAAATATTTGTTACACCAATTAGTAAATAAGTAAAAAAAATATTTAGCTTAGACCTTCCAAATAATATTACCATGAAGTCAATTATCCGTTTTTTCTTTTTAACAATTACTATTTTTATAATAGATAATATCATCTCTAATTCCAATGGTCCAGGTGGCGGTTATTCGGGGGCTCCATCGGAAAATAATTGCACTAATTGCCATAGCTCCTTTTCTCTACAAACAAGTGGTGTTAACTTCAATAAAATTAAATTGGAGATTCCATTCACTGGTGGTGGTTATATCCCAGATAGCACTTACTTGATTAAAATATCGTACAAAGAATCGGGCAAATCGATATTTGGTTTTCAGGTGACCGCACTGGACGCAAAAAATAACGAAGCAGCCGGCACATTTACGGCCAATGATTCAAGAACACAAACAGGCAATTATACAATATCGAGCAAAACAAGATACTACGCGGAACATACCAACACCGGCAAATCTGCTGTAGCAACAGATTCTGTGGCCTGGTTAGTAAAATGGAAAGCCCCCAATAAAAATGTAGGAACTGTTAGATTCCATTTAAACTTGAATGTAACAAATAACAATGGCGGAACGGCAGGAGATTATATTTATAAAAAATCATTTGATTTCGGACCTTCGTCGTTATTACCCAAAGCAACACCTAGCATTAAAGATTCTTTAATTTGCAGCGGCAAAACCATTCAATTTGTGGGATCAGGAACTCAATCACCCACTTCCTATCAGTGGTCTTTCCCAAGCGGATCTGTAACCAGCTCTACTCTTCAAAACCCAACTGTTTCTTATACCAATGCAGGAAATTATATTGCTATCCTAACTGTCAAGAACAACAAAGGTCAATCATTACCAGATACTCTTCGATTCAGAGTTTTACAAGGCGCAGTAAAACCAACAATTAATGTTACGGGCGCAGTGAGTATTTGTTCTGGGGACTCAATTCGACTTAATGCCAACAATATAACTGGACATACATTGAGTTGGATGCCGGTTAATAACAAAAAAAACAGTTTGTTTGTTAAGGATTCTGGAACCTATTTCGCTGTAAGCACTAATTCATTAGGCTGCACACGTAATAGCGACAACGTTAGCGTGAAAGTGCTTCAAAAACCGATTGCGGAAGTAACTCCTTTAGATGGTATTGATGTTTATTGTTTAAATTCATCGGTGCCATTGAAAGTAACTGGTAAATCCACTAAAATTGATTCTTTCTCGGTAACAAGTGCATCTACTGGTTTCACCACGGACAGTAATTTTGTTAAAAAAGCGGCTGTTTTGGGTACTATTTCTTTCAACGCTTGGGTAAAAGCTTCAAATGGGTGTGTTTCAGCGCCCGGAAAAGTAAGCGTTACTGTTCAAGATTCATTTGATGGTCCTTCTGTAACAGTAGTTGACACTCAATTAACGAGTGCTACGTTTTCATGGAATCATACAATTGGATGTAAATATAATTACAGCACTAATTTAGGTTCTACTTGGAATTTCCCAACTGATTCTGACTCCTCCAGTAGCGAAACCATTAAAACTCCTATGGCGAATTATGATATAGACTTTTGGCTTAAATCGTTTAGTAATCACGTATGTAGAGAAAGTAAAATTTCAAAAATTAGCCTAACTACTTTATCATGCAATCCCATAAACTTTTCGGTTACGGCAATGCCAAAATCTCTGTCTTGTGCAGATTCAATATTGAATTTGAAACTAAACACAACATTATCCGATTTTAAATGGGCCATCGACTTTGATGCTGTTGAGAATGTGACTTCTTACAACTATAAATTAAATTCAGGCAACAATACGATTGTTTTAGCGCTAATGAACAATAAAGAACCCATTTGCGGATATACAGTAAAACAAATACAATGGAACGCGGACGCTATTCCAACAATAACCTGGACTAATTCTGACCTATCCAAAAAGTATTGTAGGGGTAATTCATCCGATACGATTCAACTTCCAATCAAATTCAATGCAACAGGGGCTTGGAAATCGGTTATTGTAAAAAATAGTTTGTTCAATCAGATTTTATCCAATGGCAACAATTCAACTTTGGCTGTTGTAAGTCAAGGTGAACCCAACATTACCTACACAGTTACTACTGATTCTGGTTGTTTATTTTCTGATACAGCAATTAAAACAAAAATTCAAGGATTGCCATCAGCTGATTTCTCAATTTCAAATACATCGGGTTATCAGTATAAATTTGAAGCTACCCATAATGATCTGTTATCTTACCAGTGGAATGTTGCCGATTCAAGTTCCAATCAGAATCCTGTTAGTTTAGATTTGTACAACTACCGTGGTAATAAAATTGCCGTTAAATTGGATGTTTTGGGAGATGGAAACGGTTGTACAAACAGTAAAAATGACAGCCTGGTAGTTTCATTAACAAGCAATAAAAATTTCAATAATCTTTCACAGTTACTGGTTTATCCCAATCCTGTGACTTCCGGTAATGCTATTTTGATTGATGGAATAATTATGTCCTCAAAACTAAATCAGTATCAATTGAGGGGTTTGATTTTAGATCAATCTGGCAAATGCGTTTATAATACGGAGCTTGAACAAATTGACAAGAATAAATGGAAAATTGAAACCGGTGAATTGAGTTCTGGTCTATACTTTTTACAAATTCAACTTTGCGAACGAAATTCATCGGCCACAACTTCAATAACAAAGCCATTTGTTATTGAGAAGGCCCGTTAATTAAGAATGCTTTTTATTTGAAAAGGATAACATTTATTCTGTATAAATGTTATCCTTACAGTTTATCCTTGAGATACTTTCCAGTAACGCTGTCTTTGCACTTGATTAAATCTTCCGGGATTCCTTCAAATACAAGTGTCCCACCTTTACTTCCTGCTTCTGGGCCTAAATCAATTACCCAATCTGCACATTTTACAACATCCAAGTTGTGTTCAATTACAATTAGAGTATTTCCTTTATTTACCAAAGCTTGAAATGAATTCATGAGTTTGTTTATATCATGAAAATGCAATCCAGTTGTAGGTTCATCGAAAATAAACAATGTATGTTTATCTTTAAAAGGACTGGCTTTACTCAAATAAAATGCAAGTTTAACGCGTTGAGCCTCTCCTCCACTTAGCGTATTACTTCCTTGACCTAATTTCACGTAACCCAACCCTACATCCTGTAAGGGTTTTAAGCGATCTGCAATGGAATTTGTTTGTTCGAAAAATATCATTGCTTCATCAACAGTCATTTCCAGAATATCGTAAATGTTTTTACCATTATATTCAACATCAAGAACTTCTTTTTTGTATCGTTGTCCATGACAAGATTCACATGGAAGTTTGATGTCGGCCATAAATTGCATTTCAATAATTGTTTCTCCTTCACCACTGCACTGATCGCATCTTCCACCATCGACATTAAAACTGAAATGAGAACTCTTAAAACCATTGAATTTGGATGCTGCAGTGTTGGCAAACAACTCCCTTATATCATCAAATGCTTTAACATAGGTTACAGGATTTGATCTACTACTTTTTCCTATTGGGTTTTGATCAATTAATTCAATTGCATGCAAATGATATACTAAACCACTGATTTTTTTATGTTTCCCAGTTTTAATTGTAACCAATTGACCCAGTTGTCTTGCAATTGCAGGGTACAAAACTTGTTTAATTAATGTAGTTTTACCTGAACCTGAAACACCTGTAATTGCAGTAAGCGATTCTAATGGAAATTTACAGGTTACGTCTTTCAAGTTGTTTTCACTTGCATTTTCAATTTGAATGAAATGTATGCCCTTTCTGCGTGTTTTAGGAATTGGAATATTTAGATTATTATTCAAATACTTAGCAGTTAAACTAGAGTTATCTGCAAGTAGTTGCGCATAAGTCCCCGAAAACATCACATGCCCACCTAATGATCCAGCTTCAGGACCAATATCAATTATCGTATCGGCTGATCTCATTACATCCTCATCATGCTCCACAACAACTACGGTATTGCCCTCATTTTTTAACTCTTTCAAAACCTCAATTAATCTATCCGTGTCGTGAGAATGTAATCCTATACTGGGTTCGTCCAAGATATACATACTACCTGTTAGATTACTACCTAATGATGTAGCTAAATTTATTCTTTGACTTTCCCCACCGCTTAATGAATTACTCAATCGATTCAACGACAAATAACCAAGACCTACATTATTTAAAAAACGCAGTCTATTTTTAATTTCTTCAATTATTCTGGATGCGATTGTTTGATCAGTATCTGATAACTCCAGATTATTAAAGTAATACTGAGCATCTTCAACGGTCATCAGTAATAATTCCTGAATACTTAGATATTGTGGGATTTTAGCATCGCCCTTATGAATAATTTTTACATATCCAGCTTCTTTTCTTAAACGAGTACCCAAACAATCCGGACAGGTAGTTTTACCTCTGTAACGAGCGGCTAGTACTCGAAATTGTATTTTATAAGATTTTTCTTCGACGTATTTAAAAAAATCGTCAATACCAGGAAGTTGTGAATTTCCTTTCCATAATAAATCTCTTTCTTGCTGATTTAAATCACTATAAGATCTATGAATTGGGAAATCAAATTTTTTGGCAAGACGTATAAAATCGTTGCGCCATTCGCCAAGTGTTTCCCCTTTCCAAGGTGCAACGGCACCATCAAAAACACTTAATGAAGTATCGGGTATAACTAAATCATGATCTATTCCCATAACACTTCCAAAGCCTTCGCATCGTTTGCACGCACCATGAGGATTATTAAAACTCAAAAAGTCTTTGGTTGGAATTTCAAATTTTAATCCATCTAATTCAAAACGATTGTTAAACTCAAAATTTAATTGTGATTCAAAATCAACTATTACACACGTCCCATCTCCCTCCCAAAATGCAGATTCTGCAGCATCAATCAATCTTGATTGAAATTCATCATCCTCTAAATCTATTTTTAGTCTATCAATTAGTATAAATAAATCCCCTTTTAAAATCTCATTATTTTCCATTGCATCATGCAATGAAACAACCTGTTGATTTACCCAAACTCTGCTGAATCCTTTTTGTATGAGGATATTTAAATCACTAGATTCTAGTATTTTCTGATGAATTGGAGCGAGTACGAGAATTCTTTTATTTTGATTCTCTTTAGCCCAAGTGAAAACATCTTCTGTAGTTTCACGTTTTACTACTCTACCAGAAATTGGTGAAATAGTATGACCAGCTCTACTGAACAATAATTTGATATAATCGTATAATTCCGTTGAAGTAGCCACTGTACTTCTTGGATTTCTTGTATTTACTTTTTGTTCAATTGCAACTGCTGGACATAATCCTTGAATATCATCAACTGCAGGCTTTTTCATTCGGCCCATAAATTGTCGAGCGTAACTACTCAAACTCTCTACATACCTGCGTTGACCTTCAGCAAATAATGTATCAAAAACCAAACTTGATTTACCACTACCCGAAACCCCTGTTACTACTGTAAAAGATTCTTGAGGTATTTCTACATTAATATTTTTTAGGTTGTGCTGATGTGCGTTAATTATTTTAATTGTATTCTCTTTCGTTGACACAGTATGCTTTTTATAATTAACGGATAGTATCTCTTAAAACAGATGCGCCTGCACATATTCCTCTACCACCAATTATATTTGACAATATAGGCTGTGGTTCGGGGAAAATGGAATTGTTATTTTCATAGGCATCCACCGATTGAAAATACTGATAATATTCGGCACTTAAACTCTTAATTTCAACCAAGTATTTATATTGCATTCCTGCACTTGCATATTCGGTATTAAAAGAAATTTGTTTTGTCCTTCCATTAAAACTCTTATCTGAAAGTAATAATCCACCAAGATCGGTAACTATTGAATTTTCGCTTATTTCCGGATCGTTTGAAACTGGTGTAAATTGAAACCATTCAGCAAGAAAATCATTATATCTATATAGGTTGATTTCGTAGTAATTACGAGATTTTCCATCATCATTAATATAACATGTTATCGTTCCAGTAGGGTTGCCATTTGCATCAAAACCGGTATTGTCTTTCCAAGTACTTGGAAGACCAATGGGATTAGCAGGCATTACAAATTCGCCTTGAGCAGCCCCATATTTGGGATGTTCTACCAAAATTATGTACTTCTCTCCCGCTTTTGGAATTAAGGAACCAACATATTTATTTGAAACAAATGAGAAAGACATTGGCACGGACTTCCCCTGCATATCAATGATATTAACTTTACAGTTAAGTAAAGGTTTCGGCGGAGTAGAATCGTCAATTGGCACTGTATTAGAAACTGCAACTCCGGCATTTTCAATATTGGTAACCAAAGCGTTTAATACTAGTTTTTCCTCAAATTTAATTTGCCCCATATCAAGGTCTTGGGTACAACCTGAGAAAATTACTACTCCTAATAGACTATAAATTAAATTATTGATTTTCATGGGTGTTTAAAATTGAATGCGATAAAATGCTGATGGAACAAACTGAAAGTAACTAGTTCCTTGTAATCGAACTAATCCATTAGATTCAATTTCAATTTGGGCAAACATAGGATTAAACCAATTCATAACATTATAAACATTGATTCCATAAAATTCTTCATACCCCCTCCTCATAAATGGTTTAATTTGTTTTAAGAAGCCAATATCTATTCGTTTATAGTTAGGCATACGGTAATTGTTTTTCATGGTATAATCGTAAACAATCCGATTGTCTGCAGATAAGTACTTGCCCGTTGGTACTGTTTGAAGATTGCCACTCATGAAAACACCAGCAATGTTAATTTTAAATGCATTCGATGCTTGTATCGTTAACTGTAATTTTGCTTGATGAGGTCTATCCCAACGATAAGGGAATGGTTGATTTTCATTGATAAATTGGAATTGTCTTTGGGTTTTGGAATACGTGTAACTTGCAACCCCAGTGATAACTCCAGTTCTCTTGGAAAGCAACATTTCAAATCCATAGGATGATCCTTGTCCTTGTGTAATCGACCGTTCCCAATAATTTGGTAACAAAGGATCTTCCTCAATCCCCGTTAAATCTGTAATTCCATTGAATCCCTTGTAGTAAACTTCAGCTGAAAGTTCTGTGCCTTTAGCAACTGGTTTTATAAATGCTCCACTAATTTGAGTGGTGCGCTGAGGACTAAAGTTCTCGCCGCTTGGAAACCATATGTCAGCTGGCAATATTCCATTAACACTTGATAATTGGTGCAAACCTTGATTACTCATTCCCAATCCCAATTGAATTCGATTTTTCCCCTCCAACAATTGTGATAATGTTATTCGCGGTTCTGGCCTAACCCAAACTCTTTCTGCTGTAAAAAAACTCCAAAGTCGCATTCCTAAATTGATACTTAACCCTGCATTAGGATGCATATCTAATTCGGCATAATTTGCCCATTCCACAACTGTTTGTTGATTTGCAATACCATATTTTTCTGTAGTTGCTGGATTGTTTCCATCTTTCGAAACAATCTCTGTTCTTCCTGGTCTAAGTCCATGAATTGCTAATTGACTTCCGTAATTGATAGAATATTGATGAGTGTATATATAACTAAAATCACCATTCACATGAAAATCACTTATGGTATTGCTGTACGTTTCGCTGTATTCAGCTGTTCTCTTCGACGTATCCGTTGTAATTGAACCTTCTAGACCAAATAATGAATTAAATTTATATCTAGTTATGCCCGCTGAAATTGAACCGAAATGGTTTGAATTAAATTCGTGAGACCACCGAACACCTGCCAATGTGTTTTGCCAACTTGTAATTAGTTTTAAACCTATATCCAATAATCGACCCAACGAATCCGTTTCAGAAATCGTTTGTTGTAGTCCAAATTTATCCCTGCCATTATACGCCCAAAAACTCCATTGAGTCTTTTGACTTTCTTTGTAATCTACTTTAGCGTTAATATCGTGGGTGTTACCAATTAAGGAAGCATCTGGTCCAGTGCTACCCAATAACCAATCCAAGTAACTTCGTCTAATTCCGATGGACGCAGTGACTTTTCCTCTATGATCTAAAGGTCCATTAGCAACGGCATTAGCAGAAATCAAATCCATGTGCATTAATCCTGTCCATGAAACTGCGTTGCCACCGGCCATTTGAACATCCATAACTCCTCCGCCTGCTCTACCCCCATATCTTGCCGGTGCCACACCCCGATAAAAATCTGCTGATTTAATAATTTCGGGATTATAATTCGATAAAAACCCCCATAAATGACCATTGCCATACAGTGGCATGCCATTCATCATTTGTAAACTTTGATCCGGGTTGCTTCCCCTTACAACTAAGCCAGCTAAACCTTCTATACCACCGGTTACACCTGGTAAAAATTGCAAATATTTAACTGGATCATTCACACTTAAAACTGAAGGTGCCTCAATAATTTGTTTTCTTCGCGGAGAATAAAATGATGTTTTTTGATTATACAGACTTAATATCTCCTCAGCTGAGTCCAATTCATCGAACTTAACGTGTATTAAAAATATATTTTTTGTAACACTTGCTTCCACTTCAACCAATACCTTGACAGGTCTGTAACCCGCAGCAGCAACAGCTATTGTTTTGTCGCCTCGAGTGGTAGGTAACTGATAATAACCACACGTATTAGCTTGCGTGTTTTCGTTGGTCTCAACATTCACAATTACCGCACCTGGAATGGTTTC
>JACCDW010780931.1_pt1 | contig 13046 bp, 10 predicted proteins | sample 7449781 | NCBI WGS metagenome assembly JACCDW01 (sample SAMN15323449, study PRJNA562643) | freshwater metagenome | isolation source: river surface water | place: USA:Blue River Watershed | collected 2017-08-18 | reverse complement strand
GGCTTTAGTCGTGTGAGTTGGCTCATCTCTGCCCTTGCGTGCACGATTTCATTTGGCGCTTTCTATCAATTGCATCCAAGATTGGCGCGTGGCTAAGAAACCGGCAGAGGTAAAGATTCCGAGCACTACTGGTGCTCGCTCTGCACGCATGATCAAAATTCCTGTAGGTATCGCAGGGCGAAGTGTTTTAGGTGTTGGAAAACAACTCGTAGGTCAATCTTCTTCTGTCGTCTTTGCAGATATTCAAGAGAAAACTGCAGAGCAACTCTTCAAAGTTCTTGGCGAACTCAAGGGCGGTGCGATGAAGTTCGGTCAGGCCTTGAGCGTTTTTGAAGCCGCACTCCCAGAAGAGTTTGCAAAGCCGTACCGAGAAACTCTGACAAAGTTACAGGAGTCCGCGCCTCCTCTTCCTGCAAAAGTTGTCCATAAAGTTTTGGCTAAAGAGCTTGGCGAGGATTGGCGAGATAACTTCGCATCATTTGAGGATCAAGCAACAGCATCAGCTTCTATCGGCCAAGTGCACCGTGCCGTTTGGAAAGATGGAACACACGTTGCAGTAAAGATTCAATACCCAGGAGCCGCCGAAGCACTCGTCAGCGATCTCAATCAGATTCAACGTTTCTCAAAAATCTTTGGGCTAGTCCTCCCGGGTGTTGATATGAAACCTTTGATGGAAGAACTGCGTGCACGCATCATCGAAGAGGTTGATTACCTATATGAGGCCGAAGCACAACGTGCCTGCTATGCCGCCTACGAAAACGATCCTGATATCGCAATTCCTCGCGTTGTTGCGGCAACGACGAAGGTTCTTGTTAGCGAGTGGCTCGATGGAAAGCCATTAGCCGAAGTCATTAAGAGCGGAACGCAGAAAGAACGTAACGCCGCAGGTATGCACATCGCGCGTTTTCACTTCACATGTCCTGATCGTGCTGGGTTGTTGCATGCCGATCCTCACCCTGGAAACTTCAGATTACTCGCAGATGGCCGCGTAGGAGTTCTTGATTTTGGGGCCTGCAATCGTTTGCCTAATGGATTCCCAGAGCCCTTTAAAAATCTCTTAAAGCACGCACTCGATGACAATGCGCAAGCGCTTTATGATGGGTTTAAAAAGGATGGATTTATTCTTCCTGAAGTAAATGTCGATCCGCAGTTAGTCCTTGAATATCTTGTCCCGCTTGTAGAGCCACTACGCACGCCAACATTCAAATATTCTCGTGACTGGCTTCGCGATCAGAGTGCACGCGTCGGAGATCCACGTAATCCGACGGCAAAGATCGGATTCCAACTCAATCTTCCTGCCGAATATGTATTGATCCATCGAGTAACGATGGGCACCACTGGAATTTTCTGTCAGCTAGAGGCAGAGGGACCATTCCGCGACGAAGCGTTGGTCTGGTTCCCTGAAATCTCACCAGCAACTACATAAAGAGCTAACTTTTAGATTGAAGTTTGAGGCTCACTCACAATCGTTGCTGCTGACTCAATGCCAAGTTCTTGTCCATCATGAGACAGCGAGTACGTAAGTTCAGAGAGCTCGTTCTCACTGGTAACACTTACCAATTGCGTAATTTCTTTAGCGGCAATTGTGCATGAGCCGTATTCAACACTTTCATTGCTTATGAGCATTTGATACTGGGAGGTAATGACAAATATAAACTGATCGAGTCCAACCACTTCTTGAAATCCTGGGGCTGCGTACGAATACGCACTCTCCCAATCTTCATTTGATAATGCAGCTATCTGTCCTGCTATGTGTTCCTGAACAAATTGAGCCTGACCACTGGTGCAGCTGCCATCAGCCAACTCTTGAAATGCAGAAGACTGATCCAAGGTCGCGGTTTGTGCGCAGGCAGTAAGTGATGCCAGAGCGATAACCACACCGATGAGGGATTTCATGCAGGAACTTTATCTACCAAGACGCCAAGGTGCGCTTTGAAGTGATCGCGTTAAACTCGCGCCATGCGGGCGAAGATTAAGAATGGCTTTCCTCCCAAAATCTGTGAGCGCTGCGGCCTTCCATTTGAGTGGCGAAAGAAGTGGGCGCGAGATTGGGAGAACGTTAAATACTGCTCTGAAAAGTGCAAGGGCGGAAAGTAATGCCCGAACTTCCCGAGGTTGAAACTGTTCGTCGAGGTCTGCACCATTTAATCAGCGGATATCGAATCACTGATGCAGAAGATCTTCATCCTCGTGCACTCAAAGCTGAGTCCATTGCTCCACTTGCATCACTTAAAGGTGCTCGAATTACGGGCACGGGCCGTCGTGGAAAATTTCTCTGGCTCACACTTGATCGTCCCGTTGTTTTAGTTGCACACCTTGGAATGAGTGGACAGTTTCTTATTCAAGAAAAAGATCGACCACACGCAAAACATATTCGTGCCCAATTTGAGTTAAAGAAATCCCTGCGAAAACTCGATCTCGTATTCAATGATCAAAGAACGTTTGGATGGCTCTCGGTTGAAGAACTCACCGATGGAACACCCACGTCAGCGGCACACATTGCCTACGATCCTTTTGATCCGCTCTTTGATCACACTTCGACTGTTTCAAAGATTGCAAAGCGCAATATTCGAATCAAGACCGCTCTGCTCAATCAGGAGATTATGTCTGGAGTTGGAAACATCTACGCCGATGAAGCTCTCTGGCGAGCCAAAATTCATCCGGAATCAATGACATCAGATCTCTCAAATAAGAAGATTGCATCGGTGATCGATGCTGCAACTGACGTGATGCGCGAGGCGATTGCCAAAGGTGGAACCTCCTTTGATGATCTCTATATCAACGTCAATGGTGAGAGTGGCTTCTTTGAGCAATCACTCTCTGCCTACGGTCGCGAGGATGAACCATGTCCACGTTGCGGCGCCCTCATCAAGCGGATAGTTTTCGGTGCACGCTCTTCACACTTCTGTCCCCGCTGCCAACGCACTCAATCTGTTCAACGCACTCAACGCACCCAATCTGCTCAACGTAAGAAAATCTAGAGAGGCCGAAGATGAAATCGCGCATTACTGGCCTGGCAAAAGCTTCACACTTTGGTCCAACGTTGATCGTAACCACTTTGAGTTATCTCTTTGCAGAGTTGTATTGGCCGACAGGTTCAGCCCTTCTGATTGCATTGAGCTTTTTCTCGGGCCAGTTAATTGTTGGCTGGAGCAATGATTTAGTGGACTACGCGGATGATCTCTCTCATCAGCGAATGAAAAAGCCACTTGTGGGTGGATTGATTTCGCGCAAATTCTTGCAAATATGTCTGGCTGTCATGGTTCCAATCTCAATAGTTCTCAATCTCTTTGGTCCACTGGGTTTTGTTGGCGGCGGACTTTCACTATTTGCCATTGGCTGGGCTCTTGCCTACAACTTCTACTTTAAATTCAACTTCCTCTCGCCACTTCCATTTGCGGTCGCCTTCGCCATTCTGCCTTCGTGCATGGCTGTATCGAAAGATATGGTGCCACCGGTCTGGATGATGTTGGGTGGCGCATTCTTAGGAATAGCTGCGCACTTCATTAACGTGATTAAGGATATGGATCAAGATCACGCAAGCGGCATCAAGGGTTTACCGCAGAGATGCGGGAAGAAGGGTTCGATAATTGTTGCAGCAACATTTATCGTGTTGGCGATCGCTCAATTGCTCATCGCCATTCCTTTGCAGCTCGAACAGTAAGCAGCACTGACCTTACGCAGCACTCAATCATGCAGCGTTACTACGGATAACTACCTTACGCAGCACTGACCTTAGGTGGACGACCTGCTCTACGACGACGTTCAATAATGACGCCATCTTCGATGAGCTGTCCTCCCCATACACCGCATGGCTCTTGACGTGAAAGTGCACCATCAAGACATGCATTACGCATAGGGCAACTACCGCAGAGCGCTTTCGCTTGCGCAATCACCGCATCGTCATCGGCGAAGAAGATCTCGGGATCAGATGTGTGGCATGGCAGGGTAAAAGCCTTGGCGTCGTCGTATGTGAATGTCACATCGTTAAGGCCAATCTTGTCGCCGGACTCCGCCCAGCCTGGTACCTGCAGTTCACTGAAGAGAACGGTCATCGTTCTCACCCTCTTTCTCTCTTGATCTTTCGTTGGTTGCTTTCTCTGGTTAGTGGTTCTGGTTTTTATTTGGATAAAGAAAAAGGACCTCTAAATCCTTTTCGGATTTGAGGCCCTTGGTTTGGGTTATTTCGATTTACTCGAATATCCCTCCGGTTGCCTCATCCGCTGTGGCATAAAAAGCAGCATAAAACGCTGGCTTTGATGCGCGTGGCCAAGATGTTCGCTTAGTAGCGGCAGCTGTGGCTAGATGTGAATGGGCATGGGAGATCGCGGCAGCGACTGCTACCTGTGTTGATACTCCCTGTACGGACATAGGGGTAAGGGTAGAGCACACCCCACACTTGTTGCAACTGAATTAATTTCCACTGCATTCGCCCGCATGAATCGAGCGTTCTGCGCTTATGAACCGGTGAGTAACCCGGATTCGCGTAAGAAGCGAGATGGTTGACCGCGATAAGAAATATGAAGATCGACCTTAGCTCGCGTCATTCCCACATAGAAAAGGCGACGCTCTTCGGGAACTAAAGCATCAGATGTTCCAGTTGATCCAGTTTCTAGCGGCAAGATTCCTTCAGATGCGCCCATAAGAAAGACACGCTCCCATTCAAGCCCCTTTGCTGCATGCAGAGTTGCAAGAGTGACAACGGGCATCGTCGGTGGATTGTTCTGTGTCACGCGATCTTCTACTTCACGTAGGAAGCCACGAAGTGTCTTGGGAGTAAATCCATCATCACCATCGAGTTCGCGACCAAGATGTAAAAGCGCTGCAATTCCATCAATGCTCTCACCAGTTAAATACGGCTGAGCGATTGTGCGCAATTCATCGATCCAAGTAGCACCCTCAGTAGGAAGAACAGATGCTTGGCGAACCTGCTTAAGAAAATCTCTTACATCTTGGCGCTCAAAGAATCGCTCGGTGCTGCGCACTTGATAAGGCAGCCCCTTGCTATTCATCGCACGTTCTACGCCTTTAAGTTGGCTATTTGTACGCGCAAGAATTGCAATCTCTTGTGGCGCAGTTCCTTCACTCAATAACGTAGTGATCTGGGTAAGGATTCCTGCGATCTCACCACTCTCATCTTTATAGCCATCAACGCTGGGATGAAGGCCGTGATCGTTACTAGCGGTGAGTTCTTGGCCCATAGACGAGTTACGGAGCAAGGCGTTTGCGGCAAATGTAATTTCGGGAGTTGATCGGTATCCAGTACTGAGGCGAATAACTTCTGCTTCTGGAAAGCGCTGCGTAAAGGTATTCAAGAAAACCGGTGTTGCGCCAGCAAATGAGTAGATAGTTTGTGCTGGATCACCAACCACGCAGATATCTTTTCGACTGCCGAGCCAGGCGTTAATCAATCGCTGTTGAATTGGTGAAATGTCTTGATACTCATCAACGGTGAAATAACGATATTGATCTTGGACACGCTCGCGAACTACGCGCTCTTGCTCCAACATGGCCGAGGTCAAGAGCAATACATCCTCAAAGTCGATCGCAAGTTCTTGTTTCTTCAGACTCTCATAGGCAACATAAATAGCTGCAATGTGTTCGGCTTTTACTCGTGGCTTTATCTGGCGCGCATTTACTTGATCAAGGTAATCAATTGGAGCAACCTGTGAAACCTTGGCCCACTCAATCTCGGTTGCGATATCGCGCATCGTTTCGCGTGAGGTCACGCGAATCTCACCGGTGAGATCTGCGCGGTTCACAGCTTCAGTAAGAAATGGAGTCTTGCTATTCATGAGATCTGGCGTGCGGCCACCAAAGACAGTGGGCCAGAAATAGATCAGTTGCTTGAGCGCGGCAGAGTGAACAGTGCGCGCTGCAACGGTGGGAACACCAAGTGAGCGAAGACGTGTGCGCATTTCACCTGCAGCGCGAGCGGTAAAGGTAAGCGCTAAAACTTTGCTGGGATCCATCGTTCCGATCGCGGCGGCATATGCAATGCGGTGTGTGATTGCGCGGGTTTTTCCAGTGCCCGCTCCTGCAATAACGCAGACAGGTCCGCGAGTAGCAAGGGCTACTTCTCGTTGATCATCATCAAGTGCTGCCAAGATTTCTTCTGCGCGAAGAGTTGGCTCTTCTCCACCAAACTTTGAAGTTACCTCCATGTCTCACCACCCTGGGCGCTCTCACCCAGCCATCGTTCAATCATCTTTCGAGCAACTGAAATTCTTGGTGGAAGCAATAGCGTGCCTGCTTTAGCTTCAGCGCGAAGTTGATCGCGGGTAAACCACTTTACTTCCGTTATCTCTGAACCATCTGGTCGTGCTGTCTCTGGAAAATCTGTCACTGCATCAAATGAAATCATGATCGATGCTGGGAAAGGCCAAGGCTGTGATCCAAGGTAATTAATCTCTCGAACGCTCACGCCTGATTCTTCGAAGACTTCACGTGAGACACATTGTTCAAATGTTTCACCTGGTTCTAGAAAACCTGCAAAGCATGAGAATCGTCCCTCTGGCCACACTGGTTGATGTCCAAGAAGAATGCGATCATCTTTATCGCGCACCAATACGATCACAGCGCCATCGGTACGAGGGTGATGTTGGCTCTTATCGACATCACAGACGCGAACTGCGCCACCAAGATCTACTCGAGTTGGCGCACCGCACTTGGAGCAACATGGATGTGCGCGGTGCCAATTACTTAAAGCGACTGCATGCAACGCCAATTCGACATCAATATCTGAAAGTTGAGTGCCGACTTCGCGCAGGGTTGTAAATCCAACCTGCATCTCTTCATCACTCTTGGCAACGCTCCACTGTGTATCCCATGCAAAGTAAGGATCGCCTGTAACGGCATCAAGGCCAAGAAAATATCGTGAGCCTTCCTTAAACTCTCCGCTAGCAATGAGTGCGGCAACTCGGTCAGCGTTGAGATATCCATCCGCACCTATTCGCCCTTGTGCAATCTGCAGAATCTGTGCCTTCGACCAGAGCTGATCGAGCGTCGCCGGGACTTCACGCAGGTGGCTGGCGCGGTCGATCCGTGAAGGTTGGCTATTGATCGCGCTCATAAGGGGCAACGGTACTAGCCTGCTCGCTATGCGTATTACCTCGTGGAATATCCTGCATGGAATGGCTATTCCCCCAGCAGCCAGTGGCCTGAAGCCAACATCTCTAGCTGATGCTGGTCAGAAGATTGCCGCAGAGCTCGCACCTGATCTCATTGGTATTCAAGAGTGCGATTACTTGTTAAAGCGTTCTGAAAATGCACATCAGATTGCAGATATTGCGACAAGCATCGGTGCACCGTATTTTGCATTTGCTCCTTGCATCATCGGAACACCTGGCGAGACTTGGAGAAAGTTAAACGTTAGTGATCGCAAGATCATTGCAAACTCAGATTCTTCGCCTTCGCCTTTGCTTTCGCATGAAGGTGGATATGGAATCGGTATCGCTTCAAAGATTGAAGTCAAGCAATGGCATCGCCTTGATCTTGGAAACTCACCCGTGGGAGCACCGCTATTAATTCCAGGTGATGAGAGCGGACCAGGAAAGATGCGTCCGATATACATTCGTGACGAACCTCGCGTAGCACTGGCAGCTACTCTGGCAAATGGGTACACCGTGATCAATACACATCTCTCCTTTGTACCTGGATTTAATCTGCGCCAACTTAGAAAGTTAAAGCGGTGGGCAGCAGAACTTGAGAAAACAACTGGGACGATTGCAATCATTTTGGGAGATCTGAACTTGCCAAAGAATCTCCCCGTTGTTGCCTCGCAATGGAAATCACTAGCAACACAAGCGACATATCCAAGTTGGGGTGCCAAGATTCAATTTGATTACATATTGAGTAAGGCGTCCCTTAATTCACAACATTTACCAACACTCTTAACTGGAGTCAGTGATCACGTGCCGTTAACGGTGGAGATCAGGTAATACGAAGTTGATCTGCGTGGTGTGAGTTCTGTCAGTTCTGAGAGTTAAGAGAGAGACTTGACTGCCGTGGCTACTGCGCGAACTGTGTAAGCAAGGCAACGAGTTCGGCCTCACTCATCAAATCTGCGGGGCGATCTGTGAGCGATGTTGGAACGTAGTGGAAAGCCGCACTGACTTCATCGACTGAAATGCCCTCCAGCGTTGCCCAGGCAAGGCGATAGACGGCGAGCTGAATAGCTGCTGATTTTCCTAGCTTTTTCGAGCCGGTCTTCCAGTCAACTACCTCGTAGCGATCACCATCTTTATAGACAGCATCGATACGACCACGAATCAGAACGCCGGCGATGACTGTTTCGAATGGAACTTCGACTGCATGTGGTGTGCGCGCAGCCCACTCACTTGCAAGCCAGGCGGCTTTAAGATCTTCTAACTTCTGATCTGCTTCGAGTGGTTCGAGTTGATCGAAATCTTCATCGTCAAAGAGAGTTGCCACGTTGAAATGTTTTTCAATCCATAGGTGGAAGGCTGTTCCGCGACGTGAGAATTCATCACTTGCGCGTGGCATTGGACGACGAATAGATAGCGCAAGTGCTTCTGGATCATCGTGGAGTGCAATCAAAGTAGATGTAGCCAACCGTGGAGGCAGCGCCACTGCTGACACTGCGTTCTTATATAAATCGAACTCGTTGATTATTGCTTGAGTATCCCGTGCCCATGATGCGATCTCATCTACACCGTTGCTCACTTGGATTAAATCGTCCGCTGAGATTGGTGCAGTGGAATCTACCAATGAGATCTGTGCATTAAATGCTTCACGACGATCTGCAATTGGATCAGCTGGCCACTGCGCACTTGCCGGGTTTTCGCGAACTGGGTTACGTGCATCATCTTCGGGTGGAGCATCAAAGGTAATGATGCGGCCAGATTGCGTTGCAACTTCGTGCGCTTGTTCAAAGATTGACGAAGGTTTAACCGATTTCTGACCATCGCGCCACCACGATGTTGTACAGATCAAGTGGCTCTTGGCACGCGTCATCGCAACATAGCCAAGACGGATCTCCTCCTGTTCTTTAAATGTGTTGCACTGATCTTTAAATGCGCGGATTGCTTTGCCGGCATCCGCGTTCGTTGTAACACCGCCCCATGTAAATATCGGAAGTTGCTGCCCATCTCCGCGAAGTGCGAAAGGAATGTGGCGTTCATTGGTGAGCCAGTTATCGGGATCGCCCTTGTGATCACTGGGAAAAGTGCCTTCGGCTAAGCCTGGTACTGCGACTACATCCCACTCAGCACCTTTAGCGCTATGGATTGTAAGTATCTGAACCGCTTCGCGACTTGCCTCGGCAGCACCTGCCTTGAGACCACCTTCTTCACGACTTGCGATATCTAACCATTGCAAGAACGCGTTAAGGGAAGCGCCATTACGCGCAAACTTGGAAGCTTCATCCATAAAGCGATCAATGTGACGGCGACCAGAACGCGTGCCATCACGCAATAAGACTTCAACTTCGAGGTTGAGGTAACGCTCGATCTCTGCAATCAGATCTGTGATCGCACCACCTGCACGTGAACGTAAGCGACGAAGATCTGCTGCAAATTCAGTCAGGCGTTGATAACCCACTGTGCTGAAAGTTGATCGATCTGCCTTTGCAATGTCATCGAGGGCATCGATGAGTGAACCTAAGAATTGGTCATCTGCCTCTGCCGAATCTGGATTTCCAGCAACAATTTTCTTTACAAGAGATCGACTATCACTTGATGATTCTTTAGCTAGTGTTCGTGAGTGAGATCCAAGGGCAGCAATATCTGCAGCACCTAGCGCTAAGTGCGGACCGGTGAGCATGCGCATGAGCGATGCACCTGCATCAGGATTTCCGATAATAGAAAGCATTGCAACAATATCTGCAACCTCTGGAACGTGGACGAGACCACCTAGACCAACAACTTCGCATTCGATATCTGCGTTACGAAGTGCGCTCTGTAGCGCCGGGATCTGTGCGCGCTTACGTACCAAGATTGCAAAAGTCTTTGGAGCTTTACTTGTCTCGATTAGACGTTGTGGGTCCTTCCACAACGGCGCGATGTATTCAGCGATCGCAGCAGCCTCTGCCTCCATAGTTTCAAAGAGACCGACGGCGAGATCGCCTTTGCCTGCACCCTTACGTGCAGTTAGCGGTGAAACGTTGAGATTTCCAAGTGAACGAACCTGGCTAGAGATCACATTCGCCAGATCAAGGATTGCAACATCATTTCTAAAGGTGGTTAAAAGCTCATATATTTCACTGCCCGTAGAGCCCTTGGCCTTAGGGAAGTACTCACCAAATGAACCGATTGTTCCAGCCGATGCACCGCGCCATGTATAGATTGATTGGCAGGGATCACCCACTGCAGTAACTGGGTGGCCATTACCGAAGAGGGCAGATAACAAACGAACCTGTGACTGCGACGTATCTTGATATTCATCAAGCAAGACAACTGCGTACTTACCGCGTTCGATCTCTGCGACATCAGGAAACTTCATCGCGATATCTGCAGCGAGTGACATCTGATCATCGAAGGAGAGAGTTCCTTCTCCGCGTCGCGTATCAATAAAGCGTTGAACCAGAGGCAAGAGAGCAATACGTTGGCGAGCTGTTCGTGCAACGGTGCGGACTTCCTCGTTAAGTGCGCCAGAGAACACGGCGAGCTCTGCCAAAGTTTTCTCATCGGCTGCTCGGATTGAATCCGGTGAGACTTGATGTTCGAGAATGAGGGAGGCTAATCCCATCACATCATCAATTGCGGTGTTAAGCGCACCTTCATATACGAAATCGGGATCGTTCCAATCGCGCACCAATGTATTCGCTGCCATCCATAACGCGGCCTCACCGAGTGGTTGTGAATCAGCATCTATTCCAAAACGGATTGCATGTTCACTAAGGAGTCGACCGGCGTATGAGTGATAGGTAGTAACTGATGTATCTAAGGTTGCGAAGGGAACTTCGATCCCAGCCTTTGTCATTGCAAGCTGTAATTGGCGAAGACGTTTGCGGATACGAGCAGAGAGTTCTCCAGCTGCCTTACGAGTAAAGGTGAGACCCAAGATCTCATCAGGTTTTACAAAACCATTTGCAACGAGATAGATCACACGTGATGCCATCGTCTCTGTCTTTCCAGATCCAGCACCTGCAATAACTACGGCAGGTTCAAATGGATTTGTAATGATCGAGATGATCGTTGCCTGCTCGGGAGTAGGGTCGTGAAAGCTCGGATCGACGCTACGAATAAGGGCTGCAACCTGTACCGGTGTGTACTTTTCGATCATTGGATCACCGACTGACCTGAAGGCTGCACCGGACATGATGAACGGACAACACAGCGTGGACACATCTCATTTACTGTCGCGGTAAAAGTTGAAGCCGACATTCCTTGGCCGATCACAGTTAACTGTTGGCGAACTTCATCAGCGTCAATGACTGGACGCACACGTGTAGCAACTTCTTTTGTCTCATGAGCAAGATAGACAAGGTGCGACCCAGATGTTTGATTTCCACTGATCTTTTCCCCGAAGCCGCCCATAATGATTCCGAGTTGGTAGCAGGCAAGCTGTAAGTTGGTGAGTGCTTCTTTATGGCCGATTGGTTTCTTGCCTGTCTTGAAGTCAACGACAAAGTACTTACCATCACCATCTACTTCGATGCGATCGGCATTTCCCTTGACGATGATATTTCCAAAGTTAACTTTGAAATCAAGTTCGACACCAACAACACTGCGATCTGTCTTGCTCTCAATTTCGCTGTGATACTGAGCAAAACGCTCCAGCATTCGCTTGGCGCGTTTGAGCGAGGCAGCACTTAACCATCCAGTTGTCTGATCAATGAGTGACCATGAGCTCTCAAGTTTTTCCACCAATTGATCATGGGTGATTTCTGGGTTTTCTACCTTGAGACGTGCAAATTCGTGGATGGCAGAACCCAATAGTTGCGCGACGCCGTCTCCGTTTGTTCCACCGCTTTTTTCAAAAAACCATTTCACTCCGCACTCAGTAAATGGCTCAGCGCCACTTGGACTGACATAAATTGGATCGCCTTCTGCAACAACGGGACGATCAGTGGAGAGCGGTCTCGATCCAACCCACGATGTCGGATTAGCTAGAGAGATACCGCGATCATTAAGAGTTGCAAGAAGCGCTGCGGCTTTGGCTGCATCGCCAGAGTTATCAGAGGCCAGGTTGCGACGTAGCGTTGCAACGAGCGCTGGCGCGGTGAGTGGACGTGCTGGCTCGACAACCTTTGCCTCAGGTGAATCGGCTGAAAACCCATGTATTTCTTCATATATTTCATGGAAGAAAAGTGATGGCTCATCATCTTCTCGGGATGTAGCGGTGACAAGTAAGTCTGCGGTCGCGCGTGATGTTGCAACATGGAAGAGACGTCGCTCATCATCAAGAAGTGAGGATGCGGTAATCGCCTGAAGCTCGCGCTCTGCCAAGTGATCACCGTGACGTTCGCGTTCAACAAGTCGCTCAGCACCCAGCAGTGTTGAACGCGTTTTCAGGTTCGGCCAGGTTCCTTCTTGAACGCCGGCGACAATCACGTAAGGCCACTGACGACCTTTGGCGCTATGGACAGTGAGAATTTCTAGCGCATCAGGACGCACACCCTTTGCAGTAATCACATCTGCAGCGATGAACTCATCGGTGATTTCACTAAGAAAGAGTGATGGGTGCGCGCCAGGGAAGCGTTCAATAAATCGTGCGGCGCTTTCAAAGAGAACGATCATCGCATCAAGATCACGATCGGCTGCAGCGCCTCGTGTTCCTGGACGTAGCGCGGCATCTTGCCACGCCTGACTTAGCTTTGCACCATCGCTTGTCACCGCGTTATCCCAGATTGCCCATAAGAGATCATGAACAGTTGAGTTAGCGCGAGATAGTGCTTTGCGTGCATGTGACAAAAGCGTATGCATGCGATGTAGTTCTAGACCATCTTCAATTGGAATATCACCCTGAACGATTGCATCGATGAGCATCTGTGATCCACTGCGAAGATCTTCATCATCGCGAGCTGCCAATAACGATCTACGAATACGACGGAGCGAGATTGGATCACTGCCACCGAATTCGCT
>JACCDW010865833.1_pt1 | contig 13047 bp, 28 predicted proteins | sample 7449781 | NCBI WGS metagenome assembly JACCDW01 (sample SAMN15323449, study PRJNA562643) | freshwater metagenome | isolation source: river surface water | place: USA:Blue River Watershed | collected 2017-08-18 | reverse complement strand
CCTAGATCTTTGAGGATCTCCCGGAATAGGATGCGATCGAACACAGCCCGGAAACGAGCGCCTAACCAGAATGCGATAACTGATACGATTATGAGTTCCATATTGTTATTTAATATTATACAAGATTGGCCCGCTGCTGTCAACCAAAAAAAAGAGTGTTGTATTTCTACAACACTCTAAAGGTTACCGCTACCGGGAGCGAACTTCGGATTTAGGCGGTAACTGCCTCTGCCTTCGCGGCAGTAGCCTTCACAGCTTTGGGGGCTGGATTCTTCTTCTCAGTGTAGGCGATAGCTGCTTCCACAGCGGCATTGCCTGCACCAAAGCCCACAGCACGGAGATGCTGTACAGCTTCTGCTTTGGTCATCTCTGAGGGCAGCTCAACGAGCTCAACATCAGTGTGACCGTTCTTTGCCAAGATCTTGATGCGCATTGTATCGTTCGCGAATCGGATCTTAGTCTTACCATCAAGGGTTGAAACACCCGCTACACTAAAACGCTTATCAGTTGCCATTTCAAAATACTCCTAAAAGTGTGTGTGTTAATAAAACCAACTACTCGAGTACATATTGTAACATCGAATAGACCAAAGCGTCAACCATTCATTTATCCAAAATCGGAGTTACTTGAATGGTTACCGCCTCTTTCTCGTCTAAGGCCGCGATGAATTCGTCGTCGTAGACCAGATCCTGCATGGCCAGATCGATCATATCTTCGACCTTGACCATATTGGGTGAGCCATCAGTGGCGCACTCAACCGTAAATCCAAACTTATAAGTTCTCGGCATTTTCCCAAAACTCCTTGCGCAATTGGAACAAGACCAATGCTTCTTCTTTCAAGTATATACTGCTCTTGTCCGAATCCCAAGCCCATTTTGGCTGAGTACCGTCGAAGTATTCAGCCCGGGCAAAAGCTTGCTCTGCACTAGGTCCAAAGTTCTGCCACAACCAGTTGCGGACCCGGATCCATCTCCGGATCCGGTATTCCTGGCTACCGTAGAACTCAACCCTATGACTAAAGAAGCCATAGCCGTTGTAGTTGCGGTTGAGCTTGACTACATTCATACAGTCTTCAGCCCTAGTGCCTCACCGCCCTCACGCACAAACTTGTGAAGGTCCTCTTCTTGCTCTGCTTCCCAATCAGCCTGCGATTCGGAGATACAGAACATCTCGTCAAGGTCCTGCGGTAGCGTGTCTTTGGCACCCTGTGCATCGCCCCAATCTTGGTAGCAATCATCTGTGCCGTTGTCATAGATACCAGCGTAGCACATACCCGATTCATAGTAGTAGGCGCGGACCTGATAACCCTGTAGGACCAACTCCTCGTAGACTCCGATGGGAGGTGCCCACGCACTGTCAAATCCAGCAGTTAGCATCGTGCCATCATCTGAGATATCAGCCTGTCCATCACCACCTACATCCCATTTGGTTCCCCAACGGCTGGTGCAGAAATCATACCAGGATTCATAACCAGTTGCTTTTCTAGCATTCTCACGGATCGCATCAGCCCGGGCCTGCTTCTCTGGATCACCGTAATTAGTTGTGGTCTCTTGATCTTTGAGGACCTCAGGCACTGGAATCACATGATCACAGAACTCTCCTCGGTTCAAGGCCTCGGCCAGTGCAGTGATCTTGCTAGGATCTTCGTGGCTTACTTCTACAAAGTTGTTGCACCAATTAGGCATATGTCGCTCCTTTCACAATAACATTAGTATAGCATCACTGGCTCAAAATGTCAACCAATTTCTTATTCTGCAGATCTTGATAGTTCCTCGAGATCTTAGCATCTACAGCGCCAATGAGATTCATTTCGAGGTCTGTGGCATTTTTGCCACAGATCTGCTCCATCACACGCAGAACCTTGAGTCGGCTCATCTCGGTCATGTCAGGATCCTCGAGTGCGGTAACAGCACGGCGGATGTATTCAAATTCACTTGGGGTCATACCAGTTCCTTAATATGTTTGCAATCACCACGAAATGTGTATCCTGGGCAGGTGCAGGTTCCTTCTTGTTGATTAACAAAGTAGGAGTTGCCCTTAGATCCTTTGACTTCTAGAACCACTGGCTCTTCCCTCTTCGCATGCATGACTGCATGAAAGGGGTTGTCTGTGAGCTTTTCGAACTTACGGCCCCTGCGATCGATCTTGAGTTTGCCTGAACAGATTTGGATTGGGCCTGTGCCCCAAGGCCTGTAGGCAACCACTCGATCGCCGTCGAGGAGGTAGTCGTGGTTGGGTTGCCGATAGTCAACGCCCGTCCAAACAGTGATTTCACGCACGGCCTCCATATTGATCTCCTAACTTACCTAGGGCACAGTCTACCAGCCAAGTGGCCCAGCTTCCGCATACACTCTAATTGGAATCTCTCTTTGTGATATGCGTTACCTTCTTTGCTGGTCAGATACTGCAATCGCTGAGCAGATGATTCTAAGTATCGTACCTGGTTATCTACGCTGGCTGTGTTAGGTGCCACACCAGGGATATGTAGTTGCTCAGGGCCGCCAGTAGCGATAACCACAGCAGTTACGACAGTTGCTAATGCGTCCATCTCTTCTCTCCTTAGTATGTGTATATTATAGCACCTCTAGCCCAATCTGTCAACCAAATTATCGCCAGTCCTTCTTATCACCATAACGCTCGTTGTAATCGTAACCAGCGAGGTACTCTGCTCGTTCCTCAGCGGTAAGTTGCTCAACACGCTTACCCGAATCACCGCCCACACCACCGTAGTGCGGACTGCGTGGACGACCGTAGTAGCTGTCTGCTGATCCACGATCGAACAGGCAACCGTGTTGCTTGCGGTCAAACTGCCATCCCTTGAGGATCTTTACAACACGCTCTTGTTCAGTTATTTCTGGATACATCTTTCACTCCTTGTTATTCACTATACCCATAGTATAGCACCTCTAGCCCAATCTGTCAACCAAAATTAGCGTGGAATTCGAACTACGATACCCTGTGGCGTAGAAACAACACCGTAGCCCTTGCTCTCAAGAATACTTACAGCCTCTTTGGCTAGAGCTTTATCTCTCTTGATAGCACCTTCGATCTTCACTGCGATGAACTTTTTACGATAGTTGATGTAGCTCTCAGCGTAGGCAAATGCTGTGTCCAACAAGTCTAATGCTCGCTGTGCCAGACACTGTTGTGAGAGAGAATAAGTTGCTGCCAACTCACGATTGCGGAAATAAGCATTGAGAGCAGCGCCGCGTTTGTTGTCGTCAGCATCCCTGTAGTTCAGTTGTTTCATTTTCGCTCCTTGTTGTTCACTATACCCATAGTATAGCACCGAGCGTCCAAAATGTCAACCGATATTTTGAATAACCCTACACGATGGCGGGTTTCTGTGTAGCCCTGTTGTCAAGGACCTTGTAGCTGTGGTTCTCTCGTACCCAATCAGCGAATCCTTGTGGATCTGCAGTGAACCATTCCTGGATCTCTTTGGGACCTATGCTGCTGTCCGAGGTGAACACATAGATCTCATAGTGGCGATGAGCATTGTACTGGGCTCGCAGCTTCAGGGCTGTTAGGTTGAAGCCCATCTGCTTCTCTACCACCTTTGAATTCTTGATGGAGTCAAAGAGATGCTGCTTGGCCCAGTTGTCGGGATGATGTTCGGTGATTTCCTCTAGGAACTCCACACCGTGGCAGTCCCAGCTGACGATGTAATACCGCATATCAGGTCCTTCTAGGTTTGAGCAGAGCCTGTGCTTCTTTGCGCAGTTGCCCTGCTTCCCTGTACATACGATCAGCAGCCTCACTCATAGATTCAGCACGGGCGATAGCTAGTTTACCACCACCGAACTCTCTTTCTATGTAGTATTCTATTAACCTATTGCGGATCATCGTAGGTAGATCCATTCCTACATCTTCGGGTACGATAAAGCGGACAGGACAACGTCCCCATCCGCCGTACTCTATGAACTCTGCATACCAGCGTCTGTGATCTTTGTTATGAGGATCAAAGGCCACTAAGGGCCTTGAGAGGAACTCTAACTTGCTCATCAGCTATTTATCGTGCTATATGGATCGCAGTCCTGGATATAACACGCCTCTGGAGGTTCGCTCTTTACTTCTTCTTTAACATCTTCCCAATCTGCATCCTCGTCTACGAGAACGCCATCCTCGTCGTAGAAAGGATCTTCGTTAAGTTTCCAATAAGTCATTTGACAGTCTCTTTCATAACTTCTTGAGTTTTACCCACGGCCTTGTCGACAGCAGAGGCCACACCCGAAATACCAACAGTTGCTACGAACATACCAGCTATGAATGCTAATAGGATTTTCATAGTACCGCTCCTTTCTTTGTTAGGATATGTATATTATACGATCAATCTAGATAGATGTCAATGCCTGCCTACACGCACACACGTAGCAGCGGGGTCAGTGGCATTTTCGCCACAACCCCTGGCACTCTCCTCAAGCAGTCTCTTTTTCATAAATCACTGTCTGACCAAAGGGTGCTTCTGCCTGCTCGTTACCTTTGACGATAAAGATAGTATCGCAGTAGTCCTCGTCACCCCAACCACCGCAGGGGTAGCCGTCTGTGAACATAATGAACTTCTTAGGCTGGATACCATTCTCTTGCATAAAGGTCCAGTTGACTTCAAAGTCTGTGCCACCACCACCCTGAGGTTCATACTCTAGCAAGTCATCTGCTTCGTCGTGGGTGATCTGTTTCCAGTTGTAGATCTCTGTGTCAAAGCACCACAGGTTGATCTTGAAGTCCTCGTACTGGTCCATAATGCCTTTGATCTCGCTCAAGAACACACGAGCATCATCGTCACCGATAGAACCTGACATATCGATGCTGACTGCCACATCGATAGTTGTGGCTTCTTTCATACCCGGAAGCACCGCACCTGAGTGCATTGACTTACGGTTAGGACGGGTAAAGGAATAGTCGTTGCGGACGATGCTTTGGATCTCTTGACGCACAAGACTACGCCAATCCATCTTAGGCTCAGTCAAGTCCTTGATCATACGCATAATGCCTGCAGGAGTTCTGCCTGCACCAGCAGCCGCGGCACTCTGGATCATAGCCTGTTTGATCTCGTCCTTGATCTTCTGTGCATCCTCTTTAGAGATAGTGGGCTTCTTGCCGTCACCGTCGCCATCGCCTTCCTTGATGTGCTCATCGAGTTGTTCACCAAGTTGCTTGAGCAGGTCTTCCATAGAGATCTTCTCTGCTTTATCCCAGAGCTCGTCGTAGATCTCTTCCCAGGCCATACCACGATACTTTGGATCGTAGCAGATCTTAACTTCAGTGATTTTGTCACCAATACGCTCGTCAATGAGGATCTGGTTGACAGCGTAGTCTTGTGCGATGTTAGACAGTTGTCGATCACGGCTACCTACACGACCAAAGTGGTCTAGGATGCAGTGGAGGATCTCGTGTCCAAAGAGGAACTCTAGTTTCTTCTCTGAGAGCTTCTCAACGAACTTGGTATTGTAATAGAAGTCACGGCCGTTAGTAGCCGCAGTTGGGCACCAATCATCTGCACAGACTAGGCGCATACGGGTAGCCATATTGCCGAAGAAAGGCGCCTTAAGAAGCAGGCCTACTCGGGCAGTTGTTAGTTTTTCTACAATGTTTGACATAGTCGCTCTCCTTACTGTATGTATCTATTATAGCATCGCAGGGCTTCTTTGTCAACCAAAAAAGGTGGGTGGGCAAGCCTGAGAACCTGCCCACCCTGCGATGGGCGAGGTCTTAGTTCTCCATCGCTTTCAAAACATACTTGCCAAAACGCTTGTGGAACTCGTCAAACGAAGCCATCTTCGTAGCGTCCAGAGGCAAGTCATAGTTGGTAAGTGCGGTCTTAGCACCCATAACAACCAGCTCAGTCGGGAAGTTATCCATCATATAACGGAAGAAGCGATCCGCCATATCGTCCCAGCCCTTGGCTTTCTTCTCTGCACGATCCTTGAGCTCATAGCACAAAGACACAGTCAAAGAATACATCGCCGACACTTCCTTGATCTGCAGGTCCTTGACCTTGCCATCGAGGATGTCATCTGCCTTAGGCAGTTTACTTGCGATCTTACGGTGAGCCATAAACTTAACAGCCAAGCCGTCACCAATAGCACCCGAGATCAGGTTCTGCAGGGTATCGAGATCAGTGTCATCGTCCTGCAGAAGATCGCTGACGAATACCCAAGAACGAGGAGTTGCGAATGCTTTAGAGGCACTCTTCGGATCGAAGTCGTAGAGGTCCTGTTTAGCGTAGCCAACATAACCAACAACCTCAGGGTGGACATTATTCATAACGGCCCACTCTTGGAAGTCATCAAAGTCTACCTTCATCTCCAAGTGGACGAAACGGTTAGCCAACGGAGCAGGCATACGATAAGTGACACCACGGTCGCCTTCACGGTTACCAGCGGCAACGATGTCAACGCCCTTAGGTAACACATAGGTACCAACACGACGATTGAGGATCAACTGATAGGCCGCGGCCTGGACAGCCGGAGGAGCGGAGTTAAGCTCGTCCAAGAAGATCAATGCAGTGGAATCAGGATCCACAGGAAGTTCAGCGGGCGGTGCCCAGACCATCTTGCCTACATCTGCATTATAGTAAGGGATACCCTTGATGTCGGTGGGTTCCCAAAGTGCTAGGCGCACATCGATCACTTCGCGATTGGCATCCTCGCCAATCTGCTTGACGATATCGGATTTGCCGATACCTGGAGGGCCCCACAGGAACACAGGGCGGCGGGTTTGGATCGCCTTACGGATCGCCTTCTTGGCACCCTTAGGACCAACTTGGCGGACGGAAATATCAGTGGACTTTGCCATTTAGACCTCGCAAAAAAGATTAAACAAAACTACTCTCTCAGTGTTAATAGTATAGCACCGTTTGGTGCAGTTGTCAACCTATGATTTTCACATAGTTGAGCTGTGTGGCTTTATTGCCACGCTGTTGCTTGATCTTGCCCTTGATCTTCAGCTCCCCTGCTAGCTCCTGGGTGTGCCAGAAATCTACGATGCTTTCACCCATACGAGCATCGATGCGGTATTTGTTGTAATCTTTGCTATACCGTGTGCGGATCACAGTGATGTCACCTACAACAGTATCACCTACAGCGCCCGGGAGTTGTTCGGATTGATAGATCTCTCTTTTGAGCTCACTGTGCGCAGCATCGCGTAAGGCCACTGAGGGCAAACAGCTGATCACAGCGAAATCATACATATCGCGGCCCGTGAATGTATCCTTGCTGGCGATCTTGAATGCAGTCTGCTGGAAGTCGTTGAGTTTGCCCGCGATGGCTAGGAGGGTGTATCCTTTGAAGTGATCCCGGGCAGCACGGCCCGCAGCGTAATCCTCTTCAGTGATATCTGTGAAATTGCCGGTGCGAAGCCAATCTTTGACCATCATCTTGTTGGCTCGTTTGGCAAGGTATGGAGGGGTTGCATTGTGCATCCACTCGTCTATCTTGCAGTAGCCCCCGTTGATGCGTTGTGCAGCAGCAGCGCAGGCCCAGACTTGATCAGCTGTGAATTCCATAGTTCGCTCCTAACTATTTACTAGTCTCTAGTATACGACATTTTGGGCTCTGTGTCAACCATTATTTTGGGAGTGCCGGCCAATAGAAAAGGGTGTTGTATTTCTACAACACCCCCAAAGCCCGCCCCGGGAGCGAATCGGATTGGTCTTTGAAACCGGTCTTTAGATAGTGTCCAAAGTCAAGCCAGCTGCCTTAGCACGATAGCCTAGGGCAACGATTTCACGGCTTGGTTGACCCATTACATATTCAGTAACGGTAACACCATTGCCAGCTGTGCGGCTGTTAGCATAAACAGCATAGCCGTTGTGGCGGATGCGGCTAACCTCAGCGGAGAGGTTCTTAACGCCCATCTTCTTAGCTTGTGAAGCTGTAAGAGCAGCACCATTGTACAGTGCATTGAAGACCTTGAAAGTCTTAGATTCTGGATTGAATCGTTTCATCTGTGTGTTTTCCTTTAAAGTTAAAGCTGATAAAATGTTATTCAGCGTTCAATAATAATACAACAACAATGGTCCTAGGTCAAGTACTTGTTTACCGAATTAACTAGATTTGGAAATTCTAACATTCGGCGCCAACACAGCCATGAACACAGCAGCGGCTAACCAAGTCCAAAATGTGTACTCGATAGCCAGTGCTGATCCAAACAGCGTGTTCCAACTCCAAATAAATGCCAAAGGTCCGATCGCGATCAAGAACACGATCAAGGCCGCGATTAATATCAATTTAATGAAGTTACTCATCATCATTCTCCTGTGCTGCTTTCAATGCAGCGATTTCTGCTTCGATGGCCTTTTCTTTCTTACGGCCAGCAAGGGCAGTGCCTTTTTGGTAGATCCTGTAGTAGTGATCGTAGCAGTAACTCTTGCCTTCGATCACACCAGCCCCACAGTACTTAATGGGGCTGTGCTTCAGCGGGTCTTGATCTGGGCCTATGAATTGGCACTCACGCACGGGTAAGTCTACCATTAGTAAGCTCCCTTCATAACAGTGACCTTAGCCATATTCTGCCAGTTAGTAGGAAAGCTCTTGCGCAAATCCGCTACTTTGAGTACAGTACGCAAGCTCAATTCACGCATAGTTGCACGATTGCTTTCGATGAAGTCCACGACCTCGTCTTTGGCAACATCTTCCAACTCATAGCTATCCAACATACCGTCCTTGACGATCTGCTTGATACGCAAGACCTTCTCACGATCTGTGTCCATACGCAGATCGATATAGTGACAGCGTGACTCTAAGGCCGCCAAGTGCTCTTGCAGTTTCTTCGAGCGTACATTCTCGAACTTCAAGTTGGTGATGAAGATGGCACCCCCTTTGAACTCAAACTTGTCTGGGATACCCTCAGAGCGCAGGATACGGCTGTCAGTGTTCCACGAAATGGTACGCTTCTTGCTAGAATCCAAAGCGGCCTTAAGGATGTTCAACGCGATATCGTCCAAAAGGATACTGTCACAGTCATCGAACACAAGGATGTTCTTAGCGTCCGAGAACTTGTAGAGCTTAGAGTACAAGCCGATGGCACTCATAGCACCCTTGACGATCTCGTACTTGGGCTTGCGCTGACCCATCATATCGAATAAGTCGTCTTTGGCTAGTACTTCTTCAACGCCAAAGCTCTTGCCCACGCCCGGAGGACCCGTGACGATCATAGCACGGACATCACCATTCTTGACCGCTTTGGTCATATCCTTGAGGATCTCGAAGCGCAGTCGTGTGCGCTCGATGATCTCTTCATCAGTCTCGTGTGCTACAGCATCGTCAGATACTTTGATCTGTGTGAAGTCTGTGACTTCGGCACCCTTAGCACTCTTAGTTTTGAGCGCAGTCAGCATTGCTACTCCTTGTGGAATGGGCTTGGCTGAGCCCGCAACATTGTAGGCACCCTGCTCACAACGGATGCGGATTGAACGATCTGGGAAGCCGGGCTGTGAACCGCCCTCGACGGTGACATAGCCTGTGCCGTCTTTGGCTACTTTGTAGTCTTCTACAAGCTTGAAGGTCAGACCCGCAACATTAGTGGGTTGGCCCTTGATGTTGTAATAGCCCTCAGTGAAAGTAATATACATCGGTTCGCTCCTATGTGTTGTGTTCATTCAAGTATTATACTGCCTCTGGGCTCGTTTGTCAAGCCCAGAAACCCTACAACACTCTGGGTTATTCGTCCTCTGCTACCAGATGCTCTATGGTGTTTTGGGCCAGTGCATCAGCTAGAGGAACCAATCCCCCTTTGATCAGCCCGGGTACAGCATACACGGCACCCACATACCACAGCCCGTCCTGCATCAGGTAGTAGTACTCGGCACCACAGCCCTCGACCTGCTCGAGGAACTCTTCGAAGCTTTGTGCTACTTGCCAGCTGACATCTTCTTCGCCGCGATCAGCGTAGAAGTTCATCTCTTCTATGGTCTTTTGGACGCCACTGTTATCCCCTCTGGATACCAGCTCGTTAGCAGCAGATGAGCTGTAGTACTTGTTAAGGATCTCACCCGTGTATTCGAGGTAACCATCGTAGTGGCAGTACACTGACTTGCAGACTCCACCGTGCATAACACCCACTCGTGATCTTGTGCCCATCTTTCGCTCCTTGTTGTTAACTTAGCCTAGAGTATAACACGGGCCGGAGCCCGTGTCAACCAATTTGTTAAATACCCTGGAAAACATCAAGGGCTTTCTGTGCGTCTTCGTCCAGCATAGCCTTGTCCATAGCCTTTTGGCGCTCTGCTTCTACACCCTTGCGGTATGCTTCCAGCTCTGCTTTCTTTGCTTCCATAGCAGGCCACACTACATCCTGAGGGTTAAGGTAGGCACCCGTGTAGTCACGCTTTTCTTCTTTTAGCGTGATCTCTCCTGAGCGGATGCCCTCAAAGACCATGCCCCAGGTAGGCTGTTCTGGGCGACCGCTAGGGCCATAGAGTTCTTGTGCTTTGAGTTGGATCTTCTCTGCTGCGATCTCGTTGAGACGGCGGACAAAGTACTCGCGTTGCGCTTGTTCCATATTTCGCTCCTAAGTTGTTTAAAGGAAGTGCTAGTATAGCACCAAATCACACAGTTGTCAACCCCTACATGCTCCAGTACAGTTCCGAGCTAGGGTCGCAGCTTCGAGGAGTGTTCGCCGTCAGCTCCACGTCAGCTCCGGTCATGAGATTCTTCACGACCCTGCGCCGCTCGATGAATTGGTGGAAGTAGGCACTGTCCGCGCAGCCCCAATCGAACAAGGGCCCCTCGTTGCTGACAAACGCAGCATCCTTCCTCAAGTACTCGTTGTGCTTACGTGTACGCCAAGCTTGTGCAGCAGCCATGGTCTTGCAGCTTTTCTGTATAACTGTAGTAGCTTTATCGTAGACATAGTACATGTTCAATCTCCTCTGGTGTCAGTGTTCAGGGTGGGCGCGATCGCTCTGCGCAGCTCAACTTCTCTCTTATGTGCAGCAGCTTTGCCGCGGACGATCTCGTGTATGACGATCTCGATGTCGTCCTTTGATGCTAGCTCGCGCAATGCTGAGCACAACAGCCAATTCTTAGTCTCAGTTTTGGCGCGATAGTAGTGTTTAGCGGCACGTGCGCGAACGCTTTTTAACACAGTGCTTTCAGTCTTAGCTGTAACACCGATGTAGTTGCCCTGGGGTACACGCAGTTCGTATACGATGTGATTACGGTCTGATCTCTTTGCTCGCACTGTTCGCTCCTTCACTATGCATATAGTATAGCATCACAGCACCAATCTGTCAACCAAAATCTGCAGATAAGTTATCCACAGAGTTATCCACAGCTAGCGCACTGCCCACATGATCAGCAGCGCAGCCACAGCAGCCATGCCCACTAGTACAGCAGCACGTTCCACGGGCCATAGCTCCGCGAGCCAGCGTTTAACACCATCTAGGGGGTCTAAGGGGTTGGGCTGTCTCATCTGCTGCTCCTGCTGCGGTAAATGGTGCCCGGAGCCGGACTCGAACCGGCACAGCATCTCTGCCGAGGGATTTTAAGTCCCTTGTGTCTACCTATTTCACCATCCGGGCTGTGCTGCTGTTAACTGGCCACGCCTAAGGGATTCGAACCCCTGACCCACAGCTTAGAAGGCTGTTGCTCTATCCAACTGAGCTAAGGCGTGAGTGGTGGGCCCCCCGAGAGTCGAACTCGGCACCAACGGATTATGAGTCCGCTGCTCTAACCAACATGAGCTAGAGGCCCTTGATCTGTATATTACTTGATTTCGTCCTCTGTGTCAACCTGTTCGTGGGCCTTGATCATTCGATACAGGGGTTCCATCCTTTCCTGGAATATGTCGGGACAGGCCTCTGCTGCTCGCTGCAGGTCCCAATCACTGGGATAGTGACGCAGCATAGATCTCGCTGTTTCGCGGATCAATTTGGGCACCCTAGGTGTGTGTTCAGGATTACAGAGATCCAACAGGAACCTCCGGGTCTGTACTACTGCACGATATCTTTCGTCGGGAAGTGTCATGATCTCTCTGCTTGATGCTAGCAGCCTTTTCTTACGCATATGTGAGTATTATACAGTCAAATTAAAGGATTGTCAACTATCTAGCAGCGGGGCCTATAGCTGATCTATGATGTATTTTGGAATGCGATAGTTCCAGCGTTCTAACCAGTAGTGTAGCTGTGCTGATATGCCCATATGTGCTAGCTCTAGATAGTCATTGGCTATGCGACGACTGCCCGTGCGCACCATTATAGATCCAAAGCGATCATAGACAGTATATTCGGGACAGTGATCATAGTAGCGAACAGTACAGCAGGATTTCAACATAGTATATTATTTACAGCAGCGGGGCCACTGTATATAGGGAGTTTTACAGTTGACGGCGCTGGTTCTACTGTGGATTATGGTGGAGAAATGGTGGAAAACGGTCCACTAGAGCAGGGTCTAACATAGAAATCACAGTAGATCAAATTTCCCAGACCGGTGGTATGAGAGGCATAGTTCAAATTCCACACTTTTCCACACTTTTTCACACTTTTCTGCACTTTGATCCACCGTTTGCGACCTCTATACGCATTCTGGGGGTCAGTAAATCACACTTACTGACCAGAATCTTCTATATAATGCGTGTGTGTACGATCCTGCAGCGGGGCCTCTGGGTACTCTAAACTCTCTGCCCAGTTGTATAATACAGTGAAAGCTGGTATCAAAACCCACAATGTCCATAGTTGTTCTATGCGCATAGCTGCCACTACGCACACTGTAAAGAATAGGAAGATCATCCATTTAGCCACGCTGTCTACACTCCGCTTGTAACTGTGAATTAACTAGGTTCAGTCTACGCTGCCACAACTGTTCTGCATCCCTACATTCACGCTCTGTACGATACTTAGCATATTCTGTGTAATTTTCTGGATACTGTAACCAAAACACTAATACCCAACTAACCATCCGCTCCCCCAGTGTTTATGCGCTTCTTAGCTCAGTAAGTCGACTTATCTTCCAGTAAGTCTTCTTGTTCTATAGTATCTTCTATGATGCAGTATGTGCCTTCCGCTACTGTGCCATCATCCATTGCGTACAGTTCCGCTTCCCAATT
>JACCDW010357071.1_pt1 | contig 13048 bp, 14 predicted proteins | sample 7449781 | NCBI WGS metagenome assembly JACCDW01 (sample SAMN15323449, study PRJNA562643) | freshwater metagenome | isolation source: river surface water | place: USA:Blue River Watershed | collected 2017-08-18 | reverse complement strand
TGGCGTAACCGGCCTGCTTACCGGCCTCCTGGGTGAGCTCGTTCCAGATGTGGAGCCAGTCACCATAGTGCTTGTCGATGCGCTGACCACCGATTTCGAGCTCCACGGAGCGGATGAGGAGGTGGCCCACCCAGTTGAGCCAACGGAACTGGGCACCAGAACCGTCGGAGGGCTGGAGCTGCACCTGAGGGAGAGTGGCCTGGAGGTACATACGGTAGATCAAGTCACCGTTGCGCTGGATCGTGCAGGTCACCTTCTTACCCCAGTTAGGGGCGCCGTTGAAGGGGTTCTCAATAGACTCCATCGCGAAGTTGGTGTGGCGGCGGTACACCACCTTGAAGAAAGTAATCTGAGGGTTACCCGTGAGGTAAACATCCTGGGCACCGTAGGCGACAAGCTGCATCAAACCACCACCAGTCATCTTTGTTTATACCTGGACTGGAGAAAAAAATTTTGCCAAAACGCAATTTTCGGATTTTTGCAAAAAATTTATGCCGGAAAGGTCTAAACATTCCATTCAACGACAACAAGTAGAACTATGGGCGATGCTCACACAAAAACCACCCTAGATGCAGTTCACCAAGAATATCTCAATAGCATTCGTACAGATGCAGTTTCTAACGGTAAACAATTAGAGGATTCTGCAGATATATATAATTATTATCTCAAAACAGGCAATATATTATATGATTATTATGAGATTCAGGAGAAGATTGCCAAAGGTAACACGGAGCTTATAGCATCAAAACGGCGACCAGGAACCATTTTTGAAGCGTTGGAAGCTGCGGCAGATGATGTGAAGCCGCCGACAAGTTCAGTCGGCGTAACAGTGAAAACGCTGAAGAACCGAGAGCGACTTTTAGATGATTATTTGCAAATTGTCAGTCCCGAGAAAACTAAAGTGGTGTCTGATGAAATTGCGGATTCATTTGGAGAATGTACTCAATGTGGCGATGAAATGATTATTTCCATGAACGAGGCATTTTTGGCATGTAGCACATGCGGTCATCAGCTACCCCTTCTTATTGACAGTGATAAGCCGTCCTATAAAGACCCTCCCCGCGAAGTTAGTTATTACGCGTATAAGCGTATTAATCACTTTAATGAGTGGTTGGCGCAGTTTCAGGCAAAGGAATCAACTGAGATTCCACAGGAAGTGTATGATGCAATTTTGCTTGAAATCAAGAAAGAGCGCATCACTAATATTTCTACTCTCAAACCCAATAAGCTACGAGATATTCTTAAGAAGCTGAAGCTGAATAAGTATTACGAACACAATGCACATATTCTCAATCGCCTTAATGGTCAGACCGCGCCAGTTATGAGCCGTGATGATGAGGAGAAATTGCGTTTCATGTTCCGTGAAATTCAGCCATCATTTCAGACACACTGTCCACCGGACCGGTCCAACTTTTTGCATTATCCTTATGTGCTCTACAAATTCTGTGAACTTCTGGAGCTGGACGAGTTCCTGCCTTGCTTTCCGCTCCTTAAGAATCGTGATAAGCTCTATGCACACGATAAGATTTGGCAAAAGATATGTCTTGATATGTCTTGGGAATTTATTAGGACTTTGTAATAAGAAACAGTTATGGGATACAACTAATATAAAGCAGGGTATGACCATATACATCACTTAATAGAAGGATATGAGAATACCTAAAGATAACTATAAGGTGTATTACAAATGATATATATATTTGGCGATAGTCACGCAAATTTTAATTTTCGTGGATTAACAGAACCACATTATAATTTACACCAGCCATCTATTACAATGCACCGTATTGGCCGTGATGGTTACATAATAAATTTTGACCAATCGTTTTGTTCTGTAGAAAATACATTTATATTGTGCTATGGCGAAGTGGATTGTCGCTGTCATGTTGCAAGACAGATAGCTACAGGTCGTGAACTGAATGAAATATGTAATGAGCTAATTAATAAATATATTGAAACGATACAGGCATCTATTACAGAGTATAGACAAATTATACTCTGTTCGATAACGCCACCTCTTCGTCGTAGAGAATATGAGGATATTCATGGGCCAATAACGCATGAATTTCCATTTATTGGAACAGATGAAGAGCGTGTCAAATATACATTGTTGATGAATAAACTTCTTAAAGAAGCAGCGGAGAAAAATGGCTATAGATATTTAGATCTGTGGTCGCATTATGCTAGGTCAGAAGATGGCACACTTAATAGCGAATATTCTGATAGTATTTGCCATATTATAAATAATACATTTATTTTAGAACAATTACAATCAAGATTATATGAACAAGATATAACTGCCTAAAGTATACTTATGGATAATATATACAATGTTAATTGAACCTGCCAAAATTTATAAAATTTTACAGGAGCATGAGATTAAGGTAACAGGTGTACTCCATGTTGGTGCTCATGAGTGTGAAGAGCAGGGATTTTATGCGGGTCTTGGTCTTTGTCCAAAAGATATTATTTGGATTGATGCACTTGAAGAAAAAGTTACTGAGGCACGAACTCGGGGAGTTCCAAATGTGTATCAAGCAGTTGTATCAAATAAAGATGGCGAAATTGTAAAATTTAATGTATCTAATAATGTGCAATCATCTAGTATATTAGAGTTTGGCACACATGCATATGAACATCCACAGGTTCATTTTGTAAAATCTATTGAGCTCAAGACAACGACGCTTAATAGTTTTTTCAAGGAAAGGAATCTTGATGCAAGTCAGTTGAATTTTTGGAATTTTGACATTCAAGGGGCTGAGTTACTTGCACTTCATGGTGCTACGGATATTCTCAAATATGTTAAAGCAGTCTACCTTGAAGTAAATACAGCGGAGCTTTATAAGGGTTGTGCTTTAATTAAAGATATTGATGCATTTCTTGCATCATATGGATTTATCCGTGAACTTACAGATATCACAAGACATGGCTGGGGTGATGCACTTTATATTAGGTATTAATTGTGTGCAAGCGCCGAATAGCGACGCCGGCCGAGAAACCGACAAAGAACTCTAAGAGTTTACGCAGTGTGTGAGGCCAGCTGTTATTTGGCCGAATAGTCCAATCACCCATAAAAACACGGATATTTAGCGCTAGTTGGCCAAATTGATATATGTGAAATATTGGGAACAACCAGGGGAAAAAAGCGGCGGCGAAGCCGATGAAGACATGGGAAAAGATGTATATTTTTGGTTTATGATACTCAGGACCATCCATACTCTCTAAAAGTTAGGCGATGAATAACTTTTAGGGTGTATATTTTGCTGAAAATGCATACTAATTGTAAAAAGTCCAAGGCTAAAAGTCCAAGGCTAAAAGTCCAAGGCTAAAAGTCCAAGGCTAAAAGTCCAAGGCTCTGCTAGTCGCACAGCGGTATTTCATGTAGCTCTTCCCAAAATAAAATGACGGACTCGCCGCGAAGCGGTGAGTCCTCCGTTCATCTTGAGGGAGGGGTTATAGGGGACACAGATATGTCCCCTAACGGCGCATGGGGAAGCCAACAAGGTTGGCGCCAAGACCGAAGCCGGCACCCTGGCGGGCGGTAACGCCGATGCCGGGCGACACGAGGTCAAGAAGGATGAACACGCAGGCAGCGGTCACACCGAGGGCGGCCACCTCACCAAGGTTCAGCTTCTTCTGGGGGATGAGCATAGCAGCAAAAGCCACAGTCAAACCCTCAATGAGATACTTGATAACACGAGAGATCAAATCACCAACAAAGCCGTCCATTTCGTTTATATCCTTACCGGAGAAAAAATTTACGCCGGACTGCAGCTTAAAACCTGCTTCACCACTAACTGTTAGAAATGGAGGCAAAGGGTGTGCGTGAAGATTTTCTTGATGAAGACCCGGAGATTAGCGGCCAGAAGGTTGTGCTTCTAAGCTTCATCAGTCCGGAGAATGTTCTTGAGCAAAAGGATAAATTCTTCTTTCAGAAGTTTCTTGTTGACTATGAGGTTGAGCATAAGGTAAAGTCTCTTGAGCAGTTCCTTGGTTCAACTTTGCTACAGATTAATCGCACTCTTGACAAGTGCGCTGATGCAGCGGACCAGAAGGGTGACTCTGAGGCGGCCGTAGCTATTCGCGCAAATCGTATTCCCACTGATGGTATTATGGACCAGTATCAGCAGTTTATCCGTAAGAATAAGAAGGAGATTACTGCAACCACTATTCAGGAGGCATACAAGGACTTCCTTTTCCGCCACCAGGCCAAGCTTGAGGAGGAGTTTCATGAGAAGAACAACTTCCAGACAACTATTAGGGGTCTGAAGGTGCGCGGTGTATATGCCAGCCCTAGCGAGGCATCTATTCGTGCAAAGAAGCTGCAGCGCACGGACCCCATTCATAATATTCTTCTGGGTGAGGTTGGCAAATGGCTGCCTTGGGACCCTAGCCCCAATGCTGTGCAGGACCAGGAGTATGCCGAGGAGAAGCTGAATGACCTCATGAAGAGTTACAAGAAGAACGAGGAGTCGGTTGATAACTTTTATCGTGAGAACAAGCTCAAGCGCCCGTCAAAGCAGGTGTTTGGCTCTGCAGCTGGGGAGGCAATTGATGGAGCAAAGCTGGATAATGGTGTGACGGAGGAGGCGGTGGGGCGCGCTGGTGAGGTGGCTGCGGCTAATAGCATTGTGGGTCCTGCTCCCTCGACCATCCCTGCAGAGCAGAAGGCGATGTTTGACGCGCTTGGTGACCTTGCTCTGCAGCGTAAGATTGAAAAGGCTGCCAAGAAGGATTAGTCATGCAGAGAGCAGTCAGGGCAGTATTTATCATGATAACATTCTCTGCATAAGTGTCCTTTTGCCTTATAAGGTAAGCGCGTAGTGCATTTGCGACACATAGGAAGTGATAGAAGCCATTTATAAATTTTTGCTGCCGCCATGTGTCGCTCATACTCAAGTAATTGTTGAAAGATACTCATTGTTTGTAACAATTAATATTTTTCAAGAGGATAAGTTTCAAATTTTTAAATACCAGCAACGGCAATGGGCGTGCAGCTACCAACAGCGCCATCACAGAAAGTGCCTTCGGGACAGGGGGTACCATTCACGCCACGGCAGGGCAGGAACTGGCTACCGCGACCCAGCACAAGTCCCTGATTACTGACACTTACGCTCTCGCCGATATCAACAAAACCGGCGCGCATATTGAAGCGGCTCAGAAGCATGGGAAGAACAACAGATGCTACAACAATGATTACGAGTAAAACTGTTACGGATACGCCGGACTTAGAACGCATTTTCTTTTCTAATAGTGCCGCGCGAAATTATGTTTCACCTTCACCAACGACCATTAATAGGTCCAATTGGCAGAACCGGTAAGTCGGAATAATATGGCATGCGTGGCGGGTCAACTGATGCACAGTAACCATTTACACAGCGCGTCCCAAGAGGACAAGCCGGAAATTCAACACCACAACGAGGTGCATCTGTCCCAGCAGCAGAACCGTTCAAAAATCCTTCCATTTTACGGAAGTTCAGGTAAAGCAGAGCTGCAATTACAGTCAGGAAGAATAGCGTCATTACAATTTCTAACATTCTCATTCTGCGCTTCTAACTGTTAGGGATAGTATTACAGGCCACCCTTTCGTACCTGAATGCTCGGTCCTTTGAGTTTTTTGGCGGCATTTGGGTCATAGCCATTGCCTCCACCCTCCGCCTCCTGATAGTGCTCTGCCGACATGCGCCAGAACTCGGGTGCGCCAATACGGAAGTCGCCATGAATATCCGCCTTGTACCAGAAAACAGTATCCTCTAGCTTTGCACTTTGGCTGGTGTTATTAATAACTAAGCACTCAAAGTTCTGTGTGCACTGGTCCATCACCTGGCAAAAGAACTCAAATGAGGGAAATGCAGACCCGTAGTTGCGGTAGATTCGCTCACGGTTAGACATGAATGGCTCGCGTAGAATAAATGTATAATCCACATTTGTTCGGAGTGCCGGTGGGATACCAAGTGGATACTGCATAGTAATCAAGAAAAACACTTTGAGCCATCGCCCATTCATGAACAGATAGCGAATATTCTTATCGTGAGTCCAACTATCATCGTACATGCAGTCATCCAAGATTAAGAAAGAACGAGGGTCAATTCGGCTCTGTCGGCCGGCGCCAAGTTCATCCTGAATTTTCTTCATAACCATCTTCTGCCGTTTCACATAACGGTCAAGGATAGCAGGACTAAATTCACCGTGAATAAAAATAGGCGGTACCATCTTACCGTATAGACCGTTAGACTCCTCAGTGCCGGATATAACACAGCCAATCGGCATATTTTGATGATGATACAAAAGGTCGCGAAGCAGTGTACTTTTACCGGTTCGTCGCCGACCAATAAAAACACATACAGCATCCTGGGGAATGGTCCGCATATCAAACTTTTTCATATTCAAAGACATAGCACCGGCCATTTTCTGAATGGCGCAGCAGAAAAAAGAGGCTCGTGCCAGGCCGCGCGGTCTGTGCGACTAACAAGCACGCTTCATCGCAACTCACAACAAAGAGATGACCGCCCCAATTGCTTCAAAAATTCGGCTTCACCATGAGGATATTTTAGACGAATCACATATGTCGGAGGCAATTGTTACTTACTTACAGTCTTCCGGCATACATGACATACAACGCTATCATTCTGGACTACGCCGTTTTGCAAGTACTGATCTACTTACTTTTAGTAGTGGCTTCAAGGCAAAATACCATTGTATAAGTGAAAAGCCAGAACACACGACGAATCCCCGTATATGGACTGGTCAATGGCGCAGTGGCGAAGTGACACGGACCCTTAATGTGTTTTCCAAAATAATACACCTTGTAGACCCAATACTTTTTCAACAGCGCTCTCAGCTCCTATCATATGTACCAGCACCAGACTCAGACCAGCGTGACCAGCTTCGCCGGCATGCGCTTAGTCGCCACAATCAGGCATCCGTTGATGCAACTGTCTGCTATATTTTGAGCCGAATTGGTGACCTGGGTGTCACACCACATGCCATACAGTATCTTGAAACAATTTGTGGAATAGCTGATGCATATGAGTATAAAATTACAGATGATTATATGTCATTTCGTAATCAACGCTGGTTTTGGTCTATGGCAGAAGGCGGCTCAAAGTTGACAATTAGTGGGTCCGTGCCCGATGAGATTGGTGAATGGATACGCACTCCGCCCAAAGAAGAAAGTATTGCAGGTATGGAGGAAAGCGAGAGTTTTTCCAGTGGCTTTGGCGCACCTATCGAGGTGAGCCTAGATGCTGAACAGATTCAAAGTATTGAAGCGGCTGCGGCAAGTCCATGCGAGCTTGTAGAGCTTGCAGATTTTACAATTGGCTCGGTGGAAGACGAAGAGACCACTGAACTTTTCCGTTTTGAAGCCGGCTCTTGTAAAAATGGCGATGTCGGCGATGAGGCAATGGATTGTTTGGAGGCAGTTGATGGTGATATTTACTTAAAATGTAGTAATATACCTGTACTTGTCTGTTTTCAGGAGGCCGCCGATGGTACAATGGATGAGCTGTTAAAAGAATTTGAGCCAGAAGATGAGGACAATGAGGAGGGGCAGCCTTGTGGCATCATAGATGATGATGCAGCGGAAGAGCGCTGGTCGGCATATCTCTTCCAGATTGTTGCTGCACTAAGTGTGTTCCAAAAGTATGTTCGTTTTTGCCACAATGACCTCCATACAAATAATATTGTTTGGTTCAAAACAGACGAGCCATATTTATACTATAAGAATGAGGCAGGCGACTTGTACAAAGTACCAACATTTGGCAAGCTCTTTAAAATTATTGACTTTGGTCGCGCAACATGTGAAATAGGCGAGAAAAAGATAATGAGTAGTGACTTTGCTCCTGGTCAAGATGCGGCTGGTCAGTATAACTGGGGTCCATTTTACAATGATGGATTACCTGAAGTAGCGCCAAATATGTCCTTTGATCTTTGTCGTTTGGCAATAAGTCTTTTTGAAAGCCTTTGTCCTGATGAAGAGGCCCGTGAAGACTCGCCCCTTGCCTCACTGTTATGGTCGTGGATGCTGGATGATAATGATGATTCTGTACTATATGACAATGAGGGCGAAGAGCGTTTTCCTGGTTTTGAACTCTATATTCATATTGCAGCGGCCGTTCATGGCGCTGTTCCCGCTGAACAATTCTCCGCAAAGCCATTTAGCCGCTTCAAATGGAAGGGCAAGGCTATGAAGGCCGGTGCTAGCAAAGTACGAGCATATCCAATTTATACATGGCTCTCGGACATTGATAAGGACCTACAAGATGATTAATTTTGTTGATATATTGCTAATTGTATTCTTAAAGATGACAATTAGGGATATTTGTGTAATTGTACTGCCTATTTGCTGGCACGCCGCATATAGCCGACTTGTACATCAAAATCATCACCTGAGGACATTTTAGTAGTGAGACTAGATGCAGCTGCGGCCATGGCTGCAGAACTTACAGTTAGGATACTTAATTGTGGAAACATATCAGGCATGAGTACAAGTAAAAATGCCGTAACGAATGCTCCCGCGGCTGCGTCGCGTAGAAAGTTTTTTACTTGAAAATCATCTCCGCGATACTTTGTTGCTGCTGCCGAAAGAACTGCAAATCCCACAGCTCCAAGTAAACTGTAAGGTATGAGTGATGGATTCATTCTCTGATTACAGTTGTTGTGCATTTTTTAGAAAATTTTACATCAGTTACGCGAGCTCCTCGGCCTCTAATGGTCCGAGATCTGCACCATCCTCAAGATTGTCACAATCATCTGCAGAAAGTGGCACACCCACATCGTCTAGTATTTCCAGGCCGGGCTCTTCCTCATAATCCTTTGCCTCGTGAAACATGGAGGGTTGAATTTGGTTTCCATCACTATTGTCGGAATCAAAGATTGTCTCATAGTCATTAAATGTAACTTGAGGCTCAGAATCAACAATTATTAGTGGTGCCGCCGCTGGTTTCACTATCTCATTTTTTGCATTTTCCTCTACCGGAAGTGGCTCAAGTAGTGCCTTAACAACTGGATGAATCTCCTCAGAGGCTGGTGTCTCGGATTCGGGAACTGATGTCTCAGATGCACTAGCCTCAGAGGCACTAGCCTCAGATGCACTAGCCTCAGATGCACTAGCCTCAGAGGCACTAGCCTCAGAGGCAGTTGCTTTCTCAGAAACACTCGCCTTCTCGGTCGTCTTTTCCTCATCATCCGAATCCGAGTCACCATCTGCTGCTCCTGCAAGACAGTCCTTTAACAGATTTTTAACTGGAACCATTGCACGAATTGCTGCTTTTATACCCTGCTCTACAAGTCCTTGAATCTGTCGATAGTTTTGCTGTTTTTCTGCGCCACCGATATTTTCTCTAAATAAAAATACATTTTGCCATAATAGACGGCTACTTTCAATAAAAACTTTAAGGAGAAAATGGTCAATTTTGGGGACTGTAAGTTGAACCTTTTTCTGTTTTGAACTGAGCCGAATAGCTGTCAATACTTTTGTATGTGCAACAAATACAGCAGTAATTAAGTCCTCCAAAAAGTCGCATGCTGCGCGCGTCTGAATTCCAGCAACTTCGCGGCTCACACGCTCCATATTCCAATCTTCAATCTCAGCTAAAAAGTTCTGCAGCTGCCATAACTGCCGCTTCGGCTCTGCACTTGTCTCTTGTTTTGCACGCTCATACAGGTCAATGTAAAAGGCAAAATATGCCGGGGTCAAATATGAGCAAAGCTGAAACATATACTCGCTCTTTGCCTCAGAATAAACACTTAGTGCTGGGTCGCCTTCCATTTTCTCACTATACTTTGGCCCCTTTCTTGGACTCATTAATCAACGCATTAAATGCAATAGGATTACCGCCTAAGTGTCTACACCGCAAATATGCAGCCTGTTTATCTTCAGAAAAAGCGATTGATTTCTCAATATCATTCCAAAGACTAAGAGAATTTTGATTTATATTACTGCTAAGATTTGCAACTTGTCTCCATGTTTTTTTTGACGGCGACCATGAATTAAGTGCGCTGGCTGCAATTTCAAAAGGAATACTTTTAGAAGTTGCAAATTCTAAAAGTTGCTCAACAGTCGGCAAAGAAATAAAAGTTAAAGTACAGCGGCTGCGAATAGGCTCCTGAATAGATTCAATTGTTCTACACTCAAGAATAAAGTGCACCGATGCCGAATAAGTCTCCAGAATTCTACGAAGGAAACTCTGTGCCTCTGGTGTTAAATCATCCGCCCCCTCCAACCATAAAAGACTTGGCTGTAGACGATGTGCCCATTCATGCAATTTAGTTCTCTGCTCCCTTAAAGTACGGTCAATACGACAGGGACATACTAATATATCAAGACTATGCTTCTCAGCATATGATTTGATATAGTGACTTTTACCAGCACCCGGTGGACCACATATAATTTGTGGGCTGGCACGCTCAGTAGACATTTACTAGGCTCTATTTATTAAAAACGCCTTAAGCGCGGACCATATCCCGTAAAAGTCGTTCATCTGCCATCGCATTTAAGCGCAAGCTCTGATTGAGTGGATTGCTCTCAACTGCCGCCACCATTTCAGGTGTATTACGCTGACCGGCAATATCCAGCTGTGGCGGTACACGGAATTTGACGCGGCCAATATCCGCCGAGCCTGTTGGGAGTTCAACCACGCGGTTCACTGCATTAGCGCGGTCATTGACGGCATCAGCATCCAACTTCTTGCTTGTCTGATATATATTACCATTAAGTGTTCCGCCCATAATAACACCATTACCCGCCACAGGCTTACGCAGCTTACTGACCTGGTCCTTATTCGGGTTGAGGCGCATGTTGTATGCGGCATCATGGCTGGTGAAGTTCTTACGAGTAGAATCACCAGGGCCGATGTAAGAGAGCTTAGATGATAGTTGCGCCTTCTGCGTGGGTCGTGCAATATCATCAGGGTCATATACCTTGAGTTTATTGGGTGCATCACCTGAACTTGCAACACCACGATAGTCCCACTCAATTGTACCCTCCTTAACGGTTGTACGCGCAATATCACTTGGGTCCCAAACAGTGACGCTCGGTGCACCGCCAGCATAACCAACAGGAGTACCTGTTTGGCGAATATTACCAATTGTCTCAGCACGATAAGTGGGGCGTGCCGAGTCATCATAGTGAACAGTTACAAGGCCGGTGTCTGCAGGGGCAACATTGAGACCCATGGTGCGTTCCGCGGTCTGCATGCGCTCATTTGGACGAATCTCAATAGCCGACTTACCATAGTCTGCTTCTGCAGCATCCACATCCTTAGTGTAATAACTTGTGGCATTTGCGTTACGATAACCGGCGCCGGCATATTGCTGAGTCATCGGCGTACGATAAGAGCCTGTCACATAAGTCTCATTAAATTCCTGGCTGGTTGCAGGGCCAACAATACGGTCAGTAGTTGTTTCAGGGCGCGCTGCATAGTTGAGAATCTGCGTAGGGCGGGTTGTTTCAGCAATGTACTCACCATTAGTCACAAAGTTGCGTTCACCATTCTCATTAGTATAGTATGTATCAGGGCGCTGCTTACGAACCTCACCTGCATTATCGGCCGGCATTGCAACAAAATGCTGACCAGGGACCACAGGCGCATCATACGAAATCTTCGGCTTATCCGCTACACGCAACTTATCGGTTGTAGGCATAGCACGCATCATAATCTCATTCACCTCAAACTGTTGAAATCCACCCTTGCCCAGTGTTCCGTAGCCAGTATCCACGCCAGGTGCTACACGAACAGGCTCAAATGGCCGCTCACCACCTCGGCTACGCGGGTCATTAATGCGGCTCTGGAAGAAATCGGTGTTATCTTCCATACCAAATGGGTTACCATAAGGGGTTTTGGCCGTGTCAAACATAGCTTCCACTTCACGCTTCTGAATCTGCGTTGCACCTGAACCCGTATAAGTGTCTAAGATGTTTGTATTTGTCTGAGGACCAATATTCTGCTTGACACGCCCGCCAAAAAACGGCATCATGTTATTATGGCGAAACTGCTCAGCAGGAATCTTTTGACCTGAGAGGGGACTGGTTACATATTTTCCATCAACATATGTCGGGCTCTCCTCAACACCATCACTTCGCATTTCAACCATTGCCGCCTGAGTGTCAAGCGGTTCCTGACGAGGCAAACCCCACTCAGTTGCTGCCGGAGCTAGAGGAGGCTTCTCTGTTGCATAACCAAATGCATTACCGCGAGGCGCAGGTGTATTAGGTTCACTTGGATATGTCTGACCATTAGGGTTCTTATACATAAGGTCTAGCTCGGGAGCAAAACCAAGTGCAGATGCCCCCTTTTCCCTTAAAGTCAGGGGGTTTGTATTTGGTCCACGGGCAGCAGAAGCGCCCGAATTAGTATTGGTGGGAAAACCATTAGGGATGCTGCCGACACCAGGGCGAATTGGTCCCTCATTTGCGGAGTTGCCGGCAGAGGCTGGATTTGTGAAACCCTGAATTTGCATGGGTGCAAGGTATCCAGTGGGCCTTGAAGGTGCAGCTGCGGCCACTGGCTTCTTCTTCTGAAAAATTTGGCTGGCCGCATAAGCGACACTTACCAGACCACCAAGAACAGCAACTTCCATTTCTATTCTTGGATATTAAGAAATACCCATCCTAACGCCTATTGTTCTTGCAACGCTCTTTATCTAAGTCGCGGCTCGGCATGAAGTAATCAAAGGGTGTCTCAAAAGTCTCTTGAGGATTGTGGAATAATGGGTCCCAACGATTCCAGCCGGTGCACCTTAAGGTACAGGCCGGATCATCAACACGACCAAAAATCATTGGAAAATTTCCATCCGGAGCATTTTGAAGCGGAATATTATTAAACTTATTGGTATCTGGATTATAGAGTGTTCCCTTTGCCTCAGGACACAAATTAGGAAGGTCGCCGGCGCGAACCCGATTACCTAGGCGATTAATACCCTTAAGGTCGGACTCTACATCTGTGCGCCATTGCTGCGTGGGCCACGAGTCACCATTTTTCTGTAGACGAATAGTCGGATTTACAAAAAAGGTCGTAGGGCAGTTAGCAGCCGGAACCTCAAGTGC
>JACCDW010074338.1_pt1 | contig 13051 bp, 7 predicted proteins | sample 7449781 | NCBI WGS metagenome assembly JACCDW01 (sample SAMN15323449, study PRJNA562643) | freshwater metagenome | isolation source: river surface water | place: USA:Blue River Watershed | collected 2017-08-18 | reverse complement strand
TTGTATTTGGCCGACAGGGCTTCGAGCCCTTTGTATTGCGAGGTGAAGCCGCAGTAGCTGGCGGTGTTGACCACCACCACCACTTGGCCCGCGTATTGGCACAGGGCCTGCGGTTTTTCATCTTGCAGGCGCAACACGGTGTGTTGCAACACTTTGGGGCAGGCCGAGGCTTGCGTGCCAGGGGCGCTGTTGCTGGTTGTGCCGTTGGCGTCAACGCCGGTGGCGGCAAAACTTGTCAGGCCCATCGTTGTCGTTGACAAAAAAAGACCAGCCAACAGAGTTTGGTACTTAACAGCCCTAGGCCGCTGTAGGAGATAATTTGCTTTTTGCTTCATATTAGTGGATGATGACGGAAAACAAGCCTTTTGTCTAGGACATTAAAAAAGCCCTTCACCCAAAGCCCCATTAACTTTTGCGAAACACCTTGCCATGAACTTCAGAGCTGACTCAGAGCCCGTGCTGCTCTCTATCGCTGCGGTGGAGCGCGACACCGGCTTGGGCAAAGACACCTTGCGAGTGTGGGAGCGTCGGTATGGCTTCCCCACCCCTGGGCGCGACAGCTACGGCGAGCGTACCTATCCGCTGGAACAGGTGGAGAAGCTGCGCGTCATCAAGCGATTGATGGATTTGGGCCAACGCCCCGGCCGCATCGTGCCGTTGCCGATCGAAGAGCTGCAGCGCCTGAGCCAAGGCATGTATGCCGCGCCACAAAATGTGCATTCGCAGGGTGACGATCCGCACAGCGATTTGCGCCAGTACATCGATTTGATTGAAGCCCATGACGCCGAAGGCTTGCGCCGTGGTTTGAACCAAGCGTTGGCCAACCAAGGCTTGAACCATTTTGTGACCAACGTGGTGGCGCCCTTGACTGGCATGGTGGGCGACGGTTGGATGCGTGGCGAGATCGAGGTGTTTGAAGAACACCTTTACACCGAATGCATGTCAGGCTTGTTGCGCCACGCGATTGGCGCCTTGAGCGAAACCGGCACCGCACAGCAACCTGCGATTTTGTTGACCACCTTTCCACAAGAGTCACATGGCTTGGGTTTGTTGATGGCCGAGTGCATGATGGTGCTGCAAGGCGCGCGTTGCTTGTCTTTGGGCACACAAACGCCTCTGCGTGACATCGTGAAAGCCGCCATTGCGCATCACACCGATGTGGTGGCGTTGAGCTTCAGCGTGAGCATGAACCCCAACCATGTGCTTGACGGCCTAGAAGAGTTGCGCCGCGAGTTGCCCCCGCATGTGGAAGTGTGGGCCGGTGGACGCAGCCCGATCTTGCAACGGCGCGCCCAAAAAGGAATTGTGGCTTTGCGCGATCTGGCGCAAATCGCCCCTGAGATCAAACGCTGGCGCAAGGCTAATACTGAGGCTTGAGACTGTGCGTTGCCATTGGGCACACGCAGCGTCACGAGGTGAAAGCGGAGGCACAGTGCGAAAGCTTCGTCGCGAAACATGCGGTGTCTCTAGAATCAAGCGTCATGAACACGCCTGCATTCGCTCAACCTGATTTTTTATCCAAACTCTGTGCACGCCAAGAGGCCGTGGCACGCGTCAATGCACTCAGGCAAATGGGTCCTGTGGTGTTCACCAATGGTGTGTTTGATGTGTTGCACCGAGGGCATGCAACTTACTTGGCGCATGCCCGTTCACTCGGCGCGAGTTTGGTGGTGGCGCTTAACAGTGACGCGTCTGCCAAACGCTTGGGCAAAGGCCCCGACCGGCCCTTGAACAACGAAGCCGATCGTGCTGCGTTGATGGCTGCGTTAGGCAGTGTGAGTTTGGTGACTTGGTTTGAAGAGGACACACCGTTGTCGTTGATCACCGAATTGCGTCCCGACATTTTGGTCAAGGGCGGTGACTACGACATGGCCAAGTTGGCAGAAACACAGGTGGTGTTGAGCTACGGGGGCAAAGCCTTGGCTATTCCGTTTGTCGATGGTTATTCGACCACGGCGTTGGTGAACAAAATCAAGCAGGGTTGAATCAAACCCTAGTGGTTTTTGGTTTCGCCAAACACCGATTGCCACAACACCACAATCGCTTCGCATTCTTTCGCCAATTGTGCTTGTGGTACTTGCGTGGGTTGTTCATCCAAACGCGCACGGTGCTGAACACGGCGCAAGGTCCGATACGCATCTGCAGCGGCTTGGCCCACGCCAACAGGCAATAAGCCCGCGTTTTCAGCGTTAAGCAACAAAGCGATGTTGCCCACATTGGCCAACAAACTCGGATGCGTTTGCGCATGGGCCAACACCAAATATTGAACCGCAAACTCCACATCAACCATGGCGCCGATACTGTGTTTGACATCAAACAGTCCTGCTTTCACAGGCCGTGCGGCGCGCAGTTTGTCGCGCATGGCGATGATTTCTTGTTGCAAAGCCAGTGGGTCGCGCTTGGCGTTGATCACGTTGGCGCGGACCGCATCAAAGCGCGCACGCAAAGTGTCAGAGCCCAAACAAAAACGCGCGCGGGTCATGGCTTGGTGTTCCCAAGTCCATGCGGTGTTGTCGCCGCGTTGGGCTTGGTAGTCGGCATACGCATCGAAGGTGCTGACCAACAAGCCTGAGTTGCCATTGGGGCGTAAGGCGGTATCGATTTCGTACAAATCACCTTCGCCGGTTTTCACTGTTAACCAGTTGATGAGTTTGCGCACATACCCTGCGTATATTTCACCGGCGCGTTCATGGTCGTCTTCGTACACAAACACGATGTCGAGGTCGCTGCCGTAGCCCAATTCTTTGCCACCTAATTTGCCATAACCGATGATGGCAAATTGCGGCGTGTCGCGGTGTTTTTGTTTGAAGAGTTGCCACACCCATCGGCTGGTGACATCGAGCACCACATCGGCCAAAGCGCTGAGGTCGTCGGCAACTTGCTCGACCGTCAAGCGACCTTCGACATCGCGTGCCAAAGTGCGAAACACTTCAGCGTGATGCGCGCGACGCAAGAGGTTGAGCAAGGTTTCTTCATCGGCTTCACCGCTGGATTGCAATGCTTTCAGGCGGCGTTCGAGTTCATCATTAAAGTTTTGTGCAGAGAAGCGCTCTGCTAACAATGCCTCACCCGCGAGTTCGTCGATCACACCGGGGTGCAGCAACAAATATTTGGCGGGCCAACGTGCCATGCCCAACAAACGCAGCAGTTGTTCGTGCACCCTTGGCCGCTCAAGCAAGAGTGACAAGTAGCTGTCGCGGCGCAACAAAGGCTCCATCCACGCACACCAACGCACGGCGGCCTCGTCGCTGACATGGCCGTCTTGCACCCACGCGTGGGTGCGTTGCAAGAGCTTGAGCAAACGCTGCAAGCTGTCATCACGCAAGGCACGAATGCGCGGTTGATCGGCCCAATCGGCCACTTGTTGTCGCATGCCTTCGCTCAAGTGCGGCACCAAGCTGGGCAGGTCAATGAAGTGAGTGGGTGTTGTGTGCGACTTTGCTGAAGATGTGCCTGTGTTGTTGCTGTGAGTGTGACTCTGTGTGTCGTTCGCGTCGCTGCCCTTGTTGGCATTCGAATGACCACCATCACCAACACTTTCGCCCGACTTGGCGGCGCTCGCATTGCCTTGCCCGAGCAAGATGTCAAATTCTTGCGCCACCAATTGACGATGCTGCTCTAGTGCATGCAAAAACGCAGCCGTGCTGTCAAAGCCCATGGTGCGCGCTAACCAATCGAGGTCATCTGCTTGGGTGGGCAAGATGTGGGTTTGTTGGTCGTCCAAATATTGAATGCGATGTTCAACTTGGCGCAAAAACACATAAGCCTTGGCCATAGCCTCAGCCGTGGGCGTTGGCATGAGGTTGGCGGTGGTGATGCGTTGCAAAGCTGTAAGCGTAGGACGTGTGCGCAACTCAGGAAACTGCCCGCCACGCACCACTTGCAACAGCTGCACGGTGAATTCAATTTCGCGAATGCCACCGCGTGATAGCTTCACATCGTTGGCGCGTTCTGGGCGTGTGGCGCTGTGTTTGTTGGCGTGGCTGCGTATTTGTTGGTGCAAGTGGCGCAGCGATTCAAACACGCTGTAATCGAGGTAACGGCGAAACACAAACGGCATGACGGTGTCGCGCAACTCGGTGGCGTTGGCCAAACTGCTGCGTGGTGCGACCACGCGGCTTTTGAGCCACGCAAAGCGTTCCCACTCGCGCCCTTGCACTAAAAAATATTCTTCCAGTGCCTGGCGTGACACCACGCTGGGGCCGGAGTTGCCATTGGGGCGCAAGGCCAGATCAACCCGAAACACAAAGCCGTGTTCGGTGGTGTCGCCAATCAACCCGTAAATCAATTTGACGGCTTTGGTGAAGTAATCGTGGTTGCTGATGCGACCGCGCCCGTTGTCTAGGCCGGTGGTCTCGCCGTCTTCGTCGTATACATAAATGAGGTCGATGTCGCTGGACACATTGAGCTCGCGTGCGCCGAGTTTGCCCATGCCCACAATCCACATCACCGCACGTTCGCCACCGGCGCTGGCGGCATTGACCGGGTGGCCGTGCTGTGCGTCGAGCAGTTGCTGGGCTTCGTTGCACGCAATATCCAAAGCAAATTCGGCCAGCTCGGTCACGGCTCGGGTTATTACCGACAGCGCAGCGTGCTGGGTGCAGTCGAGCACCACCAAGCGCTCCATCACCAGTTGGCGCAAGATGCGCAGTGCCTCACCGCAGGCAAAGCGCTCGCGCAAGTTGGCGTAACAAACTTCCATGGTGGCGCGTTCAGGTGCGCCCTCAGGTAACAGGTGCAACTCGCTGGCGTAACGCCTGCGCAAACGCTGAACAAAACGCGAGTGAGCGCTCAAGTCGGGGGTAGGGAGGTGGATAATCTGGGGCACGTCGCAGTTACCAAGAAATTTTTGCCATTGTCGTTAACAACTCACATTTCAGCAAAAGCCAAAGCGCCAACATGGCAACGTGTTGTACAGGTTGTTTTGCGCGTGCTGTTGGGCCTTTGGTTGGCGTTGGCTTTGTCTTGGTGTGCGGTGCATGCCTTCATTTTGCCGCGGCTGGTCGAAAATCAAACGTGGTTACAACAACAGGCTTCGCGCGCTTTAGGTGTGCGGGTGCAATTGGGCGAATTGCAGGTAGCCGGTAGTTGGTGGCTGCCCTGGCTACAACTCAAGGATGTGGGTTTGTATGACGCCCAAGGGCGCGAAGCATTGCATTTGAGCCATGTGACCTTGGCGTTTTCGCCCGTATCGTTGTTGCGCGGCGGCTTCGAGCAAGTGGTCATCGATCAACCCGATTTAGACATCCGCCGCGATGCACAAGGCCGCGTGTGGGTGGCTGGATTGCCGTTACAAAACGCATCGCAAGGCACCGATGCAGCTGATTGGTTTTTTTCGCAAAAACAATTTTTGATTCGCCAAGGTAACTTGCGTTGGCAAGATGAACACTTGCATGGCACAGGCTTGCAAGGCGATCATTTACAAGGTGCACAAGCGCCGGTGTTGGTCCTCAGCGACGTGAACATAACGGTGCTCAATGGTTGGCGTCATCACGATTTGCGACTCGACGCCACACCTCCCGTGCATGTGGGTGCGCGACTGTCATTGCGTGGTCAATTTGAACAGCCCTTGTTCGCGCGCGCGGCCGACTGGCAGCTGTGGCGTGGCCAAATGTATGCCGACTTTCCCGAGGTCGATGTGAGCCATTTGCGCCAGTGGATTCCGCTTGAGCGCGGCGTGTTTTTGCAAACAGGTGTTGGCGCCTTGCGTGCATGGGCCGATGTTGAACAAGGACGCCCGGTGGCGTTGACAGCCGATGTGTCGCTCCAAGCGGTGAATGTGAAATTGGGTGCCGATTTGCAAGCCTTGCAATTGAAAAACATGCAAGGGCGCGTAGGTGCGAGTTGGCTCAGCAGCGCCTACGAGATCAGCAGCCAAGACTTGAGCTTTGAAACCGTGCAAGGTGAACGCTGGCCCGGTGGCGACATACGCGTTTCTTGGCAGGGTGACGATGCCCGTGCAGGAACTTTTCAGGCCGATCGCATGGACTTGGGCGCGCTGTCGCAAGTGGCACAACGATTGCCGTTACCAGACGATGTGCACGACGCGTTGATGGCATTGCAACCGCAAGGACAAGCCAACAAATTGCAAATCCATTGGCAACGCCCACAGGGTGCGGACACATCGCCATCGGTTTACAACGCCAAAGGTCAGTTGGTTCAATTCAGTTTGCTACATAACCCGCAAGCGCAGGCTTTTTGGTCGCACTGGCCCGGTGTAGAAAACCTCGACCTTGATTTTGAAGTCACGCAGCAGGGCGGCAAAGCCAAGTTGTCGGTGCAAAAAGGCAGCCTGACTTTGCCTTATGGCTTGGAGGACAAACGTGTTGCGTTGTCGCAAGCGACCGCGCAAGGCTCGTGGGTCAATGGCGACAAGGGCTTGCAGGTGCAGATCAACCAAGCATCGATCAGCAACGATGATTTCTCCGGCGAGTTCAGCGGCAGTTGGAAAATAGGCGCAGCGCACGCACCCTTGCCAGGGGTGCTAGACCTCACCGCCAACTTAACGCGTGTGCAAGCGAAAAAGGTTTACCGTTATTTGCCTGATGTGATATCACCTCAAGCACGTCAGTATGTGCAACAAGCGGTGGTGGCAGGTGTTGGCGAGAAAGTGAAAGTGCGCTTGCGTGGTGACTTGAACGACATGCCATTTCACGACCCCAAGCAGGGTGATTTTTCTGTGCAGGCGCACGTGACCAAAGGTCACTTTGCCTATGTGCCGCCCGACGCAGCCAGCGTGCAGCGCAAACAAGCGGCGTGGCCTGCGTTAGAACAAATTGAGGGTGATTTGTTGTTTGAGCGTGGTGGTGTGCAGTTCAAAGGCAAAACACATTTGACGCATGCGCCGAATGTGGGCTGGCAATCCGTGGATGTCTCAGTGCCCCTGCTGGGCGATCCTGTGGTGAGTGTGAAGGCCCAAGGGCGCGGTCCCTTGCAAGAGGTCTTGGCCACGGTCAACAACTCTGCATTGAGCCCGTTGATAAACGGTGCATTGAACAAAGCCCTTGCCAATGGGGCGGTAGATGTTGCGCTGGGTTTGACAGTGCCTGTGAGCCAACTCAACAAAACCAAAGTCAATGGCCAAGTGCAATTCAAAGACAACGAGTTGCAGGTGGTCCCCGGCATGCCTGTGTTCACAAGCACCCAAGGCGTGCTGAGCTTTGATGATCAGGGCTTTCAAGTCAAAGACCTGAAAGCCAAAACCTTGGGTGGCGATGCGACCGTTCAAGGGGGTCTGTCGTTTGTAGAGGGTTTTGCAGCGGGTCCAAGCAAAGGCCCTAAACAATTGCAAATGACGGGCCAGTTAAGCAGCGACGGTTTGCGTCAAGCCAAAGAAATGGGGTTTGTTTCAAGCTTGGCACTCAATGCCTCGGGACGCGCCAATTACCAAGCGACGCTGGGCATCAAACGCGGGCAACCAGAGTTGTTGATCACGAGTGACCTCAGAGGCATGGCTTTGAACTTGCCGCCGCCGCTTAACAAAGCAGTCAACGCAACGCTGCCATTGCGCATTGAAACGCAACTCACCAAAGACAGCACTGTGCCAAAAGCCAAAGTGTTGCAAGATGTTGTGCGGGTCAGCCTAGGGCGTACCGCCAGCGCCAGTTATGTGCGTGATCTGAGCCAGCCTCAAGCCAAAGTGTTGTCGGGCGTCGTCTCGGTGGGTCCTCGCGCAGTCGACGGCACCATGACGATCAACAGTGGCGTGGCGCTGAATTTGGACCTTTCCTATCTGGATGTAGACGCTTGGAGCCAATTGCTCACCCAAACGACAAGCATGCCCGTGGCGGTGGCTCAGCCTAGAGCAAGAACACCAAGCAAAAACGCGCGTGTGGTCGGTTTGGCAGCAGAAGCAGTCAACGTCATGGACTACGTGCCCACCACTTTGGCGGTGCGGGCAGAGCAAATCAAATTGACAGACCGTGTGCTCAACCAGGTGGTGGTGAGTGGCACGCGCATGGGTGAGTTGTGGCGGCTCAACACCAACGCAAAAGAGCTCAGCGGTGCGATTGAGTTACGACCGGCAGTGGGCAATAACCCCGCGCAGTTGTATGCGCGTTTGGCGTATCTCAACATTCCCCCCAGTGCGGTGGCTGATGTGGAGAGCATGTTGTCTGAGCAGCCCAGCAGCATTCCGGCGCTTGACATTGTGGTGAACGACTTGACCTTGCGTGGCAAAAAACTCGGTCGACTTGAAATTGAAGCCGTCAACCAAGCAGGCGCAACACCCAACAGCCGAGAGTGGCGTTTGAACAAGTTCAATGTGTCCTTGCCCGAGGCTACGCTCACGGCCAAGGGCGATTGGGCCGCCGATGCGTCGAGCGCGCGACGCACCCAACTCAATTTTGTGCTCGACGTGCGCGACAGCGGTCAACTGCTCACACGCTTGGGCACGCCCAATGCGGTGCGTGATGGGCGCGGCAAACTGCAAGGGCAAGTCAGCTGGCGAGGTTCGCCCATCACCATGGACTTTGCGAGCATGACGGGGCAGATCAATATCAATATTGAAAAAGGCAAGTTTTTGAAAACCGAGCCTGGCGCTGCGCGTTTGTTGGGTGTGTTGAATTTGCAGGCCTTGCCAAGGCGCTTGGCGTTTGATTTCAACGATGTGTTCAGCGAAGGTTTTGCATTTGATTTCTTCAGGGGCGATGCACGCATCGATCAAGGCATTGCGTTTACCAACAATTTGCAAATGAAAGGCGTGGCAGTAGGTGCTTTGATCGAGGGCCGCGCTGATCTCGCGCGCGAAACGCAAGACCTCAAAGTGGTGGTGGTGCCAGACATCAATGCAGGTGCTGCATCGTTGTACATGGCCACCATCAACCCGTTGGTGGGCTTGACGAGTTATTTGGCGCAACTGGTGTTGAGTCGTCCGTTGAACAAGGCGGCCACAACCGAATTTCGCATCGACGGCTCGTGGTCACAGCCGCGTGTGACTGAGGTCAACTGATGCCTTGGCGTGCCGCTGCGCTGTTGGTCTCGACGCGCCGACGCTGGGGTTTGTGGGGTGTGTTGGTGTTGTTGGTCCTCACCATGCTCAGCACCTTGGTGTGGTTGGCAGGACGCTACGAAGTCAGCCAATGGCAAGCGCGCATCGAGCGCGACACCAGTGACGCAGTGAGCGACATTCGTACCGCACTCACACGCAATGTGCAAACCCTGCAAGCCCTGCAGTTTGCCAACCACAGGGCGTCGGCTTGGCAGCAAGACGCCATCGAGCTATTGCGCGATCATCGCGAATGGTTGCGCCTTGAGCAACTCGATAGCAACTTGAATTTGCTCGCCCATGTAGACACACCCTATCGTGCACCGGTGTTTGCACGCTTGGGGCGCAGCGCATCACGCGCAGATGTTGAGCAAGCGTGCGCCGTGGCAAAACGACAAAGTGGCCCAGGCTACAGCACCAGCACCTATGTGCCGCAGACCAACGGCAGTGGTTTGGAGGTGACGGAGTTGTGCTTGCCAAGAGTGGTCGATGGGCAGTTGGTGGGCTACACCGTGGCCAGTTATGCCCTGCAAGAAATTTTGCTCAACATGGTGGGGCCGCAACTCAAGCGCGGGCAAATGGTGGCCTTCACCGAACCCGATGGCACACGCTTGGCCATGCACGGTGCAGATCGACGGGGCACACGCTTCTTCACCGCCAATCAGTTGCTCGACTTACCGGGCTTTGCTGTGGTGGTGCGCATGGACAGTTGGCGCGCGGCGCCCGATTTGTTTCCCAATGTATTGACCGCATTGGTCACCGCCATGGCGATAGCTTTGGTGACCGTGCTCGTCATGCTGGCGCGTGACATGCGCCGTCGGCAAAAAGCAGAAGCCGAGTTGGCCGATGCGTTGGCGTTTCGCAAGGCCATGGAAGACTCGTTGGTCACCGGTTTACGTGCGCGTGACAACCAAGGGCGCACCACCTATGTCAACCCCGCGTTTTGTGAGATGGTGGGCTTTGAAGCCAAAGACCTGATTGGCAAAGGCATTCCTGCACCGTATTGGCCGCCTGAAATGGTGGATGAATATGGCAAACGCCAAGCATTACGTTTGGCCGGCAACGCGCCACCTCGTGAAGGCGTGGAGTCGGTGTTCATGCGACAAAACGGTGAGCGCTTTGAAGTGTTGATTTTTGAAGCACCGCTCATCAACGCGCAAGGTCAACAAACCGGTTGGATGGGTGCGGTGCTCGACATCAGCACCCAACGCCGCGTCGAAGAAATGTCGCGCACCAGCCAAGAACGTTTGCAAGCCACGGCACGTTTGGCCACGGTGGGCGAAATGGCCTCGTTGCTCAGCCATGAGTTGAACCAACCTTTAGCGGCCATTTCGAGCTATGCCACCGGCAGTTTGAACCTGTTGCAAGAGGGCGCGGTGCCCGACCCTGAGTTGGCTGAGAGCTTGACCAGCGCGGTGCAACGCATTGGTCAGCAAGCCGAACGTGCGGGCAAGGTCATCAAGAGCGTGCACGACTTTGTGCGCCGACGCGATCAAGCGCGTGAAGTCGTCACGCCCCGCACCTTGCTTGAAAACGTCATGCCTTTGGTGACTTTGCAAGCGCGCAAATTGGGTGTGCGCGTGGATGTGCAATGCCCGGACGATTTGCCTGCGGTGATGTGCGACCGCACCATGGTCGAGCAAGTGTTGTTGAACCTGTCGCGCAACGGCATGCAAGCCATGGCCGATGAAAAAAACACCAGCAAAACACTCACCCTCAACGTACGACTTGCGGCCTCTAACCAAGTCAGTCGGTGGTTGGAGTTTTCAGTGATAGATGAAGGTGTGGGCATCGCAGACGACGTGGCGCAACAATTGTTCACACCCTTTTTCACCACCAAAATAGAGGGTATGGGCTTGGGTTTGAGTTTGTGTCGTACTGTGGTCGAGCAACATGGTGGCTTTTTGGGCCATGCGCCAAACCAGCCGCGTGGTACGGTGTTTAGCTTCACCTTGCCCCAAGCCTGACAACAAGAAGAATTGATGCGAGACAAAACAGCATGCAACCCAGCAAAGATGTAGAAGTGTTCATCGTTGACGACGACGCCAGTGTGCGCGAGGCCTTGGCGTGGCTGTTGCGATCACGCCATTTGCCAAGCCAGAGTTTTGAGAGCGCCGACGTGTTTCTCAATTCTCTCAACCGATCGTCCGGTGCTTGGTTGCCCAAACAAGCAGGTTGTTTGTTGCTGGATGTGCGCATGCCTGGCACCAGTGGTTTGGCTTTGTTTGAACTGCTGGTGCAGCGGCAGTTGCTAGATGTGTTGCCGGTGATCTTTTTAACCGGACACGCCGATGTGCCCACCGCGGTCGACGCGGTCAAACGTGGCGCATTTGATTTTTGTGAAAAACCTTTTTCAGACAATGCGTTGGTAGACCGCATTGAGTTGGCGCTGGAAAAATCAGCCGCGCATTTGCAAGCGATGCATGCAAAGCAAGCGGTGCAACGCAATCTGTCAGAACTCACCGACCGCGAGCGCGATGTCATGCGTTTGGTGGTGGAAGGGTTGCCCAACAAACTCATTGCCGATCAACTCGACATCAGCGTGCGCACGGTCGAAGTGCATCGCGCGCGTGTGTTTGAAAAAATGCAAGTCAAGTCGGCTGTTGAGTTGGCCAATGTGTTGCGTGGTGTTTGAGGTGAGCATGCTGCGTATCACTCACTCTTTAGCCAATCACTTGCAACTTTGGCGTAGTCGATTTCATCGGTGGTTCTGCGCGCTTCTAACAGCGAGCTTGGTGGCTAGCTTGGTCGCTTGTGGCACGGGGCCCACTCGACGTGCTGCGCCCGATGCGTCGCCACCCGCTGCACCAGCGCCCAGTGCAACGACTGGCTCGACCAGCGTGACCCCTTTGCCCCCCGCGCGTGCCAGCGGCGCTTTAGCGGGCATGCCCAACACCCCCAGCCCACAACAAGCCTATCGCAGCAGGTGGGTGAGTGTGTCGTGGAACGACTTGCCCGGTTGGCAAAACGATGGCTTGCACGACGCATGGAATGCTTGGCTGCAAAACTGTGAACGCCCTGGCCCGTTGTTTGCACCGCTTTGTAAAGATGTGCGTCAACTCATTTTGGCGAGTGACGATGATCGACGTTTGTGGATGATGGCGCATTTGCAACCGTATCGTGTGGAGAGTTTGGAGGGCAACGCAGAAGGTTTGCTCACCAGTTATTACGAGCCTTTGTTTGACGCATCGACCACACAACGACCAGGTTTTGAGGTGCCGTTGTATGCGCCACCAGACGGATTGGCGCAACTGCGCAACGCGGGCCGCGCGTGGTTCACCCGCCAAGAGATTGACACCTTGCCCCAAGCGCGCGAGGCCTTGCGTGGACGCGAGGTGGCGTGGCTGGCAGACCCCATCGATGCGCTGGTGTTGCACATTCAAGGCTCGGGCCGGGTGCGCATTGCCCAAGCCGATGGCAGTGTGCGTGTGGTGCGACTGGCGTTTGCGGGCTCGAACGAACAGCCTTACCAAAGTGTGGGCCGCTGGTTGTTAGACCGTGGTTTGATTCGCGATGCATCATGGCCGGGCATCAAAGCGTGGATCGTCAGCACACAGCAGAGCAATCCGCGCTTGGTGCAAGAGATGTTTTGGAGCAACCCGCGTTATGTGTTTTTCAGAGAAGAAACACGCAACGCAGCTGAGGCAGACTTGGGCCCACGCGGTGCGCAAGGCGTGCCGCTGACCGCAGGGCGTTCGGTGGCGGTGGACAAAGATTCGATCCCTTATGCAACGCCGCTGTGGCTGGCAAGCAATGGCGGCAACGGCAGCTTGCAGCGTTTGGTGTTTGCGCAAGACACGGGCAGCGCCATTGTGGGCGCGGTACGTGCTGACTACTTTGCAGGCACGGGTGCGCAGGCCGGAGAATATGCGGGTCGCATGAAACAAAGCGTGCGTTTGTGGGTCTTGTGGCCAAGGTAGAACATGTCGATACAACAATTCAATGGTGAGTGGATTCCACGTGAAGACCGTTTGTTGCTGCGCATCAACACCAGCAACGATGAAGAGTTTCGTTTTTGGCTCACACGCTTGATGCTGAAAAATTTGCTGCAAGGTACACATCAAG
>JACCDW011526345.1_pt1 | contig 13052 bp, 10 predicted proteins | sample 7449781 | NCBI WGS metagenome assembly JACCDW01 (sample SAMN15323449, study PRJNA562643) | freshwater metagenome | isolation source: river surface water | place: USA:Blue River Watershed | collected 2017-08-18 | reverse complement strand
TTCTTTCTTTTCAAATTTGACAGCGTAAACTTTCTCATTTAGATTTTCCTTTGCCTCTAGCAGTCTTTTTTCACAATCTTTAATTTTATTCTCATCCAGATGATTTATAATTTCATCTAATTCTACATTCAAAATTTCTTCAGCAGTTGAAGTGTTCTTGACAGAGGGAACTTTTCCTGATATTTTTTTTGCCATGGTTATTTTTTTCTATTTTTAGAAAAAAACCAATTTTTGTTTCAAATTAAATAGCAAAAACGTCAAATTCTTCCCTGTTCTGTTGTAAATACACTTTCAATCTTTCCCTTAAATCTTTAACTGGGTAAATTTTAGTATTGCCTTCTGGTCCAAGATGAACCAAAAAACCCCCGTGTGTTTCTATTCCCAATTCCTCCTCTAAAATCAAACGATACAAACTAATTTGAATGGAATATTCATTGTGTGAGTTTTCGTACAGATCCGCAAAGGGGTGAAGTAATTTTTTATATCTGCCTTTAGGATGTTCATCGTCTTTAAAGTCTTTGTTGGTTTTCCAGTCCCCAACTAAAAACAAAACTTTACTTTGTTTTTCATCCCACATCAGAAACGGTTGATCGACAGTACCTGCCAATTTCCATTTTTTCGAAAATATCTTCAATTCAGATTTCAAAGGCACTAATTTTTTCAATCTAGATTCATATAATTGTAAGAAAGATTCAACCCTTCGTATGTCCTCCTCTTTTTCTGGCATGACTGGATTTTCTCCACTCCAGAAATCTTCAATCCATTTGTGAACTCTAGTTCCTAAAGAAGCTGCTGTTACTGCCTTTTGAGTCCAGTCGTTTTCAATCACGGAAGGATCTACTCCTGCTTCTGCTGCTTTCCTTTTGATCCAATAATCACGATCAAATGGAATTTTAAATCTTCTTAGAAAAGTTGTGACCGAGTCATAAACAACTCCCCGGTAAGTATAAGAGTGACTTTGTTCCTCGAAAATAAAATAGGGATCCTTAAAAAAATCCAATTTTTTTTGATAATCTGACTTGACCTCTTCCCAATTTACCATTTGAATGTTGAATTTATCACATGTAAAATTTCATGCCAATTTCTAATTGCGTAGACCAAACCAAAGACTTCCAAACAAAATCTTACAAGCCAAATCCAACTTATTTCACGGAAAACAAAATAATAAATTACTAAATATGAGTCCCCTCCGGTATCTTTAATAGGCTGTAGGAGGGGAGCAATAATTTCATGTAAATTCAATCTTGTAAGGTATTCGTTGATGGGTCTAATTTCTTCAAAAACAAATGCTGGCCTAGCCTCGGTAGGGAAATCCCTCGATTGTGTAACTTCGGCTGGAAGATTAACCACAGTATAAATTCTACCAAACCAATCTTTTCTTAATTTCAGCTTACTCCATTGAGGGGAACTCAAAGATTCCTTTTTAATAATAGAAAGGTAATCGGAATACAATTTTAAGTCTTTGAAAATTTCCCAAATTTTGACAGAGACTATAATTCTAGAAATAAAATCAATCATTTCTCATTGGTTTTTTTGTGAGAGTTTCAATTTTCTTACGAATTTTTGTTCTGGCCCTTCTAATCCTTGTAGCTATGGATCTTTTCTTTATCCCATATTTATCCGCTATATCTTTATACTTCATGCCGTTAATCTCCCGGTCAATCATGATGTCCCGATAAAGAACAGGAAGCTCTCTTATCTCATCAACTACTTGTTCATAAACCTCATCTATATCAGACCCGCCAGAAAGGAAACTCCAAATCGGATCATCTTCCACAGAATAAATCACAGAATCAGAATCTATTTTTGTAGAATCAAGTTCTATTTCTTCTGTTGTTTTATTGACTAATCTTTTTCTACTTTTTTGTAAAAGCAAGGATTCATTTTTGGCTATATTATAGCACCACGTAGAAAAATTACCCTTTTCTACATCATATTGATCAATTTTTTGCCAAACCTTAGCCATACAATTCAAGAAAGCATCTTCTGCTAATTCCATATCATCAAGAATTGTAAAACAGTGATTTAAAACCCCAGGTTTTAATCGGTCGAATAAAAATTTGAAAGATGTGTCATCTTTCCCTTGAATAAAATTCTCTGCTAATACCTGGATGTTTTTTTCTTTTGCCATTCTTAATTTTCTTAGATTTTTTTTCCCAATTTTACAATTTCAATTCCTGCCTGTAATAAAAAAGACAGGGGCTCGGGTTTTCGATAGACTTTGCCAAAAACTATTCTTTTTATTCCCGATTGGATGATCAATTTTGAACACTCAAAACAAGGAGAGACCGTCACGTACATCGTTGATCCCTCGGAGCTCTGAGTACTTTTGGCGAGTTTGGTGATTGCGTTTGCTTCGGCATGTAACACATAATTTAAAGTTACAAAATCTTCATCTTCACATTGATTAGGGAATCCTGTAGGGGAACCATTGTATCCATCTGAAATGATAGATTTGTTTTTGACGATCAAACTTCCTACCTTCATTCTTCTACAATATGAATTAGTGGCCCAGGTTTCTGCCATAGACAAATACACAGGATCTGTTTTGATATCTTTGGCCGTATAAAAAGTTTCGTCGATAAGATTTTCTAATTCACTGAAAATATAAATATTCTCAGATTTAGGTTTAGCAACCCAGGAAAATTCATCATATTCTGTCAAATTATGAAAAAAATCAAACGTGGGAATTTCTTTGAACTTGAATCTAACTGAACTCATGAAAGATCTTGGGGGTTAAAAAGTTCAAATATAAACGGTATGTACTTTAAAAAAAAATGAAACCTCAATTTTTATATGATATTAGAATTGGGCCTAAACGGAACGTCATTGGCAATTCTTAACGGACCAGATAAGGCTTTATAAATTCCTGCCAAAAGAGCTTTTATATCTTTAATCTCCTGATGAGGTAAAGTTTCGCCTGTTTCTTTTTTTTCTTTTTTATTTTCCTGAATCTTACTAGGAGGGGTTTGTGTTTCTGCAACTTTTGGTGTAACAGATTGAATGTCTTGTTGCTGAGGTAGAGATGGGGCTGATGTAGATTTTGATTTAGACTTTTCTCCCTCTGCTGCCTTTTTTAAAGTTGGGGTTTCTTTTTTCATTTCCATTGATTCGCTCATATCTTTGGAAAGTTTTTGCATCTGTTGAGATATAGAAGCATATGTTTCCAATTCATTGGGGGTATTTTTTCCGCTCAATGTTTGTTTAGCTTCATCTACTTTAGATGAAATGTTTTGCTTCAAATTGGAACCAAATTCCTTTCCTTTGGATTTAAGAAACTCTAACAGTTTAGGTTGAGTTGGGGAAATTGTGGATTTCTGGTTTTTTTTATCCCTTTTATTTTCTAAATTTTTTCTTGTTTTATTTTCTTTTTGAAGAACTTGTTGAGTTTCTGGTTTCACTGTTTTAGACAAAGCTGAAATACTAGAGGGACTGAACTCTTCTGGAGATTCTTCATACGATTCTATAAAATAATCCAACTCTTCCTGTAATTCTTCCGGAAATTTTTTATAATAGGGATCCTTTTCTAAATTTTGTTTTTCTTTATCAATCTCTGTTTTTGGGACAATAACTCCATTTTTATTTCTGATGGAATTTTCCAATCCTGGTTTTTGTGTTATGATATTTTGGTCAGAAATTGTGGGTTTTCCTGGGATATTTTCTTCAGGTTTAGTATTTAAATACTGCCATCTGGATTTATCTTCTTCAGTTAAATATTTTTTATCCACATCAGATAATTCTTGCAAAGCAAGAATTTGCATTTCTTGCATTTCTTTCTCTAATTTATTGTTTCTTTCTAACCTTAATTTTTCTTGTCTTTGAATTTCTTCCAATTCAAGTTTATAAAGATTCTCCTGTTTGGAAATAACTTTCTGGTCTTTTTTTAATTGAACAATTTCAGGCCCTTCTTCTCCCACAATGGCAACGCCATCTTTTTGAATTTCACCTCCGTTTTTAAGCTGAGGTAACTTGTCCAATCCAAGAGCCTTGAAAAAATCAAAATTAGGATTGGGCTTCACCTCTGCTGGTTTTAATACACTTTTCGCTAGATCCTTCAAGGAACTTCCCATCTGTTTGTCTAAATTTTTTTGCAAAATTTCATTAGATTTGGAAATTTCTTTCGAAAAGGAAGAAACTAAATTTTCAAATAGTTTTGTTGGACTTTCATTTTGTTCAACTGGCTTTTGGTTTTTGGGGATCTGGTTTTCTTTAATCTGGGCTACCAAATTATTAATTCCTTTTGTATTCTCTGCAGTTGTTTTATTTTGTTCCTTCAGCTCTCGCACTAAGTCATCCATATTACTGGATAGAACAGACAGCTCTTTCAAAATTGTTGCGGTATCTTGTGCCATATAAAATTCAATTTATATATCCAGATCCCTAACAAACTAATTACTTTGAAAAATTGAAGACTTCGGACTGACCAGAATTTTCTTGTGCTTCCCTGTTTCCTTTTTCTATTTCAACATTTAACTTTTGGAGCCAAATTTGATATTCATAATAGGGAATTTTTTCTACCCATTCCGGATCCAATTTGTGTTCGAACCACAATCTAAATTTCAAATCAAAGAAGTTGTCTAAAGATATCTGAAATAACGAAAAGAGATCTGATCCCTTCGGGAAAGTAAATCGGAGCGGTGACCTCCTGGGCACCGCATTTTGGGCAAGGTACACTCACCTCTAGTTTTGTTCCAATTTTTAGGAGATCCGTAATTTGGAAAAAAAGTGAAAATTCTTCTTTCGACCAAGAATTTGAGGCCTCTTCCAATTCTGCTAATTTGTTTTCAGTCAAAGATCTCCAATCGTCATACAAATAAGGAGCTATTTTGATGAAACTTTCATCCACGTCTTTACCCTGTCTAATCCTGGTTCTGGCATAAGTAGAAATTGCTTCTACAACTCCGATCGATGGCACAGTCATTTTCACAGTCTTAGATAACTTTTGAATGTGTAAAACAAACTTTCTTTCCGTTTTAGAATAATAGGACATCAGTTTATCGTCGATGGAATATTTAGACAAAACTCCAGTTCTTAATTCGATGCCATATTCAAAGGGACAAGCTGAAGTCTCACATGAAGTTTTTGGTTTTAAGACAACCATGTTTTCTCCCCTCACGAAAGTTAAATCCCGAATTGTCATGATGATGAAAAAACGGTCTTCTTGTTTGATTTCCTTGTAAGAAACAACTCCATGCTGGGGGAATTTAATGACACAGCATCTTTCTAAAATTAAATTTAGTTTGGAATCTATGTCCAACATATCCGTTTCATCGATCGTTGAAAAGTGGCGAATCTCTTTTACCTCGGCAGGACGAATAGCAATTTGGACTCCTTCTGGGTAAAATAAACCACCAGAGGGCAAAAGGGCAGGAGGTAAATTTTTCCACCCTAAATCAGACGGACTAAATTGTTTCTGGATTGAATTTTCAAAATTAGATTTTTGATCTTGGTCAGATTTAATCTGTTGTGCCAATTTTGTTTCAGCCACAATTGGTGTTTTTTCTCGTGCTTGCTCGGCCAGAGCTTCTGCCTCTCTTTGTGCTCTTTCCTCCAAAGGGTTTATTGGATTTAAATCTGCGATTTTATCATCGAAAGATATTCCTCCCAGTTTTTCTTTTTCTTGTAAAATTTTTTCCGGGGACAAATTATTAGGATTCATGTTACTTCATTTAAGTCACACAAAAATGTGTTTCTTATATATGTATCAGGAAAAAAAAGTTCCGATTATAAAAACTGGTCTTGCCAGTAATCAGATTTCCACGTTGTATCTAAAACATAAATGGAGTCACCTGTGTCGTAACTCAAAGTCATAGGAGTCAAGGGTTCAATTAAAAAACAGTTGTTTAAAGTTATTCTACGGAAAACATCCCCCTGCTTATTGAAGATAGAAACCACAATTTGACCTACATAATCTCTTTTCAGACCCATTGCACCTGTTAAAGGATTATAAATTAAATCTGACCACTGACGCAAAATTTTGAAAATGGTCATGGAATTATTTTCATTTAGATTCACCTCAAAAGCAATTGAAAATTGAACATCCGAAGTTGAAGGCTCACCACCTGCATATCTTCTTTCGGCAAATTTATAATATTGTGTCACTGGAGCCGAAGGCTGAATATCCACAGCTAAAGATCCAGTCACGCTTTTGACCTGCTGTGTCATGATTGATTCTCCATTGAATCTCACATTTGCCAAAGTTACGCCCGCCGGGGGAGTAATTAAAACTTCAAACTGGTTCAGAAAAACTGGCTCGTAATTGTTGCGAGCTGCGAGTGAATTATTGAAATGAGGTAAACCTGCCATTTATTTTTTAATTTTTTAGGTGAAAAGGTCTTCCCAATAATCTACCGCCCATGTCATGGTAATTTCATACAAAGTAGTTCCATTTATATAGTCTAACTCCATGGGATCGATAGCTTTCATGGGGAAACAGTCACGACACGTTATTCTTCGAAAGACATCTCCATTTTTGTTAAAAATAGATATAATAATCGTTCCCGTATAGTCAGTTTTGATGCCCATAGCTCCGGTCAAAGGATTATAAATTAGATCTGACCATTGTCTAAGAGTTTTGAACGTGTACATAGAATTGTCGTCGTTCAAATTCACTGTAAATTTTACACTCAAATCTAAAGAGGTTTTATCCGGCTTACCTCCCGCATAGTTTCTTTTGGCAAACTTATATTTCTGGAACACGAAAGATGGGTTTTTATCCACATCTAAACCGTTTACATTTACAACCTGCTGTAACAAAATTTGACCACCTTGGACAGCAGCGGGTGGAATCACAGTCACCTCAAATTGATTGAGATAAACGGGTTCGTATTTATTAATCGAATATAACGAATTTTGGTAGTGTGGTAAACCGGCCATTAATTCTTTTTTCTTTTTTTATTTATCTCTTCTTTTAAAATTCATCCAATGTGTTATACGAAATTGATGAAACCTCCTGAAGCGATGCCTCCTGTGCGGGTTACGGTGATTCGATTGATGAACTTCTGTATGCCTCGAGCAGGCTCAATGATAACATCGATGATTCCCATATTCATGTCAATCACCGAAGGAGGATTGTTAGATGCATCCATGATAACTTGATAAGCATAAATTCCTCCTCCTGCTCTCACACCATCCAAATAAGTATCAACCAAAGTTTTAATTTCTAAGCGAATAGAATCTTCATTGAAATCAAACAGGTAATTAGACAAAATTTCTTCCACATCATTTTCAAGACTTATAAGAAGATCTCTAACGTGAAGCAAGCCAAACGCAGAATTCACAGTCTGATAAGCAGTTTGGTTACCAAAGATAACAACGCCAAATCCTCTCTTCTTAATAATGGGATTCAACCCGAATGGTTCTAACCAACCACGATCTTCATCAGTGAAGTCATACTCTAAACCTACAATATTGCCTCCTGAGATGGTACCTCTTTTCTGACCTGCAATAATGTTGTAGGGTTCCCCGTTGGCAAATTTTCTAACAAAATTGTTTGAAACATAAGCTGCGGGGGGTACGTTTGTGTTTCTGTTATTTTCCCTGATGGTAATGTAAGGGGTGAAATACCCAGCAAATGAAGCTCCTAAATCTTGTGTAGGAAGGCTAAAAGTATAGGAAGGATTCAAAGATAAGTTACCCCCTTCAGCTATGTACTGTGCTTCCAAAGGAGGGAATGGATCTACTGCAGTAGGAGCATTGGTAAATCTAGGGTCTGTACTAGCTCTGAACTGAGCCATTGAAGGAGCATTGATAAAAGCTAAAGCTTTTTGCCTCATCATGGCCAATTTTGAAAGCTGATACTTAGAATTTGGTTGAATTGTACCACTGAACGTATCTACAATATAACGGAAAGAAATAACATCTTTGGTTGCCAATGTTGCAGCCAAATTTGTGTCATAAAGTACATTCAAAATTTCGTCCACTCTCAGATCAGTGCCATTCGGCCTTTGAGCATCTCTCATGGTGTAACCACTTAGATAGATAAAATCGAACGATCTAGTAAACTGCGGGATTGATTTAAACTTTTGTACTTGGATTGGAGATCCGGCATAATAAAATATCGGTCTAGCACATGTTACTCTCACCACGCCAGCAGTTGTGGTTTGAGCCACTGAAGTTACTCTTGTTAATCTGGACTGTCTATTGGCTCCAACAGTTTCACATAGCTCCAAATCAGTGGAAACTAAATAATCTCCAACTGAAATTACTTTGTTGTTAATTTGATCTGGGACGAAAGTGAAACTGGTTGAATCTATTTTTGTCAAAACGTCCAAAAATTGATTGATTGAGGCTACGTTAGATATAATATCAGTTCTTCCTGCAGAGACTGTAAACCCGATATTATCAGAAGCATAAACTGTTCCAAAAGCAGGATAATTTACCAAATCACCAGGGTTTTGCCTAGCCACATTATTGAATGCTCTGACATACGAAACATTGAATTGATCTCTGTCTACCGTCAATTGTGTGTCCACATAGTAAAGATTTGTTCCCGTTTGATTCAACCATATGACATCCCCATCCTCGACTTCGCGATAAAGGATATTTTGATACAAATTGGTTGTAAGCTGTCCTGTTAGTGAGTTAGAAGCTGTGCCCCCGGTAATTGATGCCACACTTACAATATCTAGATAATCTGAAGCCCCGAACTGTTGATAAAATTCAGAAATTATTCCAGAGGTTGTTCCCATTGTAAAGGAAGTAGGACTAACTTGAATTCCTTGAGAAGCATAAACAGGGGTATCTAGTGGATGTGTGAAAGTTATGGTTAAATTACCTGAAATTTCCCTGACCCCTGTTATTTTGAGTTTGACCAAGTCCCCTGTTGTAAATTGATTAATAACGTTTCCAGTAGCCCCTGAAGGAATTGTAACTGTACCAAGAATGAATGGGGTGTATGAAGGAGTGGGTGTAACAAAATCTTTTAATCTTAATTTTTCTGCTGAGGTTAAAGAAGGCTGAGTTAAAATTTCGGCGTAAGCCTGTGCTCCAGATCCTCCACCGCCAGTTAAACTAATTGTAGGAGCAGTAGTATATCCTGATCCACCGCTTGTCAAAACAATCGAAGTTACACTGCCTCCACTGCTTATTACAGCATAGGCTGAAGCTCCCGTTGCTCCTGTCGGATTAACAAAAGTAACTGTAGGAGCTGTAGTGTAACCAGAACCCCCGCTTGCCCCAACCCACACGTTAACTACTGCACCTCCAGTAACACCGGAATTGGTACGAAGATAATGAAGACCCCCAAATGTTAAACTTGGGTTGTAAGGTTCTAAAGCGGAAGCTGGTACACCAGCAGTAGGTCCAGTTGCCCCACCTAGGTTAAATAATGTTCCAACGTTCAATGAAGTGTAGTCAACACCTGCTGTTCCTCCAGTAACTCCTCCGCCAGTTATTCCAATTGAATTTTGGATGTAAAGATAATCCTGAATCAACTGTTGATCATAACTCAAGAAATTTAACTTGGGATCCGCTAGATCTCTATCTCCAGTTAATTCGTCAATTAAGAAGTTACCCACCAAATCAACCTTAAATCTATTTTGACATAAATATTCCAATCCTTCCGCATCAACTGCACAGAAAAGACCTGTTGATGGTGTGTTGTTGTTAACCAAGGTTTGAATAAATTGGTTATTACCATTCAAATCTACAAAGTCTAGAATCAAACATCCAGTTACCTGGGTAATGATATTTACGTTTTGTTGGCTCAAAAAATTGTTAATTTGACTTTTGATAAATCCGTTAGGGGTAAAGAAAGCAGACCATTCCGGATCTTCTGATAAAGCCTGGTAATTAGTCCAATCTCCAGAAACAGCAATTACATCGATAAACCAATCTGAAATATAATCATAGGGGTGAACATAACTGGGCACGTTATTCGCACCATACCAATCAATAGCAAATACATCGTATCCCTGCAGAGGAGGAGTTGCATCTGTGGATTTTCTAACAATAACAGACATAGACTGCTGTCCAAGATTCACCAAATTAAAAATTCTGCCCTGATCTACCACTGACATGGTAGCCAGAAAATAATCCACATCGGCAAACCAAAATCTTTCTTTGTTGTAGAAAGAAGAATATAAACGGGAGGTTAGAACCCCGTTAGGTTCATCAGTTGCAACCGAAAATCCAAAATAATCTACTTTATCTGCTGTGGGAGAATCTATGTCGTTGTTCAGTTTAAGTAAATTTAAAGCAAAAACTGGCCCAGTTGAAAGACATGTTAAAATTGATCTTTGGAAATATGAGCCTTGTGCTTCAAGATTTTTATCGATGTCGCCAAAAATAGCGACTGCGGTTGTTACATCTGGGATATAAACTGGAGCATTGAATGGACCTTTATTTGAAAAACCAACTACCAAACGAATTGTTTGTGAAGTTAAGATGATGTTTTCAGAGGCATCAAATTCCAGCGTGTACACACCAGAAGCTTTGAATTGTGATAAATCGAGTTTGATTTTCTTAGCCATTATCGTTTTGAAGATATTTTTTCCCTAGTATATATCGAAATGAATTATCACAAATGGGGATATTACTAGAGTTCCTCTTTATATATCTTCAGAACATCACGACATAAGTTTACTAAAAGAATTATAGAAGTTTCCTTCCTTGGTTTTTCCGTCGGTTTCCTTGTCGTCTAGTTTGGACTCGATCAAATCTCTATAACCTTCGTCCATTCTGTCATACAGATCTCCGATCAAATCATAGAAAGCAGAAGTTTCGAACAAAGCAGACAAATTAACCAGGGTCATAGCTACGTCATCGTGTCCAGATTGAGAAGAATATGTACCACTGTTATTCAAACCAAAGGAAAAAAGTTCGGGAATTGTCCAGGCCTTTTCATTGACCATGACTCTATTTTGTCTGAACAGAGACCTTAACATTTCACAATATTTCATTTTGTTTTTTTCGTTGTATTTGATCCCGGGTTTAGCGGAGCGAGCAGATTCAGTGTGTTTGGTGTGTAAAAACATGTCTAAAGAAATTTCATCATTAGAAATTAGTTTGTCTAAGAGAAGTTCTCCTCTGAAATTCATTTCTAAAATGATTGTGAGTCTATCTTTATCAAAAACATTTAGAATCAAAGCCTCCAACATTTTTTTAATATCTTCAATTTGAATGCCATTATCCCGGAAGACACCAACCTGCAGTAAACCAAAAAAATCCGCTTCGTCTTTGTAATCGGTGTTAGATTCAATCAACTTTTTAGGTAGAGGCACAACTCTAAAAATATTAATCACCGTAAAATCTCCTCTTCCCCCGCCGGCTAAATCTACAGAAAAAACAAAATTCTTGTCTTCCAAAAAAGCGTCATCCAAAGAAAATTTGGGATGCCATCTGAAGTTTTCATATACAATGCCCAAATCACCTAAAACATCTATTTCTCTCCACACATACTCGGATTCATTGGATTTGATTTTTTTTAACTCGTTAGAACCTAGAAGCAAAGAAGTGGAACTCAAAAATTGATTTCCGTACTCTTGATTGAAAAGTTCTTCGCTGCCTAAGTTGGCGATTTCCTCTCTTTTCCATTCTTCGTCTCTGCCTGGAACTTGCCACCAATCAACCCGAACCGGATTAAACGAATTATCCCCCGACAAGGCTCCTTGATAAATTTCATAGAATTTATTCATTCCATTGGGAGTCGAGGTAATAATAATTCTAGAAACTTTGGATGAAGATACGGTTGGATAGGTAGATCTGAAAAAAGATTCAATGAAGTTAGGATGAATGTGTGCAAACTCGTCCATGTACAAAAAGTGAATTGTAAAACCAATCGCGGTAGTTTTAGTCGTCGTTTTGGCTATGGCTCTACATCCATTGTCAAATTTCATCGACATAACGTTATTTACAATCATGCCGGGTTTTAGAAACCAGGGTAAACCCTTGACAATGGCTTTAATTTTATCCATTAATTCTTCGGCTGTGGATCCCACGTTGGCCAAAATCATGGCGTTTTTATCGTGGTTGAAGAGTAAATACCAAACTAAGATAATAGAAGAAGTAATGCTGTTATGGGAAAGAATGTCGTTTGTATAATATCTGTGATCTGGATTATCTATGGAAAGATCGACCATAGAAACTGGAATGCCTGTATTTTCCAAATATTTTACACGGTTGGGTCCTTCTGATGTCATAACCATATCGCCAACTTTCAAATCTTGAACTAAAATTTCTTTCAAATTTTGGTCGTAAAGAATGTGAGTGTCTGCGCAGTCTAAAAAACTTCCATTTTCCAACTCCAAAAACCAAACGTCATAGGGCTGGGTTTCTAGATATTTAAAGGCTCTCACAAATCCAGAATCAGATAAAACCTGAGTTTCTAAATCATATTCTGCTATGATTTTTTTAGACGGATCTTTTGGATCAAAATCAAGATGTCTGAATTCTATTCTCTCAAGGTAATAAATTAACTTAAGGAGAAATTTTTTAAGTGTTCTTTTCATCAGAAAAATATGTTGTTCGTTTACAATTGGTTAATTTAATCCAATATGTAATTTAGACACCTTTTTATTTCATTTGTTTTATTTTTTCTGTAGTCAGATTCCCATACATAAATTATAGTGTAACCATTATCTTCTGCAGCTTTCTTTTTTTCTAAATCATATTCCCATATTTCTTTAGCAGTCATATTTTTAGGCTTATTTAAATATCCAGATTCAAAAAGTATGGGGTTGCAGTGCCAAAAATCTCCATTAAATTCTATTATTTTTTTACTATTTTTAAATGTTAAATCAAACTTAAAAACCTTGCCTTCTTTATTTTTAATGAATTTCTCTTTCTTACCGTACAATATATCATCCAACGGATATTCCATTTTTTCTAGCACCTCTAAAATTAAATTAATGAATTCTTCACCTATCTTCGAGTACCCCCTTGATATATGCTGATTATCATTAAAAACCACACTTTTCCACTTGCTTTGTCTTTTTTTCCACACTTCAGTACCTTCAATTTCTCCATATTTAAAGATACATTTTTCTAAAGAAAAGGTGGATTGCTTCTTTGAAATAATCTTTTTTGATTCCTCTGGGGTAAAACCTTTTTTG
>JACCDW010497400.1_pt1 | contig 13052 bp, 26 predicted proteins | sample 7449781 | NCBI WGS metagenome assembly JACCDW01 (sample SAMN15323449, study PRJNA562643) | freshwater metagenome | isolation source: river surface water | place: USA:Blue River Watershed | collected 2017-08-18 | reverse complement strand
GCTGACTTCTTGAAAGTAAGACCACGAACCACTTCTGAACTATTATAATCAACTAGACGCATGTTCTTAACTGCATAGCCTGGAAAGAATGCTTTGTTATAGATGCCTTGGAATGATTTAGGACCATCTTCTTTCTCAACAGTCTTGATAGTAGCTAATGCACCAACAGTTTGGCACCACTCACCACCAATCTCATCTCTCCACTCTTTCAAGTTACCTGAGATAACTTTCTTCCAATCTAATTGCAATTCTGTCTTTGAATGCATGAAATCAAGACCACCTAACCACACACGCAAGAAGCTTACAAACTCCTCCTCACCTGTGTATGCTACACGATAGTCACGATTCTTAACAAACCAGGATGGTAATCCATCTTCTGAGCTAGCCCATGAACACATACCTACACTGTTAACATACTGCTTCTTTGTATTATCCTTATTGGTACGTTTAGTATCCTCTAAGAAGAAGCTAACCTTTGTTTTAAAGTCAGACTTAACATCTTGTAACCAAACATCGATACGTACTTTAGATACGCCATCCTTCTCTGAAAGATATTCTGTTTGCTTACTGTCCTCCTTTAAGTCAAAGCCTAATATGTCTTTGTACTCCTCTGCTGTTGGATTGATTGCAATCACTTTTGATTCAAATACACCAACCTTCTTTGCGAATTCTACGCTTGCTGTGTTTTCTCTTTTTACTCCTGATACTGCCATGATTTCTAGTTTTTATTTAGTTATAATATGCGTCAATTGTGTCTGCAACTTGTTTTAGGTTATTAGGAATCTTGATGTCTGCAAACATACCATCAGGACTCTTAGCAGGGAACTTCTTGTAACGATTAGTCACGAAGTTATACGTACAAGTGCCATCTTTACTTTCCTCTACATAAGTGTAAAGGCAAATAGTCAATAAGCCCTCTAATACGATTTGATTATCAATCAACTTACCTGCTGTTTTGATTTTGTATCCTACAATCTCACCACCTTCCTCAATAGTCTCTGGATGTGTGAAGTAGAACACTTTCAAATCGTCACGTAATTTACGAGCTTCCTGAAATAAGGCCACCATATCTCTAGCCATGATGCTAAACTTGGTGAATCCTACCTCTGTTGCTCGTGCCACAATATTGAAACCCATGATGTAATTAGAGTCTTCAATAACGATGTTTTTAATGTGAGGAGCTTTCTCAGAGATTACATGTAACAATCGAGTGATCTCAACTGCATCATCTACCTCTTTGTAGTTCTTGTTCTCAGCATTGTAGAGCTTATCTGCCCCCTTGAATGGTAATTCTTTTTTCGCTACATTGATAATGTAGGTTTCTTTTGGATCTAGGTGCTTGATAGAGGTAGACTTACCTGTACCTGTGGCTCCTACAATCCCAATTAACTTGCTTGCCATGTTTATATTATTTAGTTATTTACTTACTCTAAATTACTAAATTTCGTTAATATTTACAACTTTAATTTTGCTCTTATCAAAGAATTCTAGTGCTTTATTTAGCCACTTTTCCTCTACTGCTTCATTGGTTGATATGATATAAATCTGTGCTTTCTTGTCTGGATTATTATACTCCATAGCCATGCACCTGTTCACCTTTTGAGCTAGATTCTCAGCGTTACTATCAAAATAATTTAGTATTACCTTATTTAAGGGTTTGTAAGTTACTCCTGTATTACCAATCTTGACAACAGCCATGTGATTACCTTCACCTTCTGCAAACCTTTTAAAGCCTTCTTTGTCAGACGATTTGCTATGGTGTGATGGAATACCTAGACTGTCAGCACTATCAGTAGTACCACAAAATACAAGTATACGCTCGTTAGCATACTTGTTTAACACTGCCTTTGTCATTCTTAACTTAGCAATGCTACCCTGGATGATTCTCATTCTCTTTAGGCGTAACATCATTGTGTTTCTACCTTCAGACTCGAGCTGATCAATCACCCAACTACACGCATCAAAATGTTTCTTCTCTGTTCTAGCTTTCCCTTTAACAGTCTGCACAATCTTATTATCTAAAGGTACCTTGATAACTGTGATTTGATAATCAACAATTACACCTTCTTCGATTGCTTGTTCTATTGAATAGTTAGCTAGTACAGGAAGCTCCAATCTGTCCATGAGATCAGATTCTGTCCATGACGATAGAGTACCTGTCAATCCTAACACCTGATGATTAATCAGTGTCAAGTCATACACAGCATCAATCTGTGCGTCACTTAACAAATGTATCTCATCTATGATTACAATGTCATACATGTTTAATGTATGCTTATGTAAAGACAGATGTGTTGTATACGTAATGTTAGGATTGTTGTACTTTCTTGTCTTGAAGTCCTCTTCCCATGAGTCCTTAATCTTAACATCTGGATAAGCAATCAAGATAGATATATCAGGATTAAACTTCTCTAGTATGTTAATTGTCGTATAGATTTTGCCAAACCTGGGACATAGATTGAGGATTCCCCATTTCTTTGTCATCCAGATATCAGCAAACTCCTGTTGTCTTTTATTCCTGAGGTTGCTCATTAGTGTTTAATAATGGAGCTAGTGGATTGTATACACCCAGTCCTTCTAATTGAATTGCTAATTCTTTCTTTTTAAGTACATAACCATCAGCTTCTTCTTTGTTTTGGGCTTTGACTGCTTCAATCAATTTAGCATTCAAACGTGCATACTCTTCAACTAGTGCCAGTTTTTCTCTATCTGTTGCCATTGTTTTAATTGTTTAGGGTTCTAAAAAATATGTTTTGTTAATAATTGCAGAATAATCAGACTCTGTCATGTTCTTAAGTCTAGGCAGTTCTTTGAACATACCAATCTGACCTAGGAAACCAAGACCAATGCGAACATCATCTTCACCATAACTATTTTTAATTAGTCTCACTGAACGATAATACTTAGCACCAAACTCATCTTTAAGCTTATCAAGATTGTAACCACTGGGATCAGCAACCTTATAACGCATAGGATCGAATAATGCTAGTACAACATCAGCGTCGTTCTGAGTGGACGCACTGTCTGCAAAGTCTTCTAGTTGGGGCTCGACATCACCATTCTTTATCCTGATAGGATTAGCAATGTCACGATTGAATTGACTCACAACTACTGGGCTATAACCATACATATCTCTAGCATATCTCAACTCATCTGACATCTTGTCAATTGAATCTTTCTTGCTTGGATAATCCTTGGTTCTCTTTAATAGACCAATGTGATCAATAACTACCAAAGTTATAGTATTTTCTTCATTTGGTTGATACACTTTGTTATATTTATCAACCTCATGAATAATACCATTACTTTCTGCATGCTCCTTCAAATGTTTGGCAATTCCAACAGGATTATCTGGACCATCAATGATAGTTATAATGTCTGACATGCTACCAACATAATCTCTCTGTAATAGAAACAAATCATGCTCATCATGTGTCATCTTTTCTTTCTGCCAACCTAATAACTTACTGACAGGAATAATTATTCCATTATCTAAAAATATCTTTCTACTCACCCACTTAGCCATCTTATATGTCTTACTACGCTCCATGGATCTATATATTATCTTGAGCTTGATGCCAGACGCCTGACCTTCTCCAGATATATACCAATCGAATGGATTGAGAACATACGCATCATCAATGAATGAAGTCTTACCTGAACCAGTTAAGCCACCCACCAATGTATATATAGACTTCCTGATACCAATGTATCTATTCAGTCTATCAAACCCCATAGGAATACCACTATTCCTACCTTCAATACCATCTTGTACTGCCTTTTCTAAATCTTGAAATATCATATATCTGTTGTGCCTGTTGGTTTAGATTCTTCTTCTACTTTAATTCCTTCTCTGACAAGCTCGATAAATGGTTCAAAGCTTCTTTGATTGAGATAGGTGAGACTGTTCTGCATATACCTGAGTTTGTTATCTCCAGCTTTATACGAATTCTCTTTCTTCTGTAGTACATCAAACTCTAATGCAGCTATCAAATCATCAGCTGTATAATCACCTTCTGATAGTATTGCATTGAATTTAAGTCTACAGTTCTCCTCATCTCTTCGAAGAGCTCTGCTACCTGTAAATGTTTTCTCTTTGTGTTTGAATGTATCAGTGCCTGGGAATGCTTTCCACCATCTCTTGAAGTCTTCAGTTGCTGGTTTCTTCTTGATGATCTTTTCTTCCTCTGCATCTTCCTTCAAGAACTTGAGAACGTTCTTACCTGTGAGAGTTATTTTGTTATCAGAAGTAACTAATCCTTTACGTACAACGCCTTGATAAATGATTTCCATCTTGGGATTGCCTTCACAAATGTCCTTTAGAATATGACCCTCCTCCACTAACTTAAGGAGGAAGATCATATCTAATGTGAAACCATTCTTCAGCAGCTCTTTAAAATGAAAGAGTGTTAATTTTACGTTCATGATTCTGTTCTATTCTGCGATCTATTTTAGATATTAAGCTTTGAGGAATACAAACGTTAATCTTTGCTTTCTCTTGTAGTGATTCCAATACACCTAAATGCACTGTATCACTCATAAACACCTCAATCTGAGGGTCATTAGCATGGTTTAACGAGTTATAAAACTCAAGCATTTCTTCTTGTAAATATACAAAATCTTTTTGAGCTGCATGCTCATAATCTTCTATGTGTATCATGATTTTTCTTTTTCGTATTCTCTAAATTTAACATCTAATGTACGTCCTGTATTATCCCAAAAATCTTTGCAATAATACTTACCCTCTTCACGAGGTGATTCACTTAGAACAGTTTGTCTAAATGGATTCCATGGTGCTGTGAACCTATAGCAGTCATACTTCATAGGACACTTCTTATCTTGACACATTGCGATATCAGCCATTATCTAGTTTTTTATGTCATAAAATATCTTATTAGCATCATATATCTTCCTGACCTCTTTGTATAATGCGTCAGTACCTTCATCCCAGCCTTTCTTGTAGGCTTCAGCATTCTGTTCTTTCTCAATTTGTTTGGCTTGTTCGAAAACAGTCCTCCAATTAAAAAATAAACCTGAATTAAATTGTTCTTCGAGGTATTCTACTGCTGATTGCTTCTTATCGCTCATGTTTCTCTAAGATTTTAACACCATTCTTGGTGTACCTACCTGGTTCTAACTTACCATCCCATGTAGTTTCATCAACAGTCATAGCAAATGGTTTATAAGGCTCATATGGTAAAACCTTAGTCTCTTTTGGTGTACATGATGTTACTCCCAACATCAATAACAAGCATATTTTATTCATCATCGTTCTTATCTAATAAACTGTGAATTCTCATGCCTATAATTATACCCATCAAGAATACAAATAACGTTAACATGCTGCTACGCCAAAGATGATGTAACTACCTTCTCTCTCTTGTTGGGATGCTTTATACTTGATACAAGCAACGTTAGCATCTTGATTAACAAGAGTTTTCTCCATACGTACAAACGTAGTGTCCTGTGTCTTCTCTGTGTGCTCACGAGCAAACTTAACAGCATCAGTCTTGGTCTTGAATGACTTCAATTGTCTATCTTCCCAACCAGTGTACACATTGTATTGAAGCTCCCACTTACTGGTGCCTTTAACAATCTTGTGCTCAACATAAGATCTAATCTTATTCATGTTCTTGATAGGTGCAACCTCTTCAATAACATAACAATCACGCTTAGAAGCTTTATGCAGGATATCATTGATGAATTCCTTTCTATCCTTTTTACTCTCACGAAACAGTTTAGTGAAATCACCACATGCATGACATGTACTAACTGTACCATTGTATGGATCATGACCATACTCACTGATAGCTGCATCTTTAGCAAGTTCGAACGCCTCTTGTGGGCTATTTGCTCTTTGTCTGATAATAAAATGTTGTGCTCCCATTGTTTTAAGATTTAAAATTTAAGAATCATTTGATACTGTTGTTGTGCTTCTTCATAGGTGTGTGCCCATATACGATAGCCATCAATAATAAATAGTTGTTTTTCCATAATATAAAAAGAAAAAGCCCCAGATTTCTCTGAGGCTATACCCATTTAGGTATAAAAGTTGTACGATAGTGCAACATTATACCCTTTAAGGTGTAATTAATCGTACATTCCTGTAAAGAACTTTCTAATTCTCTGCTTCCAGGTAGGTTTAAACCTCTTTACAACTTGTTTAACTACTACTGTAGTTGTTGTGGTGGTTGTATTAACCTCTTCTTGTTCAGAGAAATCAGTACGTAACCCAAGATTAAGCTCAAAGAAATGCATAGTTAGCAAAGCCTTTTGCTTATTACACTTGAATGTTTTCTTAATCAAGGGTAAAGCTTTTCTACGCCATTCTTCTTCTTGTTCTGGTGTCAATGAATAAACACGATACCATTCTGGTGTGTTCATAGCATCTTCATAAGTGAGACCTATCATCTCCATTTGCATAGTGACCAACTTCCTGTTGATCTCTTCGCGTTGTTTCTCTGTTCCTGCCATTAAAATAATGATAATTGGTTTGGTGCTACATATGGCCTTTTCTTACCATTGTAACTGATTTTGTTAATAATCTTTTCTGCTCTCTCTATATAATAAGAAAAGTTAATATTATCTAGAGAATGATCTGGTGTCAAGTGATTACACACAGTCATAAGCCACTCACCTGCTTCAACCTGTGACACTGGTGCTGCTCCTGATGTAGAGTCTGCGTTCTTAACCTTTAAGAGCTTTTCTCCTGTGTTAGAGACGTAAAACCTAATAAGTTTATTGTAGATCGTTTTCTTTCCATTAGAAAGTCCTTCGAAATGGAAATCACGTGTAGCTCTTTGACGCATAGCGAAATCAAATATATTTCTATGATTGCGAATGGTGTCATCAACAGGTATACCATTAATGAAGTACTGTTCAAGAGCAATAGGAACAATCCTAGCAGACTTATTTTTATGCAACTCAAAGTCAGTGAGAAAATCGCCTTTCTTCTTGATTTCTCCATCAGTTTTAATCGCAAGGTAATCGTTGACAGTCGAGAATATAATCTTTGTGTAATCTGTTCTTTCGAGCTCATATCTAGTTAGTTGTGACCACCACTCATTAATCTCGTAATGCTTGGCAATGTCTGTTTTCTTAATTCTAATGGTAACACCATCTGTGTTTGCTGATATTACATGTATGCCTGCTAGTTCATACGCTTCAATAAGCATAAGCAAGCTAAGCTCTCCAGTAATAGTAGTGAACATAGTAAGTTGTCTATCGTAGATCCACGACTGCATATCAGAAGACTTACCATATACAGAATTGACAGCAAGCTTAAGAGCCCCAACAATACCTTTAATGCGTTTGTCTTTCTTAGCTTGTGGCTTAAGTTCAAGACGACGCTCAAACATTTTAACATAACCATTAAGAAACTCTTTACCAAGATGTGCAGGATATTTACCATTATTGATAATAATAGCAGGATAATAACTACTAACATCCCAATCAATAATTTCATACTCGTCATCAGCTTCGAAGACCTCAGGCTTATTCTCAGTGTGGAGACCACCCTTCGCAAACGTGTACGTGTTGCCATAGAATTCTATACTTTCTTTAAAATCGTCATTTAGTGCTAAGACTAGGCTCTTCATACGCTTTAAGAACTCTTGCAGCTGTGGCGTTTCAAACTTCACATACTTTGCAATACAATACTTAACGTTTATGTTCTTCCTGAAATATCCCTTGCGTGGTAAATCACTTAACATGATACGTTTCTCCTCGCAATAGTATTTCTTAATCATCTCATCACCAATCTTACTATCAGAATAGTTAAGACATGGTATACCAAACTCTTCTTCGATATCTTGTCTCAACTCTATCTGATTGTTGCCTTTGTACAATGGATGATCGCATTCACCTATGGTTATCTTATAGAACTCATAGGTAGCCATCACGTCATTGGTACAATAGTCTCTTGTTAACTCTATGTCTTCCTTTGTCATGTTAGTCTTACTGTGATGGATGGGCATCTCTTCGATGTTCTCAAGATCCATCTCAAACTCAAGACGTTTAAGGCTAACCATACGATTCTTATTGTCGTAATGATTAACCTTAAACAAATCTATCTGTTTCATTGTAAGCTCATGCTCTCTATATTCAGAGAACACTTCATAGTTAGCGTCATGGATTACATCTTGAGCCTTCTGTGCAATAGCTGCACATATCTCTAATCCAGTCCACTCATGCCAAAAGTCATAGTTACGCAAGACCCACTCAACCACCTGAGCATCGAATCGTAAGTTATTATAGCCCACCCAGTAATAATCTGGATGCTCACTAATAAACTTAACCATCATGTCTAGTGTGTTGTGCCACTGACTCACCATGAACTCGTGAGTCTTGTCCTCCTGTAGATCGTAGACATTTACAAGAAAGAACTCTTGCATTGTCTCGATGTCATAAATTAGTACTTTCATCTCCCTGTTTCTACTATCCATCCTGTAAGGATGTATTTTGTTGTTGTGTGACTTACTTGACCTCTGTGCGTGTATGTCCAATCTGCAGGAAAGAATACAAGTTTACCTTGCTCAGCCTTTTCTGTGTGCTCTTGATATAAGAACTCTGTTCCACCATCTGGTACATCATTTAGATATACCATCCATACAAATACTCTGATATCTGATGGTCTTTGTTCAGAGTGCCATTTCTTAAACCCTTGACCTGGTAAATACTTTTGCAAGTTGAACTCATCTATTTCTAGATTAAACTCATGCAATATCTCAAACTTATATTTGTAATCACTAATACAGTCAGTTAGTTTATCTATAACTATATCAATTAGATCACCATAAGCACGTTGAATGAATTGCTTTTCACCTAAATGAAAACAAAAGTCTGTTGATTCTTTTACAGATAAATTGACAATACTATTGCCAACAAATCCCTCACGATACTTATCTGGATGTGATTCAAATACATCAATTATACCATTACACTGTTCAGGCGTTAATATCTTCTTAGTGTAAATAAAGTTTGGACTTACCATCTTTCAGTGAATTTAAAGTTACCTGAGTTAATTAGATAATCATGAGCTTCTTTGTTTACCATCTTTAGCTGTGCTAGCCCAAGTCTAAACGTTAATAGTCTATCCTCAAGCATAGCATTACGCTGCACTAATGAATCGTTTGCAAAATGCAAACTATCACATTTAGAAATAACAGGTTCTGGTACATATACTTGTGGTTGTTTATTATAGCTTACTACTAATGTAGTTACTATTATACCAATAAAGGCACCAATATACATCTTTACCATGACTCTAATGCTGTTCTGGGCTTGTTAGTCTTAATCTCTGTCAATCCCCATTTCTCAAGATAATTCTTCTTACTACGTACATGCTCAAGATGTAGCTCTCTATCTACAGACGCATACACATTGATGATAGCTTTCACAACTTCTGGTGATTCTATCTCTAGTTGTTGGTTATTCATAGCTTATAAAAATTAAGGCAGTCACCATTACGATGACTGCCATGATTAATTACACTTCAATAGTGAGATACTTTAACAATGTACCACCAGCTTTAACTCGTGCCTTACTAGTAGCACAGTAAGAAAGAATCTTACCAGACTTACTACGTATGATGTTAACATGCACAGTTGTAAGCTTAGGACGTAGATATAGATCTCTGCTATCAGGATTACCTGTTTGAAAGTATGTACCATCTATATTCCAGTTAGTAGCAGTGTTAATACGCCCATCGTTGTAAAATCCAAATATAGTGTCACGTTCCTCGTCGATAGCAACGATTTCTACTTCATTACCATTAACAAGTTCTACACTATACTGACCAGTTTTGTAATCTTCCAAATTAAATTTTTTCTTTGACATTTTATGATTGTTTTAATAGTTACACTTCTAATTTGCTTTATACACTGCATAAAAGCCCTTTGCAGTTTTACGTATCATCAATCTATTATGACACTTGGAACAAACTGTTCTGCGTATGTCTTTGTCCTTCAATAAGAAATTAGCATCTCTCATCTCAAGCTCATGTTGACAATACACACAGTTCATTCTGTGTTGTTTGATTGTTGGTCTACGTTTATCTTTCTCAAGCTTATTATTACCTGGTATGTACAAACCAATTAAACCTTTTTTCGTTACTCTGACACGATTACGTTCTTTACAACTGTCACATACAAGAGGCATACTATCTTTAGCATACTCCCTGTACTTCACCATTAGTAAATCTTTATCATGTTCATGACCACATCTTACACATGTTGTTTGATGTGTGTTTCTGTACCTACCAGCCATCACTAGATATTTGATCTTCTTCGACTTGCTGTTGTACAAAATCCCAATCTATCCATTCTGGAGTCTCCATATCATGAGCTGGTTGCCCACAATATGATATCATCTTGACAGTGTCAAATGTATACTCTTCATCTTCAGGCTCATCGTAAGAACCTTCATCACGATAGTATCTCCACTTAACCATGATATCACAATAGATATCATCTTTATCAGGATGATAACACTCCACAATGGTCGTACCACTGTTTCTTGTTACTCTACCCATTATTTGTGAATAATAATTTTATCCTGAAATAATTTGACATCTCCATTCATTGTTAGTTCCACTGAAAATTGGCCAGGTAACATCTGTCTAATGAATTGACGTTCAATAGGCTGCATAATACTACTAACTACCATCCATCCAATTTGCTCTGGTGATGCTATCACCTTACGTAAAAACGTTTTGTCATGGGCTTCGTTGTGATATGTACCTACCATGTTCTCTTCAATAGAGAATGTTAAATCACCAAGATTGATTGGATCATTAGTTACAATAAATGGTGTGTCATTACTAGTGAATACTAGTGTCGCTTGTTTTAGATTCATGTCTAACGTGTCTTTTAAGTTCTGATTTTAAATGAGGCTGCTCAATAGCTGGTCTAGATTTGATATCCATAGTAGTTATTGATTGAGGAACCAAATATAAAAAACTAAACAGTCTAATACAATAATATGCTATTACCACAGTTACTAGTAATGCGTACACAATTTCTTTTGTCTCTTGTTTCATTTTATTCTAATATAAGTTTCCTTTTGCTTCATGTCTTGTAACTTCCAAGCATCAATTAGCATAATAGCACTATGTTTGTCGAAGTATGTATACCAGTGATCTTTCCATGTAATTCCCTGTCGACGCATAGGAATATAAACATCCTTACCATCGTGACGATGTACCACACGTATCTTATACGTTGAACACGCTGTTACACTGAATAACAACACTAGTAATAACTTCTTCATAGCATTAGTCTATTAATTTAGAAATAAAACTACGCTCTACTTGATCTTCTACATTCTTACGTGCACGATCAGCAGCAATATCTAACTCTGTATCAATGAACATAAATGGACGATATCTACCATCGTCATCTTTAAGCATCACTGAATGATACACAGCAGAACTGTTTTTCTTTTTGTGTTGGTTGATTACTTTAACCACCCTACCCACTCTTGTTTTGATTGACATACTTTACACTTTTATGTTAAACACTATGAACAATCCAGGTTCACCATTTAATCCATTAATATCTGGATTATGATCACCTGGCACTATAATTAACTCATTTGCTGCCATTGGTATTTCTGCTGATGTTTGAAACCATGCTGTGTCATTAGGCACACAACATGATAACTCATCACGCATACCAGTAAAGCAATAAACTGCTAATTTACACAAATTACCTGGAACTTCTAATGATAGTACACCTTGTGCTACAATATCACCACGAGTCCATGAAAAATGTTCACTACATTCTTGCCATGATGTAACAACAGCAATGTTGTCAACCTCATAACTACGAGTTGTACCAATAATATCTTTCATGTACTTAGCTACTTGTTCTTCTATATACTCAACAATAGCTATACACTCAATACTATTTAACTCATAACCTTTCTTTAGATACCATGCTTCATCCTTGAAGTATTTATCTATTCTAACTCTTGCCAAAGGCACAGAGAACAAGCTTGTTATTTCCATTGCCATGATTCGTCTTCCCAATCTATATCATCATCTTCATCATCAGGTGCACTATCAATGTATGTCATGACAGCTTTACCATCTTCTAATACAAGCTCATCGCTTTCATCATCTGTATACACATAGATGTATCCTTCATCTTGTAATGATACATAGTTCATATCATCAATGGTGAATTCATACAATAGTCCTTCTAGCTCTATCCATCCTAACTGATCTGGATATGCTACAACAACTGGTGGTACATCAGGATTACTATCGATTGCTTTGATTAGATAAGGCTTGATAGGCCAACCATTCTCTTCTAGATATTTATCTGTGTCTTTTGGTAGTTTATCAAGCTCGTGTACATGCAGATATGAGTAACCATTAACTGTAACACTCACAGCAAATAACATACCAACCTCCAATTGTGGAGGCTGATACGATCTGTATACTAATTTAGTTGGCTGGTACATTCTTCTCGTATAGTTTTAAGCCTATAAATGTACTAACATCTTCACTAAATAACAATATCACGTTATCTAAATCCTCATCACTAATCCTTTCAACATTGATAGTTACAGTGTTATTACTATAATCATCATGTTCAAACAGTGATAGATTAACAGTGTTTGGCCACTTTGACATATCTACACTCATGTAGTTATGCTTTGGATTATAATGAACTCTTACATTACTTGAAACAGTAATGTTCTCACCAGCATTACCATCAACCTGGATGTCTAGTGTATCAAGATAATCTCGTAATTGTTTAGCTATGCGTAATAGCTCATTTGATTGACTTCTCATGTCATTAATATTTAAAGTGTGAAAAAATAAAAGAGCTCAAGGACATAGTCCAAGAGCTCTCTGCAATACATTGTTTCTAACCCAAGTATCCTAACGCAACTAAATCTAATACATTAGCATGTATAACAACAAAGCCTCCAACCACACCAATATAGATGTGCTCATGCTTTGCTATTGACACAAACGTGTAATAGTCAGTTGATGGTAGTTTAATCCTTTTCATGACAATGAATTTAGATGGTGAATAATGTAT
>JACCDW010376565.1_pt1 | contig 13052 bp, 11 predicted proteins | sample 7449781 | NCBI WGS metagenome assembly JACCDW01 (sample SAMN15323449, study PRJNA562643) | freshwater metagenome | isolation source: river surface water | place: USA:Blue River Watershed | collected 2017-08-18 | reverse complement strand
ATGGGCAGCTGGATAGGTGGCGATCGTGATGGTAATCCGAACGTCAATGCCGGCACCATGGAGACCGCTCTTGCGCGTCAGTCGACAACGATTCTGGATTTTTATCTCGAAGAAGTCCATGCACTGGGCGCAGAATTGTCCATCTCGACCTTACTGGTTGCCGTCAGCCCTGCCCTGCAGGCCATGGCAGATGCATCACCAGACAACTCGCCGCACCGCACTGATGAGCCTTATCGTCGCGCATTAATTGCCATCTATGCGCGCCTGGCGGCAACGGCAAGAAAATTAGGCACCGCCAATATCCTGCGCCGGGAAGTAATTATATTGCCGCCCTACGAAACGGCAGATGCATTCGCAGCCGACCTGCAGATCATCGCCGACTCGCTACATGCCAATCATGGCACTGTATTCGTCAAGCCACGCCTGAAGACCTTGCAGCGTGCGGTACAAATCTTCGGGTTTCACCTGGCTACACTGGACATGCGCCAGAGTTCGGATGTGCATGAACGAGTGCTTTCTGAATTATTCAAAGCGGCGAACCGCGAAGAAAATTATGCCTCGCTTGGCGAAGACGAAAAAATTGCATTGCTTCTGGCCGAACTGCAACAGCCACGACTACTTTACTCACCCTATATAGACTACTCTGATATCACCAGATCCGAGCTGGCGATATTGCGCATGGCACGTGAAATTCGCCAGCAATTCGGCGTGCGCGCAATCCGTAATTACATCATTTCTCACACTGAAAGCGTGTCGGATCTGCTTGAGGTGATGCTGCTGCAAAAAGAAACCGGACTGTATCGGATCAATCCGAAAACCAAGGCACCGCAGTCAGAGCTGATGGTCATTCCGCTGTTCGAGACAATTCCCGATCTGCGGTTTGCAGCGAAGATCATGGACGGCCTGCTGTCAATTCCGAACATGCGCAAGTTAGTCAGGCAGCAGGGCGAACTGCAGGAAGTCATGCTCGGCTATTCTGACTCGAACAAAGATGGCGGCTTTTTGACCTCAAACTGGGAGCTCTATAAAGCCGAGATCGCACTAGTCAAGGTATTCGAGAGCCATGGCGTGAAGCTGCGGCTCTTCCATGGTCGCGGTGGCACAGTTGGGAGGGGCGGTGGCCCCAGTCACGAAGCGATACTCGCGCAACCGGCTGGCACCGTGAACGGACAGTTCAGGCTGACTGAACAGGGCGAGATCATTGCGTCGAAATTTTCGAACTCGGAAATCGGCAGGCGCAATCTGGAACTGGTCGTTGCCGCCGTCATGCAAGCCAGCCTCATGCCCGCAGCAGGCGATCATAAACATGCAAAACGCTTAGCTGAATTCGAGCACGTCATGGAAGAACTCTCCGAGCATGCCTACAAAGCGTATCGCAACCTGGTCTACGAAACGCCAGGCTTCACAGATTATTTTTTCTCGGCCACGCCGATCGGTGAAATCGCCGAACTCAACATCGGCTCGCGCCCTGCTTCGCGCAAATCCACGCGCCGCATTGAAGACCTGCGCGCCATACCCTGGGGCTTCTCTTGGGGCCAGTGCCGCTTGCTGCTACCAGGCTGGTTTGGTTTTGGCAGTGCACTCTCGGCATGGCTGGCTGACGGCGGGTCTGGTAGCAGCAACAATAGCAGGACAAAAAAACTCGCATTACTGCGTGCAATGTATAAAGAATGGCCATTCTTTTCAACCCTGTTGTCTAACATGGACATGGTGCTGGCCAAGACAGACCTCGCAGTCGCTTCGCGGTATGCAGGACTGGTCGCAGATAAAAAATTGCGCAACCAGATCTTCAAGCGAATCGCGGCCGAGCATGCGCTCACGAATGAGAACCTGTCTGCCGTAACAGGTGCGCGCGACAGGCTGGCCAATAATCCGACACTGGCGCGCTCTATCAAGAACCGGTTTGCGTATCTTGATCCGTTAAACCATCTGCAAGTTGAGCTGCTCAAGCGGCACAGGAACTGGCAAGGTGATGAGCGCAAGGCCGATATACGGGTGCATCGCGGCATACATTTATCCATCAATGGCATAGCGGCCGGATTGCGCAATACAGGCTAACAGATCGAAAAGATCAGACAGCTCGAATACTCTCACTATAATTTGATTAAAATTCACGCTTGAACCGGGCCGATACAGGCACTTGCTGCTTATATCGGCTTATGCAATTGAATGGACACACCATCATGACAGAACAGTTCGCCAAAAAAAATGAAGCCTGGTCAGCACGTTTCTCCGAACCGGTATCGGATCTGGTCAAACGTTATACCGCTTCGGTATTCTTCGATCATCGTCTCGCACAATTCGATATACAGGGATCACTGGCGCACGCCGACATGCTCGCGCATCAGGGCATCATCAGCCAGCAGGATTATGCTGATATTCAGCGCGGCATGAAACAAATTCAGGACGAGATCACAGCAGGCAAGTTCACCTGGCTGCTCGATCTTGAAGATGTGCACCTGAATATAGAAAAACGTCTGACTGAATTAGTCGGTGATGCCGGCAAGCGCCTGCATACCGGCCGCTCACGCAATGATCAGGTCGCAACCGACATTCGCCTGTATCTGCGTCATGCGATTGATGAGATCAATGACCTGCTGCGTAACTTGCGGCTCGCACTTACCGATCTGGCCGAGCAGCATGTCAACACTATCCTGCCAGGCTTCACGCATATGCAAGTGGCACAGCCTGTGACCTTCGGCCATCACATGCTGGCTTATGTGGAAATGTTTGGCCGTGATGCAGAACGCATGATCGACTGCAGGAAGCGCGTCAATCGTCTGCCGCTGGGATCAGCGGCACTGGCTGGCACCACTTTCCCGATCGATCGCGCGCGCGTGGCAACCACGCTGGGCTTTGAAGATGTCTGCCATAACTCGCTCGATGCTGTTTCCGACCGTGATTTTGCGATCGAGTTTTGTGCTGCTGCTGCATTAGTCATGACGCACATCTCCCGTATGTCGGAAGAACTGGTGATCTGGATGAGCCCGCGCGTAGGCTTCATCGATATTGCTGACCGGTTTTGTACAGGTTCATCGATCATGCCGCAAAAGAAAAATCCTGATGTCCCTGAACTGGCGCGCGGTAAAACAGGACGTGTCAACGGCCATCTGGTTGCATTGCTGACGCTGATGAAAGGACAACCACTGGCCTATAACAAGGATAATCAGGAAGACAAAGAACCCTTGTTCGATACGGTCGATACGCTAATCGATACCTTGCGCATCTTTGCCGACATGGCGGGCGGCATTGAGGTCAAAGCAGATGCGATGCGTACCGCTGCGCTGCAAGGCTATGCGACTGCAACCGATCTGGCCGACTATCTGGTCAAGAAAGGCCTGCCATTCCGTGATGCGCATGAAGCCGTTGCCATGGCCGTGCGTGACTGCGTCAAGCGCGGCTGCGATCTGGCAGATTTATCCACGCAAGAACTCAAGGCCTATTCTGCGCTGATTGAAGATGATATTCATGCGGTCTTGACACTTGAAGGCTCAGTCGCTGCCCGGGATCATATCGGGGGCGCTGCACCCAATCAGGTGAAAGCAGCGATCAAGCGTATACGCAGCCTGCTGAAATAAAAAATACTGACTGTTTAATCGGCAAATCAAAAAGCATCGTGATCGATAATCGACCACGATGCTTTTTTCTTTTTCCCGCATGTTGTGATAAAACGTCAGCATAAAACCCTCTTCATGCTATCGATAAAAAAATAGTTTTGTGTTGCGGGGCAACATTGCACTTCGATTGCCAAACAAGTTAGATTCGAATTCGCGCCTGCCGCCACCCTGCTAGCTAAGCTCACGCTTACAGGGCCAATAAATAGCAGTAGCGAACCAACATAATAAGAATGACATTCAAACCGCAATTTTCGCTAATGAAAGCCCATCATGTCTTATTTACTCTCGCTCTCGAAAACGATTGATGCACTCAATGAAAAAATCGGGTTGACGATCAGCTGGGCATTGCTCGCCGCAGTGCTGATTTGCAGTGGCAATGCGCTGATCCGCTACACACTCAATACCAGCTCCAACGCCTGGCTCGAAATACAGTGGTACTTGTTCAGCGCAATTTTCCTGCTGGCTTCCGCCTATACGCTACGCCGCAATGAACATGTGCGCATAGACGTAATCGTTGGCAGATTCTCCAAGCGCACGCAGGCCTGGATCGATCTGTTTGGTTTCCTGTTCTTCCTGCTTCCAGCCACCAGCCTGATCCTTTATTTTGCCTTGCCGTTTGCATTTGAATCCATACGCAATCAGGAAGTCTCCAGTAATGCCGGTGGGCTGATCGTATGGCCGGCAAAACTGCTCATTCCGGTCGGTTTTTTGTTGCTGACCCTGCAGGGTATCTCCGAATTGATCAAAAGAGCAGGATTTTTATTGGGCAAGGTAGAGTCGAGCAGCTTTGAAAAACAAGCTGCTACACCTGCCGAAGAAATCGAAGCCATCAAGGCTGCCAATCAACTCCACTAAATAGAGTATCCCATGACAGAATTTCTGATTGCAAACATGGCGCCAGTCATGTTCGCCACGCTGGTCATCTTTTTACTATCGGGATTTCCCGTTGCCTTCTCACTCGCAGCAAACGGTTTGTTTTTTGGCCTGGTCGGCATTGAAGTCGGACTATTAAAACCAGAATTATTGCAAGCACTCCCGAACCGCCTGTTTGGCATCATGGCGAATGACACTTTGCTTGCTATTCCGTTCTTTACCTTAATGGGCCTGATCCTGGAGCGTTCGGGTATGGCGGAAGACTTGCTTGACACTATCGGCCAACTGTTCGGACCACTACGTGGCGGCATCGCCTATGCCGTCATATTTGTCGGTGCCTTGCTGGCAGCGACGACCGGCGTGGTTGCCGCTTCTGTGATATCGATGGGCCTGATTTCACTGCCGGTGATGCTGCGCTATGGCTATGATAAAAAAATCTCTTCCGGTGTGATTGCCGCATCCGGTACGCTGGCGCAGATCATTCCCCCGTCACTGGTATTAATCGTCATGGCAGACCAGCTAGGGCGCTCTGTTGGTGATATGTATCAGGCCGCATTCATACCCGGCCTGATATTGACTGCACTGTACGCCACCTATGTAATGGGCGTTTCAATCTTTAAGCCACAATCCCTACCCGCACTGCCTGTAGAGGCGCGCAATTTAAGGGAAGCCAATGGTGACAGCGGCGTACTCTCTCTGCTGGTACTGCTGGCGATCGCTATCGCTACCGGATGGTTTTTTGCAAAACTTTATCTCGCCGCATACACCACACTCGCCCCCGATGAAACAGCCATCTATGGAGGCGTTGTCGGTGTATCAGTTGCATTGCTGGCTGCCATACTGAACCGGAATTTCCAGCTTGGTTTGCTGTCGCGCATGGCCGAAAAAGTCGTACTTGCACTGGTACCGCCACTGGCACTTATTTTCCTTGTGCTGGGTACTATTTTTGTCGGTATCGCCACACCAACTGAAGGCGGCGGCATGGGCGCACTAGGCGCATTAATTCTGGCGCTGCTCAACCGGCGACTGAGCTTAGACTCGCTCAAGCAGGCGATGAACTCTACCACACGCTTATCCTGCTTCGTTCTGTTCATACTGATCGGCTCCAGTGTGTTCTCACTGGTTTTCCGTGGTGTAAATGGCGATCTGTGGGTCGAACACTTACTCAGCTCCTTGCCGGGCGGTAATGCCGGATTCCTGATTGTGGTGAATATTTTATTTTTCGGGTTGGCATTCTTTCTCGATTTCTTCGAACTTGCGTTCATTCTTGTGCCTCTGGTCGGCCCGGTCGCCGACAAAATGGGCATAGACCTGATCTGGTTCGGCGTTCTGCTTTCTGTGAACATGCAAACTTCATTTATGCATCCGCCCTTCGGATTTGCATTGTTTTATCTCCGCTCGGTCGCACCCAAAGAGGTAAAAACCAGTGAGATTTACTGGGGATCCGTGCCGTTTGTGCTAATACAAATCCTGATGGTTGCGTTGATTATTGTTTTCCCAAGTATCGTCACGGTCGCCAACAAAACCGACATGAAAGAGGAAATCGAGCTAAACATAGACTTGCCTGGCAGTGGCAGCGTCCCTGCTGATGCAGCGGATGTGAATTTCTCCATCCCGACTGACAGCGCAAACCCGAGTGATGAAGTCAAGCTGGATTTTTCCGAGCCAGCAAAAAATTAGCAATGCCTGACATTGTCTGATTTCGTATCACGCCGTGCGATCTGCATGACGCACGGCTTGTTAACTGGTCAGGCTAAAAAGAGCAAAGGCTGAGATTCTGCAGGTTATAAAAAAAGGGACCTATGTCCCTTTTTTTTATTTGTGCCCGACCAGATAACTCTGTATCGGTAACTCGGCTACGGAATACCACTGATTCTGGTCTTGCCTGAATCGACGCCATGGATCGAGAACTTTCTTGAATTTCGGATTTTTTGATGCTTCCTCATCAAGCACTTCCAGTGTTGCTTTGTAACAAGCATCCATGATCGACTTGGAAAAACCGCGTACTTTCACGCCGTTTTTCATCAGGCGCGCCAATGCGCCCGGGTTGCGCGCATCATACATTGCCTGCATCGTTACATGTGCCTCATAGGTTGCCAGTTCAAAGGCGGCCTGATATTCCTTTGGCAGCTTTTCCCATTCCTTGATGCCGACATAAAACGATAACTGGGCACTCGTCTCCCACCAGCCTGGCGCATAATAAAACGGCGCGACTTTATTAAAGCCCAGTTTTTCATCATCATACGGACCGATCCATTCGGCTGCATCGATCGTTCCTTTTTCAAGTGCAGGATAAATATCGCCACCTGCAATTTGCTGAGGCACGACCCCCAGGCGCTGCATGACACGGCCAGCGAAACCACCGACCCGCATTTTCAGGCCGCTCAGATCTTCCGGTTTATTGACCTCCTTGCGGAACCAGCCACCCATTTGGCAGCCGGTATTACCGCCCATGAAATTGACAATGCCATAGTCACGGAAAAAATCACGCATTAATTGCTTGCCACCGCCCTGATCCATCCAGGCAGTTTGCTGACGCGATGTCATGCCAAACGGAACAGCGGAATCAAATGCGAAGGTCGCATCTTTACCAAAGTAATAGTAAGACGCACTGTGTCCCACTTCGACAGTACCGGCCTGAACTGCATCCATGACTTGCAAGGGTGGCACGATCTCACCACCGGGGAAAGGACGGATATTGAATTTGCCATCGGTGAGCTGCGCAACACGTTTACACAATAGCTCGGCACAACCATAAATCGTATCCAGCGATTTGGGAAAACTCGAAGCCAGCCGCCAGTTAATTGTCGGCGTTGATTGCGCAAGTGCAGGTGCAGATAGAGCGCCAACTGTGATGCCTGCGGCAGCTTTCTTGATGAACGAACGTCGTTCCATAAATTGTCTCCCTTTTGAAAATATCGTCATGACTGCGGAATTCAAAAAAATCACGCATGAAGTAACCATAAAAATAGTTACAACATTTGCAATTTTATGTGGGGCATTCAGCGCGCAGCAATACCAAATTGATGGGGGAGGCTGTTATGTTGTTTATACGCAGTAGATGAAATATTTCTGGTTAATAAACCAAAATTTCTTTGTGCTATATACGCGAATCTGATGAAACATGAATGTCTCAAAACCGCATCAGATTAACTGAAAATGTTTGCCGAAAATTCAAAAGCCGGAATTTCTTGACGTCTTTCTTATTTGAAATAGAAAAAATTTTTTCTCTCTACTTTGTGCCGCATCATTGTTATGGTAAGCAATACAGCAAAACAAATACTGCGTCAGAGTATGGTGAATGAAGTATGACTTGGCGATAAAGAATAAAAAACCAAAGAAAAACGAAAAGCCATGACAAAAAATAAAGCCGGCATAGAAGCCGGCTTATAGGGATCAATGAAGTATATTGATGAATCAGCTACCTGCAACAGTCATGTTTGCAATTAATATCGATCCGGTTTGCTTAGTACCTCGTGTCAGGGTATCGGCACCAATAGCAACAATATCTTTAAACATCTGCTTCATATTGCCGGCAATTGTAATTTCCTCTACCGGATACTGAATCTCGCCACGCTCGACCCAATAGCCGGAAGCACCACGCGAATAATCACCCGTCACATAGTTCAGGCCATGTCCCATTAATTCCGTCACGAGTAAGCCGGTATCGAGTTTTTTCAGCATCTGCTTGAAATTATCCGATGGCTTAGTCAGCGATGATGTAATGCGAATATTATGCGAGCCGCCTGCATTGCCTGTCGTCTTCATGCCCAGCTTGCGTGCCGAGTAGCTTGATAAAAAATATCCCTGGACGATGCCGTCCCTGACCACCTCGCGCTTTTGGGTGCGCACGCCTTCTTCATCAAAGGGAGCCGAGCCGACTGCACCGATGATGTGCGGATCTTCGACAATCTGTATATCCGGACCAAATACTGCCGTGCCAATTGAATCAGGCAAAAAACTGGACTTGCGATACAGTGCGCCACCCGAAACTGCCTGCACAAATGAACCGAGCAATCCAGTTGCCAGTGGTGCCTCAAACAAAACTGGGCATTTGCGCGTATCAAGCTTACGTGCATGAAGTCGCGACAATGCGCGCTCGGCTGCATATCTGCCTATGGCCTCAGGCTTGGCCAGGTTAGCAGGATTGCGGTCTGAGGAATACCAGTCATCCCGCTGCATATTGGCACCCTTGCCCGCAATCGGCGAGACCGCAATCGAATGCCGCGAGTAAGGATAGCCGCTGATAAATCCGCGCGAATTGGCCATGACGAAATGCGATTGCTGAACATGTACGTTTGCCCCTTCGCTGTTGGTAATGCGCTTGTCAACATTGAATGCAGCAGACTCGGCACGCAGCGCCAGCTCGACCGCTTGTTCGGCTGACAACAACCATGGATAGCAAAGTTTCAGGTCTTGCGGTGACATCTCCAGCAGCGACTCCTCCGGCAAGCCTGCGCAATCATCTTCTGCCGTAAAGCGCGCGATGTTATACGCGGCATCGACCGTATCACGCAGCGAGCGCTCGGAAAAATCCGATGTACTGGCATTACCCCGGCGAACAGCAGGGGCATTGCCCAGATAGACGGTGACACCAATGCCCTTGTCCTTGTTCTGCTCTATCGTCTCGACCTGTCCTTTACGTACGGTCACAGATAATCCATCGCCTTCACTGATCTCCACAGCGGCATCCGATGCCCCTTTTTCACGGGCAAAACGCAAAACATCCCGGGCAATCTGCTTTAACTGGTCCTGGCTATGGCTGAAAATGGCTTTGGTCATGGGGAGTTTCTTCGATTAGGGTTCAAAAAGGTTATCATAGCAGCCGTTTAGAGAATGATAGAGAACTACCCACCATGCCTAACGCAAACCGTGGCGCTGTCGGATTCAAGTCTTCCGAATTCGAACAGCAATATGACCGCCCCTCAAAATCCCAGCTCAAGCGTGAAATGAGTGCGCTGCAGGAGCTGGGCGCGGAACTCGTTGCCGAGGCGCGCGACCGCATCAAGCGTATTCCTATGCCCGAGGATGTGCGCGAAGCGATTCTGACTTGCCAGCAAATCACTGACCATGAAGGCCGGCGCCGGCAGCTGCAGTTTGTCGGCAAAAAAATGCGCACGCTCGATGAAGCAGAACTGGCCGTCATCAGAGAAACCATCAACAGCTGGAAAGGTGCCTCCAAGGCCGAGACCGCCGCGCTGCATGCACTTGAACGACAGCGCGACAAACTGTTAGCAGATGATGCAGCATTAACGGCATTGCGCGATCGATTCCCGCAGATCGATATGCAGCACCTGCGTACACTGATCCGCAACGCCCGCAAGGAGCAGGCGGAAAACAAGCCCCCCAAAGCCTATCGCGAAATTTATCAGTTATTGAAATCGCTCTACGCGCAGGAAAAAGCCGACCAGAAATCCACCAGCACTGACCCGTTGCAAGACCATGAAGAAGAATAGAACCCATCCTGATGAACTGATCATAGGCCTGGTCTCCATCTCTGACCGCGCCTCCGGCGGTGTGTATGAAGATCAGGGACTGCCTGCCTTGCGCGACTGGTTTACAGCAGCGTTGGCCAGCCCGTGGCAAATGGAAACGCGCCTGATACCCGACGAGCGGCCACTGATAGAAAAAACGCTGATTGAACTGGTTGATGCAGTCGGATGCGACTTGGTGCTGACTACAGGCGGAACCGGCCCTTCGCGCAGGGATGTGACACCGGAAGCAACCATGGCTGTCGGCACCAGAGAAATGCCTGGCTTTGGCGAACAAATGCGCCAGATCAGCCTCAAATTCGTTCCTACGGCCATCCTGTCGCGGCAAGTCGCAGTCATACGAGAAATCCCCGACCATGCTGCACTCATCATGAATCTGCCCGGCCAGCCAAAATCCATACGCGAGACGCTGGAAGGTTTAAAAGATGCAGATGGCCAGTCTGTCGTCTCGGGTATTTTCGCTGCCGTGCCATATTGTATCGACCTGATCGGCGGACCATACATCGAAACACACGACAATATTTGTAATGCATTTCGTCCTAAATCTGCAATCCGGACAAAAAAATAATCCATCCTTTTATTCAGCTGCCCAACCATCATGCAAACCCCTGCCTTGCTTGAGACCATAGAAATCGCCACGAACGAGCATCCTGCCGCTGCCGTTATCTGGATGCACGGCCTGGGTGCGGATGGTGCGGATTTTGTCCCTATCGTGCGCGAACTAGACCTCACAGGCTGCCGGGGCATTCGATTCATCTTTCCGCATGCTGACACCATGCCGGTAACCATCAATGGCGGCTATGTGATGCGCGCCTGGTATGACATTCTCAGCAGAGACTTGGTCAGGCAGGAAGATGAAGCTGGCCTGCGCAAATCCCAACAACAGATTGAACAATTGATCGCAAGAGAAGTCGAGCGCGGCATACCGCCAGAACGCATCGTGATCGCCGGATTTTCTCAAGGCTGCGCAATGACATTACAAACTGGCCTGCGCTATTCGCATAAGCTGGCCGGACTGCTGTGCCTGTCAGGCTATCTGCCGCTACAGGCAAGTATCGCAACTGAGCGCAGTACCGCCAACGCAGGCACGCCTATTTTCATGGCACATGGCAGGGGCGATCCGGTCGTCACTATCGATCGTGCAGAAACTTCGCGTGACCTGTTAAAAGAACTCGGTTATGCCATTGAATGGCATGAATATGCAATGCCGCATTCCGTCTGTGAAGAAGAGATCGAGGATATCGGCGCCTGGATGCGGCGCGTGCTCACTTAAATACAATGGTCTTATGACCATTTAACAATATGCGGTGCTCCACGAACCACTTCACCGCTCGCGCCAGTACTACGCACTCGACATCACGTCCTATTGCCGTCAATTTTTCAGGATCCATCGCATGATCGACGCGCTGCACGTCTTGCTCAATGATGGGCCCCTCATCTAGATCACCTGTCACAAAATGCGCAGTCGCACCGATCAGCTTCACACCACGATCATGCGCCTGATAATAAGGCTTGGCACCCTTAAAGCTCGGCAAAAATGAGTGATGAATATTGATCGCTTTGCCCCGCAAGGCTTCACACATGGCCGGCGACAAAATTTGCATGTAGCGCGCCAATACCACCAGGTCTACGTTATTCTGCCTGACCAACTCTAATATCTTTTCTTCCTGGGCACGCTTGACCTCAGTAGAGGCACCTGCGGGCAGGGGTAAATGATGGAATGAAATGCTATAACTGGCTGCCAGCTGATAAAAATCCGTGTGATTTGAAACAATCGCCACGATTTCAACCGGCAATAATCCGCTGCGATAGCGGAATAACAAATCATTAAGGCAATGGCCGATTTTCGAGACCATTAATAAAATGCGCGGCTTGCGAGCCGCATCATTTAATTCCCAGCACATCTGCAACGTATTGGCCAGTACGGAAAAACGTTCGTGCAAAGTCAGGCTGTCAACGCCCTGCTCTTCCACCACAAAATGAACCCGCATAAAGAAAAGTCTGGATTGCGCATCGCCAAACTGAGCTGAGTCAATAATGTTACAGCCATGCTCAGCCAGAAATCCCGAAACCTTCTGGACAATACCTCGCTGATCAAGACAGGAAAGCGTGAGAATAAATTGAGGATGGATCATGTTCAGAGTAGCAAATCGCGCCTCACATGAAGCGACCTGACATTATTGTCGCACGCCTTATAGAAAAATGCGCTCTCGGAATAGGGTACAGATATTCGGATATCCATTCATTATAAAAAATAAGTGTATATAGTTTGCTGTCTCGCATAACACTGTCACAAAATTTGCGCTCAGATCAGATGTTAGTGGCAGACATCAATTGCTAATGAGTGGATCTTAGATCGAACACTTCATTCAGGAGATTTCACAATTCGAGACAAATTTACAACACCCCAAAAAGTTTGAGACACGATTAAAAAATTTTGCTCGATACATATCCAAAGCAACAGATCGCAGAATGGTCATGAAGCTACGATCAATCCCACTTTTTTAACAATCTTGATCCATTCAAGTCAGACAAAAAAGTTAAATATCGCACCAATTCCCTACGCCAAGGAGTACCGATATGCATTTCATTTATAAACCTGAAATGTTGCCTTTTGAATTTCTGGATCCTGAGCGCGATAAAGTATTTGGGTTCTGTCTGCGGAATTTATTATGGACTGATCCCGAACAGTTGCGCGGCTTTATGGGACCGGATCCTACCCAAAGCATTTATTTTGCAGAATTCGGTGAAACAGGTTTTGAATGCAGATTAAATATTCCGGGCGTGCAGGAAATGTTCAAAGACTGGCCAAAATGGGCTTATTACAAGGTCACTGCCTATGATTTTCAGGGACATGATCGCATCGTCAACTTTTATAATAAAAAAATATTCGAGGAACATATACAAGCCGGTCTGCGCCAATACATAAAGGCTTTTCCTGAAAAACAAGCACAAATTAATCAATTGGCCGCTGATCTGGAGCTCGGCCCCTTATAAATATTAGCAATCCATTAAAAAACAGTTGTCCGAAATAATCTCACAAAAGTATTTTTATCCTTAATGCGATTAT
>JACCDW011937370.1_pt1 | contig 13054 bp, 12 predicted proteins | sample 7449781 | NCBI WGS metagenome assembly JACCDW01 (sample SAMN15323449, study PRJNA562643) | freshwater metagenome | isolation source: river surface water | place: USA:Blue River Watershed | collected 2017-08-18 | reverse complement strand
GTACTGACTTTCCACTGGGCTGGTACTGGTGTTGTTTGAGTAAGAGGTGGTGTTGTGATTGTTGGTGTAAATGTTTCAACAGGTGGAGGAATGTAAGCAGCGTTTGAGGAAGATAGGGAGATTATTTCTTTTGGGGTTGAAGTGGATTCATCTTTAAGAGAAACAGACTCTTCTTTTGCACTTGAACCACCTGTGCTTTCTTCAGCTTCACGTCTTGCTTTTGCACGTTGATTGTTATACTTTGTTTTGCATTGTTGGAGTGCAATTTCATTTTCAGCATCTGTATTTTCCTTCCAGTGCTTTGCAAGATTTATCATATCTTCTCGAATTCCCCTTGTAACTCCAAAGATTGATTCATAGAGTTTAACAACTTCAAGTGGTTGATTCGATTGTAGATAAGATTTCATTAATTTTGTTGGAACACGAGAACGATCAGAATCAGTTTTAGATTGCATTCGTCCATCAGCACGCAGAGCATTATCAAGAAAATGACCAAATGTTTCTTGTGTCATCGTATACGTTAGTGCACTCTTTAGTTTTTCAATAAGAAGTGGAGAGCGAGAATCTGTCTCACAAAGAGTAATATATGTATGAAGTTTTCGTTTTCCATACAAAGATCGTATATCTTTTTGAGACATGCGATAGGACGGTGGTAATTCACTTACTTCTTCTTTTTCTGTAATATATATATGACTTTCAGCAAAGTGTTTGTAAATATTTGTTATATGCTTTGCAAATTCATCCAAGGTCAGTGTTCCTTTCATAACATTACATATCTTACAACAAGGTTTCACATTTTCAATTGAATAACCTAAATCTGAATTTATTCTATCAATTCCAATAACTTCATGATCAGTTGAAAATTTGCAATAATAACAAGGTAATTGCACAAGTTCAGAAAACTGCTCAAGTGTTAATTCAAAAGGAATATTTCGAGATGATGCACAATCAATATATTCGCGAAAATGTTTCAATGGATTTAACCTTTTTTCATGTCCAAAGTTTCGCTCAACTTTTCCCCTTTTATCTTCTGCTGCACGCATTTGCATATAACAAGTTGGGCATTTTTGAATGGTATGACCAAAGAATCCTTTTTCATCTTCATTAATCTCAATTCCACACATTACACAAACATTTCCCTTTTCTTTCCTCTCGGCATATTGTTTATTTTCACGTTCGCGATTCTTTTGCAAACAAACTTCACATTTTGATTTACCTGCAATTGTAACATTTCGACATGCACGTTTTCCATCATCGCATATACGAACTCCTTTTTCTTCTGCAAGTTGTAAAAGCACGCCTCTTTGATGATGCTTCTTACAAAATCCTGATTCAGTTGGTTTGACCTTACAAGAATATTCTTTCCAATTACAAGATGCCATTGATTGATCCATATTGTTTCACTCAATGATATCCAAACATAATCAATTTTTTAGAACTTTACGCAGACAACCACAACCAACCACGCCGGAGTATTAGATACATGGCGGCGGTTATTAGTTGGAGTACGCCAGTCCGCCCATACCACTCATCACGCGCAGAACGTTGTAGTTAGTGGCATACACGCGCACAGTGGAGCTGGTAGAGGTACCCACGGCGTTGTTGCTGATGGTCAGCAGCAGGGTGGTGTTGTCGATACGAGACAAGTTGCAGGTACCGCTGGGCTGGTGCTGCTCAGGGGACAGAGCGAAGCTGTACACATTCACACCCACGGCAGGCACGTTGGTGTGGTGCTGGTAGGGCTGCACCTCGTTGAAGTAGCGGCCCTCGCGCACAGTGAAGCGATCGTGTCCGTTGAGCTGGATCAGAGCAGTCACCACGGGGTTCTTGCCGGCCATGCCCTCAATGCGGGTCACGGAGTAGCCAGACTCCAGGGCGCTGCGGTCCCACCAGTCAGAGTAGTTGAAGGGCTGCTGGCCCTTCCAGGGGTTGATCACAGCATCATCGCAGCTGACGAAAGAGTCGCGCTGCACCACCCACACCAGCTCCTTGCAAGGGTGGTTGAAGTTCAGCTTGATCTTGTTGCTGGAGGCGTTGATGGACTCACCGCCAGTGAACTGCAGGGTCTCGATCAGGTACTCGTGGGCGACCTGGGCGAACTTGCGGCGCTCATCAGTGTCCAGGTAGATGTAATCCACGTACAGGGAAGCAGCCACCAGGTTGGCGCTGTTCACACGGTCGCGGATCACGTGCACGTTGGCGTTCTGGGGGGCATAGTCCCACATCAGGTTCTGCAGGTCATTGAACTGCAGATTGATGCGCACCTCGTGGTACTGCAGAGCAATCAGAGGCAGAGCCAGACCAGGGTTGCGGCAGAACCAGAACTGCAGGGGGATGTACAGAGTGTACTCAGGGGTGCAGCTCAGCAGCTCGGCAGAGCTGTTGGGCTCACCACCCGCGCAGTCATTGTCGCAGTCCTCACCACCCTGCACAATCAAGTTGGTCAGGTGGGGCACGTTACCCACCATCTTGGCGTAGCCGGCCTGCTTTCCAGGCTCCTGGGTCAGCTCATTCCAGATGTGCAGCCAGTCACCATAGTGCTTGTCGATACGCTGGCCACCAATCTGGAGCTCAACGTAGTCGATCAGGTTGTGGCCCACCCAGTTCAGCCAGCGGAACTGGGCACCAGAGCCATCAGCGCTCTGCAGCTTCACGCTGGGCAGAGTGGCCTGCAGGTACATGCGGTGGATCAGATCACCGTTGCGCTGGATGGTGCAGGTGACCTGGTTGCCGAAGCGGGGATTGCCGTTAAAAGGATTCTCAATGGACTCCATGGCAAAGTTGGTGTGGCGACGGTACACCGCCTTGAAAAAGGTGATCTGAGGATTGCCCGTCAGATACACGTCCTGCGCACCATAAGCTACTAATTGCATAAGGCCCCCTCCTGTCATTTCTTATATACCAACGCCAGAGAAAATAATTTGGCGATGAACGAATTTTTCATTTTTCACGCCGGAGGCCTTTACTTTTTACGTTTCGTCTTCTTCACTTAGTGTGTAGGTATTTATCTTTAGGCTTTTTCCAGTAGAATTATAGATCCACACCTCACAAACATATCCTGCCCTTGCAGTTGCTTCTGCTTTTTCCTCAACATACGATCTCTTTAGTTGGCAAGTCCATTCAGATTTAACTTCAATTATTTTATTGTGTATAGGAATGTAAATATCTGGATAATATACATGTTTTACATCATGAATTGAGTATTCAACCTTTGGAACTTCTTTACGTCCAACAATAATTTCTTCTTCTTTGTATAGTTTAAGTAATTCATCCAAAGCTTTCCACTCATACCCTTGAATTTTCACAACTTTCCCACTTGGAAATGTATAGTCTTTAAAACGATAGGATGATTTCTCATGTTTTTCTTGCACATTAACATTTTGATTTGGATGACCCCCATATTTCTCTAAACAAGTTTGTTTCCATTTATCTTGCACTTCTTTGGTTTGTTTTGGATGACACCCAAATTTTTTAACATAGCTTTCCTTTATTTTTTCAATAACTTCAGGTACTGCCCCAGAGTTTGTTACACCATATCGTTCCAAACATGTAGTTTGCTTCTTCTGTTCTTTTAACTGTAAAGTACATGTTTTACAATATGGATATCGATATGTATTCAACATCTCAAACTTCTTCGTTTCCTCTTTACCACACTTGCATCGAAACCTTACATGTAACCTCTGATTATAAGAATCATACTCTCCTAGTAGTTCAGCACTACCTTCTGTAAGAATCTCAAGAAGTAGATCTTTTGTGTAACGTGTTCGTTCCATACCCCCTTTGACTCCATACCCTCTAACTCAATTTTTCAAAAGAACTACCTAAATCGTCTTTTGAACACGAGGTAGATGAGTGAGAGGGGGTTATTTCCTGCTGTGAAAAAGAAGGCTCCTTTAGATTCACGAACGACTCTTGATAATTTGCATCAAATTCAAATGACAGACTTTCAACAGAGTAAAACAGATATTGAACAGCTACGCCAAACAATTGCAAAACTTGAGCAAGAGGTTGAATCTACAACAGATATTATTGAAAAGACGCAGAAGGAAGAAGCACTTCGTATGTACAAGAAAACATACACACAATGGCAGGAAGAAGTGCCTATGTACAATTACTTCTTTGAAACAGGAGATATTCTGTTTAATTACTATGATCTGCAGGAGAAAATTCAGAAAGGAGGAATGTCTGGAACAGGAAAGGTATTCAAAGCGAAGCCAGGAAGTGTTTTGGCTGCGCTACAAGAAGGAGAAGAACAGATCTCAGGAGGTGCTGCTGCAGAGCGATCAATTCCAAAACATCACCAGGAAGGTCGCGAAGTCTTATTGGACAAGTACTTACGCAAAGTGAATCCAGAACATGTAAAGACAACTGTGCATTCCTTTGACGATCCTTATGGCACATGTGATGTTTGTGAAAGTGAGATGACTTTCAGTGCAAACGAAGCACTCTTTTTCTGCCCTTCCTGTGGCCATCAAGAGTTTGTCTTAATTGATTCAGATAAACCTTCTTATAAAGATCCACCTCGTGAAGTCACGTATTATGCCTACAAGCGTATTAACCATTTCAATGAACTTTTGGCACAATTCCAAGCCAAAGAATCAACAGACATTCCTGAAGATGTCTTCCAAGCTATTTTAGAGGAACTCAAAAAAGAACGCATCACCAATACAGAACATCTCAAACCTACAAAGATACGCGAGATTCTCAAAAAACTCAAATGCACAAACTTTTATGAACATGTTCCGTATATTCTGAACCGTATTAATGGAAACAAAGCACCTGTGATGACACGCGAGGTAGAAGAGAAATTACGTTTTATGTTCAAAGAGATTCAAAGTTCCTTTATTAAACACTGTCCTAAGAATCGTAGTAATTTCCTCTCTTACTCATATGTTCTTTATAAATTCTGTGAGCTTCTTGAGTTAGATGATTATTTACAGTGCTTTCCTTTGTTGAAAAACAGAGATAAGTTATACAATCAAGATAAAATTTGGCAGCAGATCTGTAAAGATATGGGTTGGGAGTTTATTCGTAGTATATAAATCTGTGCGGAATCACTTACAGGAAACTAACGCATAGAAAAGTAATGGCGTCATCTGCGCTTACAAAATGGGATCGGTACAAAGATGCGTACGGTCGCCAAGAGATCTATTGGGGTCTTGGGATTGAAGAAGAAACATATGTACAGTTTGTAAAACCTATCTATGTGGCAACACCTGTCTTACGCACAGCACATTCTCCAGAACGATATTCTGTACGATATTTTGCATCCTACAAACCTGAGCTACTTGCAACCGCACTGAAAACACTCTATCCAGATGCATCAGGATGTATTCCACTTCCCCTTTTTCTCAATGCACATGCGTTTCAGTCGATGGATCTTCGTGGGCAACACAGAACAACCTATGAAAAAGTTCCCAAACCAAATCCAGCATTTGCAGGAAAATCTGTGTTTGATGAAGCAAAAGATATGCTGCAACCAACCTATATGAAAGAATTTATGTTTGATGGAGATTCGATTGAGTTTATGACACAGAAGTTTTACAAAACAAACGTTGCACAAGTTGTACAAGAACTCTGTACATCGAAACAAGTATTTCTGAAAAGTTTCAATGCATGGCTGGCTCAACGAAATCTCTGGCGTGAATTCGGTGGCTGTGTAACATTTCCTACAGAAAATCCCCCATTTGTAGTGCATCGAACGAATCCAAAACATGTATCTATGTTCAATAATGGTACATATCACATCAATATCACATTACCAACGTGGTTAGGAGCCAAAGGGGAGATTGTATTTCCTGAGATATTTCGTGAAGATCATCGGCGTTGTATGCGCCTGATCCAGTGGATTGAACCCCTTTTACTCGTTATCTATGGAACACCAGATCCATTACATGCAAGTATTCCATCCAAAGATAGAAGTCCATTTAGTCGTGTATCACAACGTGCTGCAATGTCTCGTTACATAGGAATAGGCACCTATAACACAAATACAATGCCTGAGGGAAAATGTAATACTGTACCAATTGAATCTGCACATGGTTCAGATCAAGAGTTTTGGTGGTATGCACAGTATCACACCACAAGTGCGTATGTACCTCCCAAAGAGATTGGATTGGACTTCAATTATCGAAAACATCATGCACATGGAGTGGAGATACGATTTTTGGATTGGTTTCCAGAAATAAAACTTTCAGAACTTCTTATTACACTTATCTGTATTGCCGCATGCAGCCAACAACTTCCTTTGGCTCAGGATGTAGGAATTTCTGAGTCATGGCATACATGTGTCAAAGGGGTTATGGAATGGGGTGATACATATACGCCTCAAAAAGAGTACTGGGCAGCACTCAGTAAAGTCTTTCATACAGAAGCAATCCCCTTTGACTCAAGTGTAAAAGATGGTTGGCTGTGCCTACAGAGTGATGTACGAAAACGATATCAGACATCCTCACTTGCAAAACGTTTCCTTTGTGCCGTCAACTGCCGAATCTAAGATCACACTAATGTTAGCACCGGCTTCGCCGGTGCCGATATTACAGTGTCTTAGAGATGGCAGTTGACAGCATGCCTCTGCCTGAGGTTCTCGGCCTTAGCCGAGAACCAACCTTCGGTGCCCTTAGAAAGGGCAGGCTACGGTTGTAAAAAAAATTTGAGCCCTGGAAACCGCATTCAACACGGATCATCAACCAAAACTCCCGTCTTACAGTCAGAATGTCTCTTGAACTCATTGTCGGTCCTATGTTTGCTGGTAAATCATCTGCAATCCTATCACGTGTTCGTCGTGCTCGCACACTTGATTGGTCTTGTTTCATTGTAACGTGTGCCATTGATACACGGTACGATGCGAGTGGTGCGTCCATCATGACGCATGATAAAGAAGGTGTAAGTGCTTTTGGTGCAAAAATGTTATCTGAAATTAAAGATAAATCAGAATACAAAGATGCACGTCTTGTGATTATTGAAGAAGGTCAGTTCTTTCCTGATCTGTTGGAGTTTGTCAAGCATGCAGTGGATGTGGAGAAAAAGGATGTTGTTGTGGTTGGACTCGATGGTGATTCGGAACGAAAGAAGTTTGGTCAGATGCTTGACTTGATTCCTTTGTGTGATAAAGTAACCAAACTCACGTCCTTGTGCAAGAGATGTGGTGATGGAACTGCTGCAATCTTCTCTGCGTGTGTCAAAGGGGATAAGCACGGTCAGCAGGTGTGCGTGGGGGGAGCTGATATGTATGAGCCCATGTGCAGAAAGCATTTCTTGGAAAATCAAAGTGTGTAAAGAAAACACGTTTGTTTATAGAATAAACGAAAGTGTTTAATTAAAAATATTTTTATGATACTATCCTATCATAATTTAAGGGAAGCCAACCAGCTTGGCACCGATACCGAAGCCGGCACCCTGGCGGGACACAACACCCATGCTGGGGCTGAAGATGTCCAGTACTGCGAACACGGCCGCCGCCGCGATGGTGACGGTCATGATCTCGTCCATGGGCAGAGACTTCTTGGGGATGAAGACCAGGGCCAGGGCCACGGCAACACCCTCAATCACATACTTGATAACGCGGGTCAGAAGCTCATTGATGTCCATCTTTTCTAACTACCGTTCCCAGAATTTTTTTCGTATAGGTGCGTTCAAACAGCTACATAAAGTTACCACCCAACACAAGAATAGACAAGATGGCCGCTGCACGAAAACATGAAGAGGAAGAGGACCTGCTTACGGAGGATCCTGAAATCTCCAGCCAGAAGATTGTTCTGCTGAGTTTCCTGAGTCCTGAGAAGATTTTGGCCAGCAAGGATGTGTATTTCTTTACGCAGTTTGTTCGTGATTACGACCTGCAGTGGAAGACCTCCAAACTGGAAGGTTGGCTGGCCGGACAACTTTTGTCTTTGAATACAAAGCTAGAGGAGATTGCCGGTAAGTTGGACAAGGAAGAGCAAAAGGATGCTGCCAAGGAGGTTCGTGAGAATCTGCTCCGTGTGGATCGTTTTGTTGAGGAGTTCCAGGAGTACAAGCGCAAATCTCTGAAGGAGATGAAGGAGACTGGTATTCAGGAGGCCTGGGAGGATTTCCTGTACAAGAACTCTGCCAAGCTGGAGGATGAGTTCCATGCGAAGAATGAGTTCCGCACTACAATTCGTGGTCTGAAAGTCCGGGGCGTGTATGCCTCTGAGGCTGAGGCACAGCTCCGTGCCAAGAAGCTGCAGAAGTCTGATCCCACCTTTAACATTTACATGGGATCCGTCGGAAAGTGGATGGCCTGGGACCCTGACCCCAGTCGTGTTCCCAACCAGGAATACGCGAATGAGCAGCTGAATACGCTGATGAGCAAGTATCGCGACAACGAGGCTGCACGTGATGAGTTTTACACGGAGCAGAAGAAGCAGCGCATTGGCCAGGCGAAGACTGTTCGTCTGGACGATGCGGTGGAGGATAACAACGGTGGTAGCAATGCGGCGTCTAGCAGTAATGCCGCAGGTGCAAGCGGAGCGGCAGCAAGCGGAGCTGCAGGAACCTCCTATGATGGTCTCTTCACGGGTCCTGCGGATCTGGCAATTCAGCGTCGTATGGAGAGGGAGAAAGAGAAGGATAAGACATCTTAATAATTGCCTGAGGGCACGGCATTAGGGTAGCGTGTCGCAATGGGAATGCATTGACGGCTCTGGCAGAACTGGCCCTCGGGGCAAGTGACTCCCTGGCAATCCACATCACGGAATCCATCGAAAGAAGGGAAAAAGGAAGGTGCAGCTGCCTTCAGGAAGGGTAGGATGGCGACACATACGAAGAGTGTTACGAGAGCATACCATGTAATCGTATCAAACTTCTTCATTCTGTTTGAAGTTGTTAAAAATAGGGCGCAGGGCCTCCAGGAGGTAAGAGAGGAACAGGAGTGGTATCCACAAGAGGAATAGGATCCACTTTTGCACAGAAGCCATTAATACACTTCAGATGTCCAGGACATGGTTCATTGACACCGCAGCGAGGAGGACTAGGGCTGACAAATCCTTCACCAAGCGGACTTTGGAGAAACAGAAGTACAAGACCGAGAAAAAGGAGAAGTCCTAATGCACATGCAAGATCACGAGTTGATGCATCCATTTGACTCAATACTGATACAGTTTAGGATATTCTCTTGACTTGAATGGTTGGCCCTTTCTTTCTCATGGAACTTGGGTCAAAGGGACCATCTTCATCATCGGAGCGCTTAGGTTTGTAGTTCGCTGCAGAAAATGCCCAGAATTCAGGAGCACCAATACGGAAATCTCCATGCATATCCGCCTTGTACCAGAACACGTTATCTTCCAGACGATTGCTCTGTGAATTGTTATTCATAACAAGACACTCATAGTTTGTTGTGCATTGATCCATCACCTGACAGAAAAACTCAAAACTTGGGAAAGCGCTACCGAAGTTATCATAGATACGTTGGCGATTGCTGATGTAGGGCTCGCGCAGAATAAAACAGAAGTCAATATTTGTACGAAGAACAGGTGGGATACCCAGAGGATACTGCATCGTAATCATAAAGAACACTTTCAAGTGACGACCGTTCAAAAACAGATAACGAATATTTTTATCAGCAAGCCAACTGTTATCATACAAACAATCGTCCATGATCAAAAAGCTACGAGGATCGGAATGAGAGCGACCTGTTTTCTCCAATTCCTCTTTTGCTCTTAGACCACAGAGTCGTTGATGTTTGCAGAAATTTGCAATAATGACAGGACTGTACTCACCGTGGATAAACAGAGGAGGAATTAACTTTTTGTAGAAGTCGTTGGATTCTTCTGTACCACTGATCACAGTTCCCATAGGAATATCTTGATGGTGAAAAAGGAGATCACGCACGAGAGTTGATTTACCTGTACGACGACGACCAATAAACACAACCACTGCATCTTGAGGAATCATACGCATATCGAACTTACGAATCCCAACATTTAAAGCACTGTCCGCACTAACAGCCATAGTTCTTGTACCTTTCACGAAGAGAATTTTTGATCATCACACGCGCGTTTCAAACCAAGGGATCGGGCAGACGCTGAGAATAGAATGGATCCCTGTTTAACACAAGCGATACCTCATAGTCTTCCTCGTTGGAAAACCTATGCAACCGTTCCCACCATTGATGGATTTTCAGACATGACAACACAAATTCCTATTGTGCGTGAATTTTTAGGATCTATGCCAGGCTCCGAGGGCCAGTTACAAGCCGATGAGGTATGTGTAAAGGTGCATGAGTTAGAGGGTTGTGGTCCATGCATTGTGGAAATGCAACAAGATAAGTCTGTAAAAAAAAGAAAGGCGTATTGTAAGGTAACTCATGTACTGGACTGTATTCGTTCTATGCAAGGTTATTACTCACATCCTGAAAAAGGCCCACGACGTTTGGCTGAAAAGCTCAATGCGCCGATGAATCAGGCTTATGTTGATTTTCTTGCGAATTATCTTGTGGGACAACTGCGCGAACGTCATTTGAGTCCGCATTTTTGCCGGTTTTATGGTGGATTCCAGGCAAGAGCCAAGAAATATCGGTACAATATTACAGACGAGTTTGAGAGTTACCGTAAATACAAAGCTTTCTGGCAAAAACGGAAACAAGGTCTGTTTTCATTACATATGGCAATCAGCTCTGCAGGAGAGGAAGAAGAAGGGGAAGACACTGATACAATCAGTATTCACACACCTACATCCTCGCTGCATTCCATGAATTTTTCCTACAGTACGCATAAATCAACAACCTCCTCTGACTCAGAAGTGGAGCTAGAGGGGGATGGTTTAACATCTGTTGTATTGGATGCAGAGCTTCAAAGTGTTACATCATTTGAAGCAGCAAGTTCGATAGAAGAAGAGGACGAGTCAGATTCAGATGAGGAAGATGAAGATGATGAGGAAGAGGAAGATGATCCTGAAGTCTATGCAGAGCTCTCCAATTATCCAGTCATGTTGCTTTTTCAAGAAGAAATGGAAGGTGTCTTAGATGATCTCTTAGACTCTGAAGAGTTTGATGAGGCCAAATGGACTGCATGGATCTTCCAAATCTGTGCAGCACTTTGCGTTGCACAGGGTGTTCTTGGCATGACACACAATGATTTGCACACAAACAACATTGTCTGGACAGAAACGAAGACATCACACATCTTTTACAAAAACAGAGCAGGTCATATTTGGCGTATTCCAACGTATGGAAAACTATTTCGTATTATTGATTTTGGTCGTTCCATCTTTCATGTAGGTCCTACATGGTTTATTAGTGATGATTATGCAAAAGGGGGTGATGCAGACTCAATGTACAATTTTCCAGAGATGGGTTCCATGTATCGTGAAGAGAAGCCCAATGTCTATCCCAATCCCTCCTTTGACTTAGCTCGCTTTGCAGTGAGTGTATTAGACGCTCTGTTTCCTGAGATTCCTGATGAAAAAGAGGATGGACTTGTACTGAATGAAGAAGACTCTTGGACTGTACGAGAGACAGTTTCACCTCTGTATAATATTCTCTGGTCATGGATTGTGGATGACTCTGGATGCAATATTTTACGTGAAGAAGATGGTGATGAACGTTTTCCTGATTTTGATTTATACAGTCATGGTGCGGCACATATGAACGCGGGGAAACCCCAAGATCAAATAAGCCGTGATATTTTCAAAGTATTCCGTGTGGAGCAAAAGGATATTGAATCATGGGAATTGGAAGATCAGCAAGGACAGATCTATCCCCTCTTTTGCTGATTAAAAACGAGCAGGGCCTGTTCGAATTTCCATCGACTCTAGAACAGAAGAAGAACCACCTGATTGTATTGCAGAGGTTACACTCGTCTTCATAGTCTGTGCAGCACTTGAACCTGCCGAAATCAAACCTTGAAATGATTCCGGGAGAAACATGTATAGCACAGCAGTCAAGAAAGCACCGATGCAAAAATCACGCACAACAGCGCGAACACGGAACTCTTGCGGAGCTTCAGGATCCTTCCAGAAGACTTGTTGTCCTGCGGAAAGAGACGCAATCACACCGCCACCCGCAATGATCGCAATCCAAAAATCACTGTTGGTATAATCCATTCTACGCCGCACAGATCTTTATACACGCCGCGTTTGACCGCGAGCTTGCCGGCTTGAGCCGGCAAGCAGCCTCTGGCGAGTTTGGCGGCTTGAGCCGGCAAGCAGCCTCTGGCGAGTATGCCCACGATGCTGCCTTCGTCTAGTTCGACGCGCACCACCACTTGCAACATTACTTTCACGGAGCTTAGGGTGATGTTTGAAAAAGATCTGATTTTTCATAATCACGCCTTTCTTACCTTCCAACGCTGGACTTGACTCGTGTTGCAAAATTGTAAAAACAGGACCCACATCACTCATACCTGTATATTCAGCAATCCCCTTTGGCACAGGTGTATAGAAGTCGTATTGTTGTCCTTTCTGTAATTCATTCCAAGGGACAACTTTCTTACCTGTTAATTTTCCAGATGCTTTAGGAAATGAACGAGATCGTTCTGCAGAAGAAGCAGCAGCCATTCTATGATATTTAGGGAAGTTCCTCTGCTTCTAATGAAACAAACTCGTCTGTAATTTGTACAGAATCAATCTCTTCAAAATTCTCTTCATCATCTTCCTCTTCATCTTCACGAAGTTCTGCTTCAGCAAACGGTACATCTTGAATTTCATTTGCAGCAAGATCATCGGAACTGAAAAAGGTATGGCCTTGCTGGAAACTCACGGCAGGCTTCGCATCAATGTGTATGACAGGAGGTCCTGCAGGGGGTTTGGCTTCTTCCTCTGTATTTTGAGCAATAGGAGGTGCATCTTGTACTGCAACTTGCTCTTGCTGTGGAAGAGAAGGAGATGCTACTGTATTTATCTCTTCCACAGCAGGAAATGCTGCAGCTGCTTCTTCCTCAGCAGGTGCTGGACTCGCAGGACTACCTTCCAAAACAGATGATGCTGCCTCAGCAACTTTCTCCTCTTCCTCTTCTTCTCCCTCTCCCTTACCACTCGCTGCTTCGGCAGCATGTTCTGGCTCAGCAACCTTCTCTTCTTGCGGAACTACAGGAGC
>JACCDW010450568.1_pt1 | contig 13054 bp, 16 predicted proteins | sample 7449781 | NCBI WGS metagenome assembly JACCDW01 (sample SAMN15323449, study PRJNA562643) | freshwater metagenome | isolation source: river surface water | place: USA:Blue River Watershed | collected 2017-08-18 | reverse complement strand
TTCTTCACCAGGTCGATGATCAACATGAGGAAGATGAAGAGCGGAGGAAGCCACTTGTTCGAGATGAAGATTGGCGACGTTTGCTATGGTTGCAAGGACGAAATCGACGAGGCGATTGGAAAAAGAGGTCCGAACCAATGGACAATTCCGCTCGATGACAGCTACCGCCTATGCCAGAAGTGCAAACGAGAGGAGTCGCTGAGCGAGTTCATAGGTGGCGAGATTCTTAATCCCAAATGGAGCAACCGACTGAAGCTGTTCCTATTGGAGGACAGGACATATAGGAAGGTGATGATCGGGTGGATAGCGATGATGGCGGTCATCTGGCCGGTCTCGATTATATTAAATATCCCTGTCGTGATCAACCTTTCCAATGCCCTCTTCTTGGGGCTTATGTACTATAAGACAAAGATTGTAAAAAAAGAATAGAGATGTTTGAGATAAAGGGAAAGCTGCAGTTCGATCCGGTCAACATATCAAGGAAGCACGAGCAGCAGGCCGCCTGGAAGAAGGTTGCCATGGTCAGGTTCGGCGATTCTGACGAGACCGCGAAATACTACAAGTGGCTGCTCGAGCAGCGCTTCGGCCTGCGCATCCCCGATGTCGAGCCTTTTATCTGGAAGGGAAGGCTCAACGACCCCGTCAGGGGGACGCACGTCACCGCCATCAACGAGATAGTGGACGACGAGATATACGAGAAGGCCAGGATGGCCTTCCACGGGAAGGAGGTTAGAGTCCAATACGACCCTACCCTCATAAGGTGCAACAGGAAGGGCGAGAGGATGTGGTGGCACATCAAGGCCTACTCCGAGGATCTGGACAGCATAAGGGCTTGGATGGGACTGGGAAGGCCATACCACAGCTTCCACATAACGGTCGGACTGGTGAACCCGAAGTTCATCGACCACAGCGAATGGGTGGCCGATATGTGTGATAAGCATAAGATATACCAACCAATAAGATAGGAATATGGAAGAAAAAGAGAAAGATGATACCCTACTCGGGTATGTGGTGGAAAAGGCCGACAAGATGAGCCCGAAGAAGATAAAGAGGTGGATTTTCCTTATCGGGTTGTCCAGGAACATCTTTTTCTCAAAGATAGGAGCCTGGGCGATGTCCTGGATTCCATTCATCGGCACATCTTGCCTGTTCTCGTATCTTCTCGGCTTCGGCTTCGGCTTCGGCGATATGCTCATTCTCGTGGTGGCGCATATGCTTATGTGGATGTTCAAGCTCGCGCCGCTTTACGAGACGGACGCCCTTCCCATATACGAAGATTTCGGTGATGCGGTTGATTTCCTGAAGAAGCACCTTGACGAGAGGAAAGATGGATGATTTCTTCGACAGCTTCAAGAAGCCAGAGCCCAAGCACGACCATAAGGTTCGCGTTGTCCACTTCAAGAAAGAGCCATATGACATCTACATAGGGAGGCTTCCTGGTGGTCAGTACAACAAGTGGGCTTATCCGAAGGAGCTCAGGGAGTCTTTCCCAGCTGGCACTCCGAGGAAGCATATAGTGGCCGCATATGAGGAATACCTCCTGGGCAACGAGGAGCTTATGTCCTCTCTCTGCGAGCTGAAGGACAAGGTGCTCGGGTGCTGGTGCAAGGACCTCGGGGGTGGCGGGAAGTCATGCCACGGGGATATTTTGGTAAAATGGGTAAAGAAGAAATGCAACTGATATGAAGAGAATAGAGGTTTATATGCCAGCCTGCAGGCTCGTAGAAGTGGTGGCTATTGAGAACAGACCGATAATGGTCGGTGATTATGTTCTTCGTAAAGAAGTATGGAATACGCTTGGTTCGGATGGTAGGTATGAATATGACGAAAGTCGATGCAAGGCACATTTTGACCGGATGGACAACAGAGTTGGTAGGTCATATTTCTCAGATTATGCAGATTCTTGGGCAATAGGCCAGAAAAACGAAAAGATAATAGAAAATTGTGTCGCCATAAGGTTCGTCGACGAAAGAATAAACGATTATTACGGAGTAAACAAGAGCTGAAGATGGAAGGAAATGTTCTAAGGGGGATTCTGGAGAAGGTATTCTCCGAGAAGATATACGAGATAAGAGAGGATAAGTGGAACAAGTACGGACATGATATGGAAAGGTTCTACATATGCCGATACAACGAAAGATTGGACGGGTATTTCACAATGATCACAATCGAGACTTGGATATTGGGTTGCACACCCATGCCTGGAAAATGGGAGATGCTCTGGACGCTTCCCAGCCAGAACTACTATATGCTCGTTCACGAAGAAGATCCCTTCTCGTTCCTTTCCATATCGAAGGAGAAGCTGGAGACCTGCGTCAAGATAAACCAGATGAAAGAACAGCTAATGGCGGATATGAAGGTGATGGACACCGAGCCCACGCGCCTCGTCAGGGACTATAAGATATGTCTTCTGGAAACAAACAATTCCGATTCCCCCGAATAGAAAATCTATAACCAAATTGAATAGATATGCCTGAGCTGGCGGAGATAAGGATAATGGCAGACTACATAAACGCAGGTCTGAAGAACAAGAAGATAATAGCGGCCTTCGATGTCAAGAAGGGGAACGTGCCAGAAAGGATAGATGGCTTCAAGGGTGGCTCTATGATCGCGGAATCAAGAGGGAAGGAGCTCTTCTTGAAGATGGGAGATGGTTCTGTCATCTCCTGTTTCATGGGTATGTCAGGAAGCTGGCTCTGGACGGATACCATCGGATGGGAAGAGAGGAAGTTCACCAGATTGAGGCTTGACGCAGACGATGGGACTTCCCTCCTTATGTGGGGCCTTTATATGGGCCCGAAATGGAAGCTCGGTAAGTTCACTGGAAAGAGAGGACCTGACCCGACCAGGGAATTCGACGCCTTCAGGGACAACGTGATGTCTTCCCTTAATAACAAGGCTTTCTCCAAGCCGATCTGCGAGATGCTCCTCGACCAGAGATACTTCAACGGAATCGGGAACTATCTGAGATCAACCATATTGTACTACCTTGATGTAGATCCTTTCCAGCCTGCCAATGAATGCATCCAAGTGAACCCTGATATACTCGACTTATGCCGTGACGTGCCTCTGAAAGCATACTCGCTAAACGGAGGACAGCTCCAGGACTGGAGCAACCCTTTCGGTGCAGATCCCGAAGAGTTCAGGAAGTGGGTATTCTACCAGAAGGGCTACGCCATCAAGGACTCCAACGGAAGGACTTTCTGGTTCCACCCGAAATGGGCAGATTCACCGCATTTGGGTATAGGTATATCATGATGTTGCGCAAATCGACTCATTATAAACATATTCTTTCTCGAATCATATAAATGATATGGCAAATCTGACATTGATAAGGGGAAATTTCCGGTCGGTAGGGGATTCCCTGTTCGGTCATATATCGGATATGGTGATATCTTCTGGACTTCATAAGTGTGCCCTTATCGCCCAGGATACGATAATGAATCTTAACGACAGCATGCGGGATGGTCTTGGGATGGATAGGAGAGGTTGGGACATGCGTGTCTTGCTTTCCGAATCCCATTCTGAATCGCACTTGAGGTTGAAATCCCTCCGTGAGAGGGTCAGGTCGGGGGAGATTGATTTCGTCTTCGTGACGGACGACGCGCTCCTTTCCGATATGCGGGGGGACGTCCTTGATTTCCCTTGTGAAATAATCGCCCTTATCCCCTCTGGGAATGATGAGGTCGAGATATCCGATTATGGTGCTGATGTCATAAGGCTCGGAAATTTGGGACTCAACGAGAGGAGGACCGGCTTCGAATATTCCTGGAATTGGAGGGGGGTCGAATACGATGACAATATCTCTTTGGCGAAGGCCTTCGCCAGGGAGAAGAAAATAGAAAAGATAATATGAGCAGGCTATATGAAGGGCTAGACCCCAACAATTCGGCACACCAGGTGGTGATCGATATAAACAAGAAGAATGACGAGCTCTATGGGCCTTACCACGAGAAGTGTGGGCTTTTCAAGGTATTCTGTAGGTGTGAGGAGAAACCTATCTCTGATTTGATCCAGGAGTATTCCAAGGATGTGGTCTGGGATGAGAATACCGGTACCATATCCGTCAATGGTAAGGATATGATTCCTGTCCAAAAGGAGATTTGGATGGGGACTCCAGACACGTCTGTTTATACGGAGGAGCAGGCAAGGGAAATCTGGAACGCCGGACAGGACTATTGGAGGACATCCGGGGAGACGATAACCTTCGAGGAGCTCACCGACAAAATGAAAAAATAAATCTATAGAAATGCAGGAAGAATACACAATCGAGAACATGCATATGGGTAAGACCCTTTACGACTTCGTGAAGGAACAGCTCAAGGATGTGGATACCGAGGAGCTCAGCGACGATGTATCCGATGAGGTAGAGATCAACGTAGACCCAGGAAAGGTATATTTCTGGACGAGGGTATACCTCAGGGACAAGGATCCGAACCTTGCTATTGGTGACGATATAGTTCTGAAATATACTCCGAGTGGCGAGGAGCTAAAGACACAATTCATCTGCTATGGAAAGCAGGGTCTCGATCGTGACCACGACGGAGAGGTGGCGAACTACAGCCAGGAGGATGACGAGAAAATCGTGTGCCTTATGGTCGAGGAGAAGGTCATCAACGAGAGCGAGGACATCCCTTTCATCAGGACTCTTTTCAAGCTGGGTCGCCACTATGAGTTCCAGCTGACGAAGAGGGAAGAGCTCCTTTTCATCAACGAAAGGACAGGGACTATCCTGGACTACTACGATTGCGACTTCTAGTCGCTTTCTTTTTCAGAACATATGAGGCAATAGAAAATAAGATAAGAGATGTTAATAGAAACCCAATACCTAACCCACACGAAGAAGCTCGTGGCCAGCTATATCGACAAGTCTGGCGAGATAAAGCTCAAGTACTACGACTGGGACAACCCGATGAAGTACGTCGCATGCGAGGACAATGACCCGCAGCGCCATCCATCCTATAAGTCATGGGACAATAAGGCGGTCAAGTTGGTCGAGGTCGACCGTCCTGACCGATACGCGATATACGAGTTCCTTGATTCCCTCCCACAGGAGGAGCAGGACGAGCTCTTCGAGTATAACCTCCCTAAGATATACTTCATAGATATCGAGACCGAGATCGTGGATGGATTCCCAGAGCCCGCCGATGTCCGCGACGCGGATGGGAACGTGGTCAAGGAGGGTGCGTCCACGCAGGTCCTTTCTATATCTATAGTATACGACGACAAGATTATCCTTCTCGGCCTCAAGGACATGCCTGATGACATGCAGAAGAGGATAACGAAGAACACCAACAAGTACTTCGAGAAGTTCGGTGCAGATTACAAGTTCAAATACGTCAAGTACGACGATGAGTTCGACATGCTATACGCTTTCTTCCACAAGATGGTTCCGAAGATGCCCCTCCTGACGGGGTGGAACTTCCTCAACTATGACTGGCTATACCTGGTTAACAGGTCGAGGAAGATCAGCAAGTGGATGAACGGAAGGGAGTACAAGATCAATCCCGCAGAATCATCTCCCCTGAAGAGGATGAACAAGGTATGGAACACCGACTTCGAGATTCCAGCGCACAGGATGATATTCGACTATATGCAGCTCTACGAGATATGCGACACCTCAATCAAGGTTAAGGAGTCCTCTTCATTGGACTTCGTGTCCAGCAAGCTGGTCGGGGTGGACAAGATAAAGTACAATGGATCTCTCCAGAGGCTATATGAGGACGACTTCGAGACTTTCATGTACTATAACGCGGTCGATTCCGTGCTCGTGCAGAAGATACACGAGGCAAGGAACTACATATCTATCGTATACGCGATATCGGCGCTTTCCAGGATAAGGATTGTCGACGTAGTCTCGCAGATGAACAACGCCCTGGCATCACTCGCCATCACCGAGGGTGTTCTAAGGAACAGGTTCCGCGAGATGGACAACATAGTCCTCTTCAAGGACGAGAAGGGCGACGCGGAATCCGCTATCGCGGGTGGATGGGTGAAAGATCCCGTCGTGGGGATGAACAGATGGTGCGTCACGTATGACTTCGCGTCGCTTTATCCGACAACCCAGAGGCAGTTCTTCATCGCACCCGAGAACTTCGTTGGCGTCCAGGATCCGAACAGGAAGGAATACTGCGACAACGGAAGGAAGATAGACCCAGAGAAGCATGTGGTCTGTATCAATGGTGTGGTCTTCGAGAAGAGGATGTCGCCTACGCTTAGGATGCTAGAGGATGTCTATGCCGATAGGAAGAAGAACAAGAAGATAATGATGCAGAAGAAGGAAGACCTGAAGGTCGTCCTCGACAAGATAAAAAAGCTCGAGGGTGAAATTTAGAAAAAAGGGTTTTCAGATGTTTATATATAGGTTATAAAATAAACTATTCTGTATGAATAAGAATATCAAAAACTTCAACGGATTCGATGGACAGAAACCACTGAGCGAAGGTCTCGAAGAGACTGGTGCGAAGATGAGGAGGATAGTCACTGGCCAATCCGCAGGAGATGAGCTTAACAAGCTCCCTAAAGATGTCCAGCAGAAGATTGTCGACCTATATAGGAAAGATCCGATGGAGGCTGCGAAATACTTGAGGAGCATAATCATCAAGGAGAAGAACAGCCAGTTCGGTCTCGGTGCAGCATTAGCTCTGGCAGGTGCTGCTATGATAATCAAGTCTTTCCCTCCTAAGCCAGATTCAGACGGGCATTGGGCGGATGTCAAACCAGGTGATGGCGAGACCCAATTCCTGAACAACGAATTCGGTACCAAGCTGAGTCCTGATTCGACATTCGCAGAATTCAAGTCTGCGGTCGCTTCCAAATTGGGGAACGGCGACTATGCGGAAGGTGTCAAGAACTTGTTTGCGGGAGTGAAGGGACCACAACATGATGTGATGGTCGACAGGCTATTGGGTCTTAACGATACAAATCCTTCTTCACTGCTCAAAGATGTCTTCACAGGCGACCTCGCACCACATGGTGCTCTTGATTGGGGATCTTCTGGTGTTAAGGTATGGGTTCCTGATTGATTTTTATAAAAAAATATAAGCCTCTGGTATTTTCCAGAGGCTTTTTTTGTATATTTGTAGAAACCCTCAAAGAAATGAATAAACTTTTAGCAATCGTCACAATCGCACTGGCACTTTATTATGTTCTTTCTCCCGATTCTGCAGAATCCAAAGACACCATAGAATCCTCTTCTTTGGACAGAAAGATATACCTTATCGGAATGAACTCATACGACCTGTCTATCCTCTCACATATAGAGGATAATTTGGAATTTCTTGGATATGACTGCGAGATATCACAGCCAGTCTCTGCTCACAGCCAGGACTGCAACGAGATACAGGATGAATTCGGAAACTTTTCTAGTTTCTACCAGAACGATGGGGATGCCATAAGCGTTTATTTCACGGATGGTCTTATATATGATGGTGACAAAAGGGTCAGAGGGTTGTGCTATGGCGACTACATATATGCCAGGGAGACAGAAGGTAAAAAGGGATCTTTGGAGACTGTCGTTCATGAGCTGCTACACAGCTATGGGTTGGAACACTGCGAGAACGAGTGCGTTATGAATTCCAGATGCTATTACAGATGGGACACTATAAATAAGAAGCCTATATTGTGCGACGATTGTAGAGAATTGGCACCATCCTGGTTCAAGTAGAAGAAACCGCTTTCGGTACGTAATATATATGTTGTAATATATACAACAATAAAAAAACGTATCAATATGAGGGTCAAGAATTTTAAGAACTACTCCAAGGTCTACGAATCCAAGCTTATGGAATGTGAGTTCTTCACCGAATCCAACATCGAAGCGGGAGATATCATATCACCAATAGAAGATCTTATAAACGAAGAGTTCATAGACAAGCTCATCGATCGTGCTAAGAATAGCAGGATTGGTAAGGCTGTCGGTGATGTTTACACAAATGTTAAGGATGCTATATCCAAGGTTTTCAATGGAGTTGTGAATTTCTTCAAGAACTTTTCTCTCAAGAAGATGTTCAATGCGGTTTATGGGAAAATCAAGGAGATCGGATCTAAAATGTTTACTAAGATAAAGAGGATGTTGGGTGGCATGAAGTCTTTCATATTGTCGAACAACCTGGCCACGGAAGACAACAAGCCAATCTTCAAGAACATATGGTCTGTCCTATGCCAGAAGGCAAAGGGTGTTATCAAGGGCGAGGGTGTCGATCAGGAATTGGGCGATGCTCAATTGGCTGGAATCGGAGACAAGGTCAAGATAAATGAGGCAGACTCTTCGCTCAGGTCGAAATCTATCGGAGATGACGAGGTTAAATACTATGGAATGTTCGAGAAGATAGCCCATGCAATGGGAATCAGGAACGCCAGGTTCAATGGTGTCGTCTCTCAGATAATGAAAAAGGGGGCAATTGGTCTTGCGATAATGGGTCTTCTTAAGCTAGCAGGTTTCAGTTTCGCATTCAGCTTGGGTCTTGGTCCTGTCGCTACTGCGGTTATCGGAGGTATGCTTCTTATGGCTGGCCTTATAATCCTTGCGATATGGGTATGTAAGCCTTATCCTACATTGGAGGACTGTCTCGCGTATCTTAAGCTTGCATTCACCGGAAATCTAGTACAGCATGGAATGACCAACATATTCATAACGGACATCGATATAGTGGTTTCACAGAACACTACGATTGTTCAGGTCATAAATGGTGGCGGGGGTTCATCGTCGTCGTCGTCATCATCTTCATCATCTGGTTCTAAATCAGGTAAAGATACAAATGACACGAAAGATGCTGCTAAAGATGACACGAAAGGTGGAGAAGCGGATGGTAAGAAAACAGGTGCTTCGACATCTGCTGGATCTTATAGTGCGATGATAAAGAACCTTAAGGCACTCCAAGGTATAGTGACTTCTTATAGAGGCGTCTCACTCGAGGGACAAGGTGGTTCACAGGAAGAGAAGGAGTACGCTGCAAGGAGCCAGAAATACAAGGACAAGAAAGAAAGGGAAAGGTTGGCAGCTGATAGAAGGAGAGAGAAAGGAAACAAGAGATTCCAGAATCTGAAGGACAGAGAGTCTGCAATAGGTTCTGAGGTCTTGGACTCTGTGATGCACCACCTTCTCGGATTCCATGAGCTTTTCGAGAGGGAATTCTCCAAAGGACCTAGGAACATAATGGTCGGCAAAGAGGACGAATATTCTACAGAGGCACTCGGTAAGTTGAGGACTTCCATCAAAAGCTTCGTCGATGAGGGAATTAAGGTTGACTCCGATATGATTCAATCTGTATTGGACGCAAGAACGGAAAAGTCAACAAAGGAGAACATCAAGAAGCTATACGACTTCGTCCTTGAAAGAATCCAGAGCAGACAGGCGTTGGCACAAGAAATGGACGACCTATACACCGACAAGAAAAAGAAAGCGCTCAGCTTCGTGGACGACGAGAGCAAGAGAGAAGTCGTCGGTGAAAAGATTACCAAGCTCTACAAGAGGACAAGACAACTCGAGCAGGCAGAAGAAGATTTGTATGGTTCTATGGGCGAGCTCGGTGAGCACCTAAAGGACTTCAATGTCTCTATGCAAGAAGTAGTTAAATCTCTACAAGAAGGATAGTAGATTCTTATTAATAACGAAAATGCCTCCAAACCTGGAGGCATTTTACATTTCGACTTCTGCATCTTCTTCGATGCGGAAGAGTGAGTCGATGATGGCCTTTAGTCCATACCCGAAATATTCGAGACATCTTTCGTACAGACCCTCTTCGACTCCCTCTGAAATGAGCGATTCCACATACTCCACCACATCAGACTCTGTGGTGTATGCGTTGAACTCGTCGTAATCAAGTAGGAACATAAGATTTTTTGGTATATTTTTCTTATATATTAAGCCAAAAACATAAAAAACCCTCTTTTATAAACTATTTCGGGCTTTTCAGTATAAAAAAAAAGAAAAAACCCATTTTAATGTCCCTTAAGAACGACGTCAGCAAATACAAACCCAGGAAAGAGCAGCGGGAGGCTCTCAATTTCATAGACCAGGAATATAAGAACAACAAGAACAACAAGTTCTATCTGATGAATCTCCCTGTCGGAGTCGGGAAGAGTCACCTCGCCCTGATGATCGCGGACTGGTATAAGAAGAACGTCAGCAGGTTCGCCAGGATAGACATCATCACCAACTCCAAGATACTCCAGGATCAGTACGCGGACACCTATTCGTCGATAAACGACCTGAAGGGGAAGGAGAACTACGAGTGTGAGGCCTACGCTTGCTCTTGTGCTCAAGGGATGGAATTCAACCGACTCAACAAGACCACTTGCGAGGCATGCCCCTATTCGGCGGCGAGGGAGGGATATATGAACGGATCAGTGTCTCTTACTAACTTCTACCTATACATACTCTATGCCATCTACAATCAGAAGGTTATGGAGGCCAGGAACGCGAAGGTCCTGATAGTCGATGAGTGCCACGAATTCGACGACATAATGAGCAACTTCATATCCATAAAGGTGACAGAGACGATGCTCAAGAAGTTCAAATTGTCCAACGAATATGAGATGATGAAGTCCCTTAAGAAGGTGAGCACCATAGCTTCCTATGTGGAATTCCTTAGGATTCTAAATGGTGAGCTCCTTGACACGGTCGAGCAGATGGAGAAGGGAATGTCCAGCAAAGACAGGAGCGCGGTCACCGACAAGCGCGACATGAGGATAAACAAGGTCGTGGGGGGCAAGAACTCCGATGCGAAGATGATGAACCTCGTCACGGACATAAAGCAGCTCCAGCTCAAGATAGAGGTTTTCCTCAAGGAATATAAGGACAACCCGAACAATTGGGTCATCGAGACGAACTACAACGAGAAAACAAGACAGAAGGAGCTTTCGCTCGAGCCTATCTGGGCGAGCGACTACCTCGACAAGTACGTCTTCAGTCAATACGATATGGTTTTCCTTATGTCTGGGACTATCCTGGACAAGAACCTTTTCTGTACCCTGAACGGCCTCGACGTGACGAAGGCGTCCTACTACTCGATCTCCTCGCCTTTCCCCGCCAAGAACAGACCTATCTATTATATGCCTCTCGGTAAGATGTCATACAAGAGCAAGGAGGATACCTTCAAGAGATACGTGCCATACATACAGAAGCTCCTGGACAAGTACAAGAACAAGAAGGGTATAATACACACGAACTCTTTCGAGCTGGCCAGCTGGATTCAGAAGTCTGTCAAGGACAAGAGGCTTATGTTCCACGACTCTTCCAATAAGGACGAAATCTTGAGGGAGCACTGCGAGGGAGAGGACGCGACTGTCATCGTTTCCCCATCTATGGACACGGGGGTCAGCTTCGACAACGACCTTGCCAGGTTTCAGATAATCGCAAAGGTCCCATATCCGTCTCTTGCTTCCCAGAAGAACAAGATGAGGCAGGTAAACAACCCGGATTGGTATTCGTGGAAGACCGTATGCGGTCTCATCCAGATGACGGGAAGGCCTGTCCGTTCGGAAATCGACTACGCCGACACCATAATCCTGGACGGTGGCTTCGGTGATGTGATGAAGCACAGCTCCCACTTCATACCTGAATGGATACAGCTTGCGATCAAGAGGATAAACGTCAACATAGACGCATAAAAAAAGACGGCAATAGCCGTCTTTTTTTTTATCAATATAGCGAGATTATTTCTTCTTCTTTTCGATTGCTTTTCTCAATCCTTCAGGAAGCTTCTTCTGTGCTGCAGTAAGGCCTTTTCCAGACTCTTTCTTGCCATCCTTCTTTTCCTCTTTCTCCTCTTTGTCCTTGAGTGCCTTTGTCATCGGCTCTTTCTTGTCACCGTCTTTGTCGAAATCCTTGAAGTCAGGTTTTTTGTCCTCTTTATCATCTTTCTTCTCTTTCTTCTTCTCGTTGAAAGTAGAGAACTTCTCAAGCCTTACGCTCTCGTCGCCCCATGGCCTTTCCTCTTCGGCCTCGAATCCTTCCTCTTCCTCTTCTTCCTCTTCCTCTCTAGGGTTACATGGCTCACACTCTTCTTCCTCCTCTTTTGCGGCAATTGGTGCGAACTCCTCCTCTTCTCTCGGGCTATCTTCTCCGTAGTAGTAGAAGTCCTCGAATTTTTTTAGGTTCTTTAGTTTCATATTCTTCGCTTTGATTTTATGTATATATAAAGTCTGAAAAGCCGCTTTTTATGTTTTTCTGTAATAATATATAAACACATGAGAATAGGAAGATTTGACGAATACAGCAAGGGAATCGAGATGGCCGAGAGGCTTTTCGCCGAGATTGCCGCGCTCAACGAGGCCAACGAAGAAAAGGATATCCAGAAAGGAGAGTTCAAGAAGGAGCAGGACAACATCATCTCGCATATGATGAAGGGTATAAAGTCCGACACCAAATTCCATTTCGACCTGATAATGACATTCAGCGCAGGGCTCGGCGCGATATACCCTATAATCAACTCCCTCCTTGCGGGAAAGGGGATGGTGATAGACACCAGGACGGTCGTCCTCCTTACCATCGCGGCGGTATACCTGATAGTCCTCGAGGAGAAGAAACACATCGAGAACAAAGAGATATTGGAAAAGGAGGCGCAGATAGTCCTTTCAGAGCTCCAGCTCTCTGGATACCCTAACGCCAACACTGGAACCCGGGAGGGAAGCGACAATCCGGTTCTCAACCTGGTTCAGAAGGCGATAAAGTCTTGCGTTTCCATATTCGGCTCTGTCATGAGAAAGCTGGACAGGGGCAAGGCCATATTCAGGGGAGCGCTAAGGGGAGCTGGCGCGGTCAGCTTCGGCCTTCTCGACATGCTGGGATTCGGATTCGCGAGCACGGTGATAATGAACGCAATACACTCTCTGATTGGCCTTTACCATTTCGACGCGCAGGCATTCATAACGAACGCCGCATTCATAGTCGCTGGAATCGCCAGCCTTGCTGCCAAGCACGGATTCGCGTATATCGTGAACAAGCTCAACAACCTCATAAAGATGGACACCAGGCAGAAGGAGATCATAAAGAAGGACATCGAAGAGCTTGAGAAGCCAGTCATAAAGAGGGTTTCCGACTTCGACGGAG
>JACCDW012054273.1_pt1 | contig 13055 bp, 6 predicted proteins | sample 7449781 | NCBI WGS metagenome assembly JACCDW01 (sample SAMN15323449, study PRJNA562643) | freshwater metagenome | isolation source: river surface water | place: USA:Blue River Watershed | collected 2017-08-18 | reverse complement strand
TTATTTCTAGCTTGAAATGTAGCAGGAACTTGAAGACTTCCTGGTGACTTAGGATCTTTTAATATATTTGCTTGGTATATTTTAGAAACTGTACCATCAGATTTTCTAATATTTGCAGATGTGTCCTCTAATCCAGAAAGTGCTAAAACGTTTTGGTCAATTCTACGTATCTCAGATTTTAAAAACCCATAAGAAGGTATTTGTATATTCTCAGATGTATTATCATCCTTTAAAAATTCTATTTCAACCGAATCCTTAGGACTTGTTGCTACATCGTTCAACTTATTTATTATCTCTAAAGAGTTCTTTTGTAGTCTCAGGAACTGAGCTATTAAAGATGAGAATGAATTTTTTGTGTTTGACATTTTATCTTATTTTATTTGGTCTACTTCAAATATTAGATTTTTTTCATCTATACAAACAATATCAAATATTGGTTTATAAGATGAACTTTGGAATTGAGAATTTATAAATCCTGCAACAACTGTAGAGTAAGGAACCCCTGAAGGTGTACCTTTAGGATATTCTCCTAGAGCATCAGTTAAAATAACTAATGAATAATTTCCTAAATCTACAGAATCACCTATTACTAATCTTAAAGTCTGACCTTTTTTCCATTTGTTTGTAGTATCATCTATTTTTATAACAATATCGTTATTTGCTGTTATAGATAATCCATTGTTTTTATGCTTAATATAGTTAGTATAAAGCTGTAAAGAGATAGTATTACCAGCAACAGGATTAATAGTTAATAATGAATTATCCCCAATATTATAATCTTGCTGCGTTACATCAACTCTTAATAGGTTAGGTGTAGTTCTATCAACTGAAGTACCGTCACCGTCTTTTAATAAATCAAGATTATAAGACATGTTAATAGAGGTTTGATTCTGTAATATATCATTTATAGAATCACTATTTTTTTCGATTAAGCTTAATATATCTTGTGTATTATCAAAAAGAGCCTGATTTGCTTGTAATGATTGCTCAACAACATCAAGCCTTGCTTTTATATCTGTACTATCGTCAGTATTGATAATAAGATCTGTTAATGCAGCAATTTGATCCTGCATTGCCATTATCTCTAAAGTTCTATCATTAAGATTTTTAGCTGCATCTTGTAAAACTGTAGCAGCATCCATGAATATCGAAAGTGAGAATGACGAATAATCATTTATCGCTTGCTCAACTCCTGTACTTTCAACGTCAGTATCAAACTTAAGATTTATTTTAAATCCGTATGAGTTACCATTTAATTTGGTAATTGGATCTGGTTTAAACTTCTTAAAGTTAGGAAGCTTAGCTGCATTTGTTGATACAGGCTCAGGATCATTTAAAAATAAAATACCATAAAGGTTAGTCTTAGAATCCGTTGGGTTATTAGGATCATAAACGTCATAATAAACCAAAACCGTATTAAATTCAAAAGACGTAGTTGTTGGAGTACCATTCCATTCTTCAATAGTTGATATTCCAACGTAATTTTGAATTGCTTTATAAGAAGAAGGCTCAAAATCTATCTGAACTCCGTCCAGATTACTCCTTTTATAATTTACCATGTATCCAGTTGGACCAGAAGCTGCTAAGTATTTTTCTAGTATATAGTTGCTAGAATCGAAAAAAGTAGCATCAGTAAAATATGAATTAGCTTCGGATCTTGGCTCGTACCAGTTATTACTAAATGATCCAGTAGCAGAAGCCCCGCTAACACCAGGATTTCCTAAAACATCCTGATCGAATATAGCTAATTTTGGAAATCCGTTAGGTCCATAAAGGCCTGATGCAGAATCTCTACCTTGTAAATATTCAGTATCAGCAGGATCAGGAGGTAAATTTGTAAATGTTCTATCTGGATAATAGTTCTCGTCAGCAACAGTTTTAAATAAGACATAAGGAGTTGCTCCGTCTCCAGTAGGTACATGTATATAAACCTCAGAATAAGCATTCTCTGAATTTTGAACAGAATTGACAACGTCAATATCTCCAATATATTGAACTACTCTATCATATCTAGGAGTTGGTGTACCGTTACCAGATAAAAGAGTATCTTCCTCAACCCATCTCTTATCAGAATAAGGAAATCCATTAACAGTAGTTGTCGTGCTCTGATTTAAAGATGAAACTACCTCATTAGTATTTGCAGATCTATATCTTATACCTCCTAATTCTTTAACCCATTTCCAAAAAATCCTTTCCGAAACATTTTGTTTAAGCTCTGGGTTATAATTAGGATCAGATACCACAGTAGATTCTAAATTTAAGCAGTAGTTCTGGAAAGATATCTCTAGAGAAGGACTTAAATTATTAGGATTTGTTAATATGAAATCCCCAGCAGCAGCATCAAGAAATGTAGAATCAATAGCATTAAATTGCAAAGTATTTTCTTTATATACAGGAGCACCGAATTCAGGTAACTTCAAAAGAGCATACTTAGAAAATGCAAATTTCTTTAACGAGTTATTAAATGTTAACGATAGATCCTCTGAAGCAGAAGAAAAGGTATAAAATGTACCTCCTTGAACTGCTATGGGTCTTATATAAGGTGTTTTTGCCATTGATTATTTTTCTTAATTAGAATGTAAATCCAGGTGTGCATGAAACAACCACCCAAGATCCTTTTTGTGTAGCTCCTGATTGATCTATTCTTGGCTCCCACATAAGAGTTATAGAAGATTTATACTGATCTCCCGGAGTTTGTATTTCAGGATCTGTATAAGATCCATCTCCAGTTGAAAATCCAGTATAATAATAAGGAGAAGGTCCAGTAACGCCAGTTGCTATTTTACCAGCACTGGTAGCTGTATCAATTAAAGTTACAGTGTAACCAGCAGGGATATCAGATGCAGTAGCTCCTGTACCAGTTGCCGCATAGAAGAAAAATCCGGTTTTTCCACCCGAAGTGTGTGATGAATCTATATAGATAACACTTTCGGTCAAGTTTAATTGATAAGGATTAGTATATGTTCCGGTTACACCAGCTCCAGGAGCAGAAGGAAAAGCAGTAGTAGATCCAACAGTAGCTTTTCTGTTAGTATTAACAAAATTTCCAGAAGCTCCGTTGTTCATTCTACCGTCAAGATTTAAAACACTACTGAAAGTAGCAGTAGCTCCAAATGAAGCTGCTCCAGAAGCAGATAATGTATTAGCTTGTAAAACGTTAGAAAATGTACCTGTTCCAGCCGCAACAGTGCTAGAAGCTACAATATAACCTCCACTAGCACCTGTACCATATATTTGTATAGTTGGTGAACCAGAAGATGGCATAACTAAACTGTTAGCCATTAATGATTTAGCTTTAATTTGCCCGCTCGTTGCGCTAGATACGTCGAGTGATCCAGTCAACACGTTTATATTAAATGTGTCTTCCAAATCATTATAAGCATTTTCAAGCAACAAAAAGTTAGCATTGATGGTTAATCTAGAACCTGATATTGAATCGGTTCCAAGAATTTCAGTAATTGTGATTGCCATTTGATTTTTCTTTTTTTGATATATATCCTGTACTAGTTACAATAGAAAAAGACAGGGACAATTATTAAACAGAGAAACATTGGATATGTTTCTCAAAAAAAAGAAAATTCTTATGACAACAGGAAGCAATTGGACACAAAAAAGAAAACCTAAAAATCCTATTAAATTTAAAATTAATCTAAACGAAGAACAAAAAGACGCTAAAGCATCTATTCTAGAAAATCCAGTTAACGTTCTTAAAGGAGCAGCTGGTTCTGGTAAAACTCTTCTAGCAGTTCAAATAGCTTTGGATTTGTTATTTACTAGAGAAATTGAAAAGCTAGTTATTACTAGACCTACGGTTGCCAAAGAAGACATCGGATTTCTTCCGGGAGATCTGAAAGAAAAAATGGACCCTTGGTTAGCACCAATCTATTCAAACTTGGAAATGGTTTATGACAAGGATAAAATAGAGAAATTGCTTAATGAAGGTATCATAGAAATCCTGCCTTTCCCCTTCATGAGAGGTAGAACACTTGTTAATTCTTGTGTAATCGTTGACGAGGCTCAAAACGTAACAATGAGTCAAATGGAAATGGTTTTAGGAAGATTGGGTGTAGGATCTAAAATAATCATCTGTGGTGACACATCTCAGATAGATTTAAAAAACAAAAAAGAATCAGGATTAGATTTTATGAATACACTAGCAGCAAGAGTTGATGGTGTTAAAGTTATTACATTGAAAAAGAATCACAGACACGAAATTGTACCTGCGATTCTTGATGTTTATAAAGAATATACTACTTAATCATTTATTGGGGTTATCCTGTTATATCATATTTAGATAAAGGAGGAAACCCCAATTCTTTTCTATCATAATATATAGATCTTATTAAGTAATCATTAGGATTAACTATCTCTGGTATTAAGTCTCCAGCTACAGGATCTTTATGATCTATTACTCTTATTTTTCCCTTGTGTGTTGTCTCATAGATATTTCCGTTAGCATCCTGCAATTCACAAGATATATTATAGAATCCAGGATTCATAAATGTCCATATGAAATATGGGGTTTTTCTAATTTTAGCTATCTCTTCGCCTGTCTCTGTATCAGTTAAAGTCCATATATGATTTTTCTTTCCAGGGATTAAAGAATCTATAGGATTTATAAATATAGTAGTAGCTAAAGGTATCTCAAATTCATCTTTATATAATTTTTCCTCTTTCCATGACCAAGAATGAGAGCCAAGCCAAGATTGAACAGCGCCTATCTTATATCCAGGATTAAATCTTTGTTTTGGGATTTTTCCTAAGAAAGCATCTAAACTACCTCCTTGAGGAGACATAGTTATATAAGGTGAAAAATCAGCATCTCCTTCGAAATATCCAGTTATATAAATATTCTCTTCCTTATCTAATACTAAATCAGCACCTGAATCGTTATTAAGTCCACCAGCAGTAACTATATCAACTAATGTTCCATCTTTATCGAATTTAGAAAGGTATATGTCAGTTCCTCCTCTCGAATCTATCTCTACTGGAGAGAAGTAAGAATCAGAAGTATATGATCCCGTTATATAAACATTCTCCTCAGAATCACTTTCTATATCATGTGATGTGTCGCCCGACGCTCCTCCACACATTTTAATCCAAATCAGCTTTCCTGTAGAAAGAAGTTTTACTACAAATATGTCATCAGTTCCTATAAATGAATTGATCTCCTTATTTTGTATCGTCATAGTACCCTGGAATGTTCCAGTAAGTAATATATGACCCTTAGGATCTATACATATAGAAGGAGAAACAAAAGAAGTTGATGAATCTTTTGCAAAAGATTCCGCCCATAAACATGATCCGTCTCCAGTATAGAATTTACCTATAAACATATCAGGATTACCAACACCAGTTAGATTAACTGTGACAAGATCTAAATCATCTTGAAATAATCCAGTAACATAAAGATCTTCATCCTTCATTATCGATATCTCATATGCTTTAGAATATGTACTAGAATCCAATTTTTTAGCCCAAACAAAATCCAATGTAGAATCCATTTTAGCAATAAATCCTACTTCTTGAGAAGATACTAATGTATCAGTTCCTAGATTTAATGTTCCTCTAAATCCTCCACATATATAGACATTTTCATACTTATCTACTTTTATGTCACCTAAGAATTGATCTGGTGTAATAGATACATTAACAGTATTAACTAGAACACCGGAGCTATTATACTTATCCATCTGAATAAATCCAGTAAGGTGATTATCACTTACAACATATATGTTGGAATTTGAATCAGTAGTAACGGATCTACCGTATATAGGACCTTGTGGTGAAGTAGTAGAAATTGATCTTGCCCATTGTAAAACTCCACCTTTATTATATTTACTAATATAAACTCCTGAATCTGCACTCGTCAAATAAACGTTCTGTGATCCTATATTATTAACCTCTCCCATAAATATAGTTCCTTGGAAATCTCCTATTGCTATAACATCACCTTCCTTATCAACAGTAACTTTAACACCCTGATCTGCCTGGCTATTTCCTAAGGTAATTACCCATTCGAAATTTTCAAAAAGGTCCCTAGATTTCTTCTGAGCAATTCTTTCTATCTGGGAGTTTCTCCAATATTCCTCTTTAGTTGCTTTACCTTCTAAAATATCGCGTAAAGGAGCGTATAAGAAGACATCGTTAAGGTTTAAAGATGGAAACTGATCTTTCAGTTTATTTATGCCGTAACGCTGCCAAATAGGCTTATACCAAGAATTTCTATCAACATTAGGCATGATAGGTCTAGTGTAATCTGAATTTAATGTGATATTAGAATAAACTGGACCTACTATAAAGTTAAATCCTAATTGAGTGTAACCAATACCTCCATTGTAAATATACTCAACAGAAGGTAAAGGAGTAGAAGAATCGTGATAAACAAAATCCCATCCGTCAGTTCCTGGGAATTTAGCTGTTGCATGTATATGAGGAATCACATAATCAATCTTACCAATCTCTCCATTATCTGTAACAAAAAGTAAATTTTTGGGATAAGTAACTTCACCATTTTTAATAGTTTTCCAAGGAGCAGAAAGAAGAGTTTTTCCGTGAAATACATTGCAAGGATTTATTAGAGTTGTACCATCGTTTCTATATAGAACTTTTGTAAAAAAGTATCCATCAAAAAAGTATAATTCAGTGTCACCTGGAGATGTTGTAGGATCAATAGTGAACCATATATTAGAATTTCCAGTTTCTATTATATTACCAAATTTACCAGAAGATATTTCAGGGTTGGTTAAATTATTCCAAACTGCCCATCTAATTTTATCCCAGTAAGCTATACCGCTTGAAGTTCCTATCCATTTATGCTTTAGTGAGTCTATCTCAATAGAATAAACATCATCAGAAGGTATTCCTGAATTTGTTGTGTCATAATTTTTAAAATCTACACCATCAAATCTAGAAAGTCCATTATCAGTAGCAATCCAAAGATACCATTTATTAATACCATAGTATTCTAATTTAAGATCCCTTATATTAGTAGAAGGTATATTAGAATTAGACAAAGTATAAAGATTCCATGATTTAGCTTGGCTATCATAAAATAAAAGACCATCAAATGAAGGAGATGTATTACAAACAAATGCAGCAAATATATCACCGTCCTGCGGATTTATTTCTAAAGAATGTATACTTGAAGGAGTAATAGGTACAATAGGATTACCTCCGTTATCTACAAAATCATTAACAGAATAAGCTAAGCTATTATCAGGATGTCTATCGTCTATCTTTACTAAAGGCGTAAGATCGTTTTCTATACCTATCCATTTAATATCGTTTCTATCGATCTTTATACATTTAGTAGTTAATCCCACACCAGGTAGTATACTGTTAGTAGAATCATAAGTTGTGTAATTAGCTCCATCAAACTTTATAAGATCCTCCCCAGTTACAAAAATATCACCATCTCCATCCCAAGCAATTCCTGTAGGCAATAGAGTAACAGGTGAATATGTAGGGATTTTATAAAAAGTTGATTTTATATTCTTTGGACCTGGATTAGTACTTAAGTCGGGTGATATAGAATTTCCATTAGGATAGAAATTGTTAGGCAATTCAGAAAATCCCCTAACAACATAATCAAATCTTTTTATATTCTCGTCAATAGAGTTATTAAGCTGATCTGCAGCTTCTCTTAGATCAAGATATCCATTAGAAGGAGAATCAGTCTCAGTTAAAACTGCACCGTTAGAATTCTTAGTTACCCTTATTCTATCTTTATACTGTAAAGAATATAAATCAAATCCACCTAACCAATCGTTATGATAATCGTACATATCCCACGTATGTGCGTATGCTTTTTGAAATTCAAAATCCTCAAACGTGTCCCAAACTAATCTCTTAGTACCCCAATACTTCATTATCGAATTAGGAAGAACATTAAAATCGTAAGACAAATATTCTTCTCTCTCGTTTATACCCCCTTCGAAAGAAGTCGATAAAGGAGTAGCTAACATAGATCCAGTTACCTGTATATCCAGCGATTTACCATTCCAAAGATTTCCTGAATTGTTAGGAGCCTGTATAGTAAATGTTTTATATCCAGATGTAGTAGAATCTACGAGATTTATTATTTTATATTTTGGACTAAGAGTCATAGAATTTATAGTAGAATATACTAATGTACAAGTTGATTCTAAATCACCTTGAAAATCACAATCTGCTATAAGTACCCCGTCTGCAGATACTTTTATATTACCTGCTCCGTAAGAATATCCGCCAGTTATAGGGGTTATTACTATTTGCGGGATTTGATAAGTATTACTTCCTGTTACAACAATAGGAAACTGTCCATACGAATCGCCAGAAGAATCATATATCCATACTGTGTCATCAGTTGTATATCCATGAGATCCTGTTGTAGTAACTGTTGCGAAATCGTATCCTGATCCATTGTATACACTAGATATATCTACAATATTAGCCTTAGTAGCACTGACATCAAAAGTAGCAGTTGCTTTTACTTCTGGCAATTTTGTTAGAACCTCACAATTTTGACCCTCTCCTGAATTATTAGAATATTCTGGATAATTATATACAAAATCAGAAATATTTAATATGTTATCAGTATTTTCTATAGGAAATATCCATTGTGAAGGATAACTGTCCCATTTTAAAGGAGCATTGTCCCAATCATAAATTTCGGATTCTCTAAATCTAGTTATTGTATTAAGTTCTATTTGTCTTTTATCTACTTTTATTACACCTCTCTTTATACCTAAAGATATAGAATTTAATGTATCCCAAACTCTACATTTGATATTATAAGTACCATCATAAGGTAAAAAATGAACTAGAGTATCTAAATCTGGCAATTTACCTCTGATCTCAAAATGATATGGTCTAGAGTCGTCATCCTTGTATATTGTCCATTCTACTTCATAAAAATCTAGATAAGACATTCTATCCCAAGAATAAAATCCGCCATTTTGTATGAAGTTTTGGAAATACTCAAAGGTGTATGAACTAAATCCTACATTAGTTGGAGTAACTTTCCAAGATGAATAAGTTCCTGATCCTCTAGTGTATATTATCTGTACGAAAAGATCCCCTGTAGATGTATTATAATCTCCTGCACTAACATATCCAAGATATAGATTTCCGGGAGATTCAACAGATTCTATTCTAACAAATAAAATTTGAGGAAGAACTGTATCGAACCAAGTATTACCAGTTCCTATATTTATATTTATACCATTAGGTAATGTTGAGGTTAAAGTTAGAGTGTCCGTACTACTAACTGTTTGGTCAGGTGTTCCAGGATTACTGGAAGAAGTCGAATTATAACTAGCTACTTCAAAAGTAGTTGTAACTATTGTAGGATCTAAAGAAGTCCAGCTTCCGCTAAATTCTTCCCATGAAAGGTTGAATGTATTACCTTTTATTATTACTGGACAACCAGCAGGTAAAACATATTCAGATCCATCGGAAAAAAGCTTATATCCTGGGGAGTCATAATCTCCATCGCCTAAGAATTTAGGCATATCGCCATTTTCAAAATCCTGATAGAATTGTTTTACTGCGCTCTCTAATAAAGGTATAGAATCTATTGGATAATTTTGAAAATTAGAATAAGGGTCTACGGTATTTCCGTAATAGCTTATTCCTGGCTCCGCACCATTTATTGCAGGATATAAAATTCCAGATTGATTAGGCTTGGTATAAAAAACTCTAAGATCCTCTACATATCCTTGTGTAGGATACACATCAAAATCAACTTTTATCCCTGCTTTAATTTCCGAAACATCTAATGTATCAGTCCATCCTCTTGTTTTATAGATATTAAAATATACCCCTTCCCCTGTTATATCTATAATTCTAGCATTAAGAGGGAGATAATCTCTTTTTAATCTTTCTTTTAGACCGAATAATTTTATTAATACTTCTTCAGGGCTAAAAGCAAAAGCATCCTCTACTATAGGATATCCGTATTGATCCTCGTCTTGCTCTTCGTTAACTCTGTTAATATCATAAAATAATCCAAATAGAGCAGTTTTCTTGTAAGATTTAGAAGGAAATATTTCTTCGAATTGTTTTTTTAATCCGAAAGTTCCGTCCTTTCTTTTACCGTATATTTCTATTTGTTTGTATTTTCCTTCGTTATCGTCCTTTAATAAACTGCTTATCAATTCAAGCGAGTTTTCTCCTTGAATATTAGGCTTAGCAAGTTGATTTAATATCGTACTATTTTGTTGTAAAGGAGTTAATGTATCAGCCGTATCTTTCTTTATATTAAGCCAATACTCCTTAACCCTTAAATCATAATAACCAAAGAATTTAATCGCGTTAAAAAGAGATTTATAAGATCCTAGGTAAGGAAATATATTCTCGCCTTCTAATAATAATTCCTTTCTCTTTTTGTTTATTAATTCATAATCAGGCAAAGGCTCTTTGATGTCACTATCTCTAGTTATAAAAACATCAGACTCATTAAAAGTTCTACCAAAGTTACCTAAAAGAACTGCCAATCTACTATCCTCACCTTCAACCTCACCATGGAAACTAACCTTAAGAATAGTTACAGGATTATTAGGATCTGTATAATCTTCTAATATTAATGATCTATCATATATTCCTTCAGAGTCTGAATTAAGAGCAATATTAATCTGCATTGAAGAAGAATTAATATCTGAAGTTATAACTAATCCCTCTGGAGAAGATATGGTATCACCAGAAACAACATCAGGATAAAACTCAACATTTTTTGCCTTAACTAATACCGGTGCATCTAAAGTGGTATCTACTCCTAATTCATACGTATAAATAATTGAAGATACATCTGTAGTTCCGTCATAATCTGACTCCCATCTTGTTCTCCAAACAGGAGATCCTGGACTTGTTAATTCTCCGTGAGGAAATCCGTATTTAATTTCTGAAGAAAGATCAAGAAATTTTTCAATTACAAATATGTTTTCTACTTCGAAGAGTTTCTCTGATACTATAGGAAAAAGAACTGCTCCTTCCCAATATTCGCCATTCCAGTAAAAATTATATTGATCCCCTTTTTTATTAAAAAATAAAAGATTCTTAGTTGTCATCTTATCTTACGTGCTTATTATTTTTAGGAACTGTATAATTAATATAGTTCTTTATATACTTAGTGGTTTCAAATAATTGATAAACAACCTTCTCTATACTTGCCAATATATCAACCCTATTAGAATCCCCATTTATAACTTGATTAGAAAGGGTCTTTTCAAATATTCTTCCCTCATAATCAAACCCCTCATTAGATCTAACATCGTTTTGTGATTCTATAAAATCGTACCAACTCTTCTTGTCCATATTAATTACCTGTATTTAGTGAGTTTTTCATTATGTTATTTACTCTAGTATTATAAGTTACAGGAACAATAGCTCTAACATCTATATTTACGGACGATAAAGAATTCATACCAGCTCCATAATCGTAATAGATACCGTTTCGGTCTTCCCATCCACCAGATATAACAACTATCTCATCTTTACCCATAGTGATATCACCAAATTCATCAAATCCTATATCAGGTGAATTTGGACTTTGTATTTTTGCTGCCTCGTTTGCTTCACCTACAAAATATAACGATACTGAATCTACTCCGGAGATTGACTCTATTGCAGCAATTAAATCAGATCTAGGTATTTTATCTCTCCTTCTGATATTTAAGAAATAATCGCTTAATATACTAACTATTTGACTTTTTATAGTCTCCGGATCATTACCTTCAAATATAGTTAAAGCAATATTTACAACATATTTTTTAATTATAGGATCGAGTATTTTTACTACAGTAGTAACTATTTTTTGTCCGCTTTCGTCAAGAAGTTGATAAATTCTATCTCTCTGAGCAGTAGTTAATTTGAATCTTGATAAAGGTATATCAAAATACGTTTCGTTACTTTTTAAAGTCAATTGAATATCAGGTATAAGAATCAAATAAATTATATTATCGTCATCTAAATATTGGTCATCAAAAGTAGTAAATGCTTCTATTATAGAAAACTGACCAAACTTCTCAAAGAAAGTTATGTAATTTGTAGGATTAGCTAATACATAACTTCTAGATGTTTTAGGAGCAATTAATCTTGTTAAATCTATAGGTTCTTGGTTAGCTCCCATTTGAGGAGCTATACTACAATTAACTTGTAATACATCGCTTAGCGTTACAGAATTACCAAACAGATCTGTACCATCGGAATCAAATTTAAAAAGTGCTTGTGAAGAATCCTGAACTAATAAATTACCACCAGATCCTGCACACTCTAAATAATCTATTTCGATAATAGATCCTGATGGAGGGGGAAATCCAAAATCTTCAGTACCAAAAAATATATCGATTCCTGATATTAAAGAACTTTTAACCATATATCCTCTAGCATTTCTAGGTATATCATAAAGTGAATCATATTTTTTCCAAGTATCTCCGTTTACTCTAACAGCAACTTCAAAATTTTCTATACCCGATGTACCTCTAGAAGAGATGTTATAGCTTTGCAATTTTCTTCCAGTTCCTGTATATTGGTTTGTATTTACAGTTCCTTCTATTATGGAAGCACTTAAAGTTGATGTACCATCGAGATTTAATCTAACATATTCTTGTCCTAACTTAACAAGATATGTTTTTCCATTATTTACACATTTTATCTCTGCATTATTAGGTATAAGAACTGCGCTTCCTCCTATATCTTCAAATCCCTTACCATTCCATCTAATAACAACTTCACCTTTAGCTGCTATTGCTCTAGTTGGATTATGTCCAGCTAAAGTAGCTAATCCGTATATTGAAGATTCACGAGTAGCGGTATTTATATTAAGTTCTGTTATTGAATCCTCTATAAAGAAAAGTATAAACTGCGATAAGTTATCAAGAACAAATATTATTTGTCCCCAAACAGAAGCAACGGTAAATAGCTGCTCTGACATTCCATATCTGGCTTGAATAAGATCAAACGTTTGACTTAACAGATCTGATATTTTGGCTTTGTTTTTTTGTAATAAATCCATATTATATTATTTTAATACCCAATATAGGGTTACCTCTTATAGCAAAATCTATAACACAAGC
>JACCDW011208759.1_pt1 | contig 13056 bp, 16 predicted proteins | sample 7449781 | NCBI WGS metagenome assembly JACCDW01 (sample SAMN15323449, study PRJNA562643) | freshwater metagenome | isolation source: river surface water | place: USA:Blue River Watershed | collected 2017-08-18 | reverse complement strand
GTCTGGGGCATCATGAACTCCTTCCGTGGTTTGGCCAACGTTCAACAAGCCACTTTGGCCAGCGTGGCTCCTGGTATTGCTGAAGCATTGGTAGCCACTGCGATTGGTTTGTTTGCAGCGATTCCTGCGGTGGTGGCCTATCACCGCAACGCGGCTGACATTGATCGCTTATCCATTCGTTTTGAAACTTTCATTGAAGAGTTTTCAAATATCTTGCAACGTCAACAGCCTGCTCGTTCATAAGGAGCGCTGATCATGGCCAGTATTTCAAGAAAATCCGGTCGAGGTCGCCGTGCCATGGCAGACATCAATGTGGTTCCCTACATTGATGTGATGTTAGTGCTCTTGGTCATTTTTATGGTGACAACGCCCATGGTCAATCCCGGTATCGTGAGTTTGCCCACGGTGGGTGGGGCTCAGATTCAGCCGATGCCTCCAGTGCTAATCAATATTTCTGCTGAAGAAGTAATTTTGATTAAAAGCGAAGGCAAGGCCGACAAAACAGTGACCCGTGCCGAATTGGGTGCTTTTGCGCGTGAGCGGGCTGAACTGACCCCTGATCAACCCATGGTGATTGCAGCTGATAAATCGATTAAATATGAAATCGTGATGGATGTCATGGCACGTCTTAAAGAAAATGGCATCAAGCGCGTGGGCTTGGCAGTGAAGAGCAATTAATAAGCGTCATCGAAGCGACCGAAATCAAACCGAGACATCCATTGAGCGCAGCAGCCTTTCCAGGATTCCCTCTTAGAAATCGCATTCAGGCAGAGCCTGGAACGGGTAAAGCTTTTTTATGGGCCATGGGCATGCATGTTTTGCTCATTGTCTTTTTAACCGTTGGTTTGAGTTGGAAAAGTCAAACGCCTGCCGGTTTAGAAGCAGAAATTTGGGACAACGTCCCTGTGATTAAAAGTGCTCCTGCTAATGTTGATCCGAAGATTGATGCCGATGAAAAAGCAGACATTGCTTTAAAGAAGAAAAAAGAAACTCCCAAAAAACCTGAACCCAAAAAAGAAGAAGCCAAAGTCGCTAAAAAAGTAGACCCTAAAGAGTTGCAAAAGCAAAAAGCGGAAGAAGAAAAATTAGCCAAACAAAAGCAACAAGCTGCCAAAGACAAAGCCAAAGCCGAAGCTGAGCGTAAGGAAGCCTTGGCACAAGATAAAGCACGAGCTGATCAATTGGCCCGCTTGCGCTCTGCGGCTGGTAAAGAGGGGGCTGCTGGAGGGCGAGGCGGTGTGGTGGGTGATGGTGTAGGGGGTGGTGGTAATGCCAAGCCTGGTTATGCTGATAAGGTGCGCCGCAAGATTTTGCCCTTGATTGTTTTTAACCCATCCTTGGTAGCGGGCAACCCTGCAGTGGAAGTGGGGGTAGAGTTGGCGCCTGATGGCACAATTGTCAGTCGTAAAGTTCTTAAAAGTAGCGGTGATGCTGCTTGGGATCGAGCTGTTTTGAGAGCCATTGATGATGCGCAAACTTTGCCCAAAGACGATGAGGGTAAAGTGCCTAAACAAATTCGTTTGACCTTTAAGCCCAAAGATTGATGAGACATAAGATGAAAACAATTCAGTTGACACAAAAATTCTTGGATCTATTCAAGCGACATGCCTTCTTTTTCGTGGCGCCATTTTTGATGTTGGCGTTCTTGCCGGTTGCCAAAGCTCAGATGAATATTGAAATCACAGGTGTGGGTCAATCCTTGTTTCCTGTGGCAGTGATGAGGTTTGTTGGTGAAAATCAGTTGCCCTTAAAGGTGACCGATGTGGTTCGATCTAACTTGACTCGCAGTGGTGCCATTCGAAATGTCGAAAGTGGCTCAGCAGAGCTCGGTTGGGATATCAACCCTGACTATCGTTCATGGTCTGCCCGCGGTGCCGATGCTCTGGCCGTCGGTAATGTGACCAAGTTGTCAGACGGTCGCTTTGAGATCCGCTATCGTTTGTTTGATATTCGCAAGGGTGAAAGCTTAGGTGGCTTGGTTGTCACAGTGGGTGTGGAAGACTTACGCTTGGCTGGCCATAAGATTGCGGATGACATCATTCAAAAAATCTTGGGTGAGCGAGGTATTTTCTCAACACGCCTTTCTTATGTGATTCGCTCCGGCAAAAACCATCGCTTGGTGATTTCTGATTCGGATGGTGAGAACGCCAAACCAGCACTTTCAAGTAATGAGCCCATCATTTCTCCCACTTGGTCACCAGATGGTAAAAAAGTAGCCTACGTATCATTTGAGGCTCGCAAGCCCATCATTTATGTTCATGAGTTGGCCACCGGTCGTCGCACGGTACTCTCCAATCAAAAAGGCAATAACAGCGCGCCTTCTTGGTCCAGTGACGGTAGTCAATTGGCGATGGCTTTATCAAAAGATGGCAATACGCAAATTTATAGAGTTAATGCCAATGGCACGGGTCTGAAGCGTTTGACTCGAGGCAACTCAATTGACACCGAGCCACAATGGTCGCCTGATGGTCAGTCGATTTATTTCACGAGTGATCGTGGTGGTAGTCCACAGATTTATCGTATGCCGATTGATGGAGAGGCTGCGGGGGCTGCGCAACGCGTTACCTTTAAACACGGTTTTGTGACCAGTCCGCGTTTATCCCCAGATGGTAAAAATTTAGCCTACATTGCTAGAGTAGGTGGTGCATACCGTTTGCATTTGCAAGACCTCAGCACCGGTGAAGTCACCCCTTTGAGCGATGGTCAACGCGACGAAACCCCGACTTTTGCTGCCAATGGCCGATACATTCTGTATGCCACTCGCGCAGCGGGTAAGCCAGTCTTGATGGCTGTTTCGATTGACGGAAAGAACAAGCAAACCTTGAGCTTACCTGGCGCAGACATACGAGAGCCCGCTTGGGGTCCTTTTATGGACTGACACTTAAAAATCGCGCAATTCATTTTGATTTGATACGATAGAGCGTCCTTTGGCTAAAAATGAGTGTTTAAAAACAATTTTTAGCCAAAAAACATATAAAAATCAGTCCTTAATAAATTTTATAAATTAGCACACATATATATACGGAGAATCACATGAAACAATTTTCAATTGCTCGCCGCGCGACTATTTTGTTGTCAGTGGCTTTGCTAACTGCTTGTGCATCAGGCGTTAAGTTAGATGATGTGGATGGTAAGGGTGGTACAGATTACAGCTCTCAACCATGGAATGATCCTAAGAGCCCATTGTTCAAGCGTAGCGTTTACTTTGACTTTGATAGCTATGCAGTCAAGCCTGAGTACCAAGCTACTTTACAAGCTCACGCGAACTACTTAAAAGCCAATAAAGATCGCAAGATCAAAATTGAAGGCAATACCGATGAGCGTGGCACAACTGAGTACAACTTGGCCTTGGGTCAACGTCGTTCTGAAGCTGTGCGCAAATCATTGTCATTGCTAGGTGTTCCTGATTCTCAAATGGAAGCCGTGAGCTTTGGTAAAGAGAAGCCAAAAGCACAGGGTAGCAACGAGGCAGCATGGAAAGAAAACCGCCGCGCTGACATCGCTTACTAATCTCAATTTAGAAATTAATCTTTATGCAGAACCAGTCTTTTAAATTTCTGCACATTTCAACAGCGGCCATGGCCGCTGTTGTTTTTGTTGCATTCAGTGGTTTTAGTTCATCGGCTCATGCGCTTTTTGAAGATAGCGAAGCTCGTAAAGCGATCATCGATTTACGCGCCCAATTAACCGCCAGTCAAAGAGCTCAGGTGGAGTTGCAAGGACGTTTGGATGAGCTCAATCAAGAAACTGCCAAGTTGCGCGGACGTTCAGAATTATTAGAAAAGCAAGTGGAAGAGTTAAGCGCTCAACAAAAAAGCTTTTACGCGGACTTAAACGACCGCATGAAAAAATTTGAACCCCAGATTATGGAAATTGAAGGAGTTCAGGGCAAAGTTCAGCCAGGCGAAAAAGAAGCTTATGAGGCTGCTTTAAAGGCCTTCCAGGATGGAAATTTAAAGAAGGCTGATACAGGCTTTCAGAACTTTGTGAAAAAGTATCCTAATAGTCCCTATTGGCCCTTGGCTCAATTCTGGTTAGGCAATTCTGAATATGCTCAAAAGGATTACAAATCAGCGATTACAACCTTGCAAAGCATGATCAAGCGTTACCCCTTGCATGGACGTATTCCAGATGCTCAATTAACTTTGGCCAATAGCCAAATTGAATCAGGTCAAAAACCTGCCGGCAAGAAAACCCTGGAAACTTTGATTGCTAAATATCCTGAGAGTGAAGCCGCAGATTTGGCCAAGCAAGCACTCAAAAGATTGAAGTAAAAATATAAAATACTTGAATGACTTTTGATTTCAGTTCCATGAAAGCGAGAACAGCAGGTGCGCCTGCTGTTGTTCTTTTATCAGGTGGTTTGGATTCAGCCACTGTATTGGCAATTGCCAAAACTTTGGGTTACACGCCGTACGCCTTATCTTTTAGATACGGCCAACGACATTCCTCAGAGTTAGAAGCTGCTGTGCGTGTGGCCAAGATGTTGGGCGCCGCTCGCCATGAAATCATTGATTTGGATTTGCGTCGCTTTGTAGGGGGATCTGCTTTAACCGATGACGCTTATGCAGTTCCCACGAGTCCTGGTCCACAAAATGAAATCCCCATCACTTACGTTCCGGCGCGCAACACCATCATGTTGTCGGTGGCTTTAGGATGGGCGGAAGCTCTGGGCGGTTTAGATATTTTCTTTGGGGCCAATGCGGTTGATTATTCTGGGTATCCAGATTGTCGTCCTGAGTACGTCAAATCATTTGAAGCAACTGCCAATTTGGCCACCAAGGTTGGGGTCGAATCCCATCAAGATTCAACCCGATTTAGAGTGCATGCCCCAATCATTCAAATGAGTAAGGCGCAGATCATTCAAACAGGTCAATCTCTAGGAGTTGATTTTTCTCAAACAGTTTCTTGCTATCAAGCCGATGCAAAAGGTTTGGCATGCGGTCAATGTGAGTCATGTCGTTTGCGCAAAGAGGGTTTTCATGCCGCTGGCGTGAAAGATCCTACACATTACATCCAATAAAAAAAGCCCCAGTTCACTTGGAACAGGGGCTTTATCTTTCTTTAGATGAGTCGGTGATTACTTCAATGCAGCAAAGACACTCGCTGTAATTGCTTCAACACTGCCTGTGCCTTCCACTTTGCGATAAGCAGGGGCGGGAACTTTAGCCGCTGGATCACCATTCTTCGACCAAGATGAGTAGTATTCAACCAATGGACGTGTTTGGGCGTCATACACATCTAAACGCTTTTTCACGGTCTCTTCTTTGTCATCTTCGCGCTGAATCAAATCTTCGCCGGTTTCATCATCTTTGCCAGCAACTTTAGGAGGATTGAAGGTCACGTGATAGGTGCGTCCTGAGGCCACATGAACTCGACGACCACTCATGCGATCAATAATCGCCGCAAAAGGAACGTCAATCTCTAAAACGTAATCAATCGGCACACCTGCATCTTTCATGGCTTGTGCTTGCGGAATGGTTCTTGGGAAGCCGTCAAACAAATAACCTTTGGCGCAGTCAGCTTGAGTTAAACGGTCTTTGACCAAGCCAATGATGATTTCATCAGAAACCAAGCCGCCAGAGTCCATCACTTTTTTAGCTTCAACGCCCAATGGGGTGCCAGCTTTTACAGCAGCACGCAACATATCGCCTGTGGAAATTTGTGGAATACCAAACTTCTCACAAATAAATTTAGCCTGCGTTCCTTTACCGGCACCAGGTGCGCCTAATAGGATCAATCGCATGGTTAACTCCCTTTTATTATTGAATGGGTCTTGCAAAGTTTAAAAAAGACAAGCTTAGGGTCTAAATTTGACACTCACCTGACTGTAGCTCTAATCCAGTGATTTTCCCATTATTTGAGACCCAATGCGAACTTTTGGGACTAGGATTTGCCCCAATCTTTGAAAACCTGTCGAACCCGGTCCAAGTCCTCTTGAGTGTCCACGCCTGGGGGTGGCGCCGTGTCAGTTAATAAAACTTGTATAGCGTAACCATGCCACATGGCTCTGAGTTGCTCCAAAGATTCAGCTTCCTCGATGGGGGCCACGGCTAGTTTGGAGAAGGCTTTCAAAAAACCGGCTCGGTAGGCATACATGCCAATGTGACGATAGTTTTGTGCAAGATATTTTTGTGGGTCTCGGCTAAATGGAATCGGTGCACGAGAAAAATACAGAGCACGATTGTTTTTATCTAAAGCCACTTTGACCGCATTGGGATTACTCACTTCATCTAGATCTTGGATAAGAATAGCGGCTGTAGCAATCGCTGAGCTTGGATGTTGGGCCAAGGTGGTCGCCACATCGGTAATTAATTGAGGAGGTATCAAGGGTTCGTCTCCTTGAACATTCACCACAATCTGATCGTCGGACAGATGAAGTTGCGTGACGACTTCGCTCAGACGATCTGTTCCTGTGGGGTGATCTTTGCGAGTCAGCATGACATCAAGACCATGTTCTGTACACGCATCATAGATGCTTTGATCGTCAACAGCGACCACCACTTTTGAGGCGCCTGATTGCAAAGCTCGCTCAGCGACCCGCACCACCATGGGCTTGCCACCAATGTCTGCCAAAGGTTTATTGGGCAAGCGAGTCGATGCCAAACGCGCAGGAATAATGGCGATAAACGAGGGGGTCTGGCTCATGGATTTATTTAGATGGATTGAGTTCGCGAGCTTCAGCGACCAACATCACAGGAATGCCATCACGAATTGGAAAAGCCAATTGATCGGCTTTGCAAATCAATTCATTGTTTTCAGTGTCGTGATGCAAGCTTGATTTGCAAATGGGGCACACCAAAATATCCAGTAAACGTTTATCCATGATGTTTTTTAATAATGAGTGGTTTTACAAACAATGAGGCAATGGTATCAGGGTTGAGGGCGCTTCAGAATATCGACCATCTGTGACACAAAGTCCTCAGGCAATTCAACGGTAACAGGTAGCACCCAGATGCGAGAATCTTCTCTGTACTGTGGCATCTGCGCGCATTTCACAGCGTCTTTTTCTGTGATCAAAATCACTGAAGCCGAGCTTTGTTCAAAGGGGTTCACTGCATAGTCATAATGATCGGGGAGAGCTAAAGCTTCAAATGACAGTCCTGTTGAACGAATTAAATCAAAAAACTTTTCTGGATTGCCCATTCCAGCAGCCACTAGGAGTTCAGAGGAAGAACTTTCTGTATCACTGCTCATGAGCGACTGAATCTCGGTTAACTTCATTTGATGATCAGGGGATTGCAACTGATAGATCAATCCTGTTTCAATCTTCAAATCAAAATTAGGCGCATCAGCAAGATAAGGAGAGCTTGGTCTTTGGGCTCCTAGATTGAGCGTGAAGTCACGCGAGCGATCGGCGGACTCTCTTAGAGGGCCTGCCGGTAATAAATAGGTATTTCCTTCACCACGGGCATCACGAACAACTAGCTCAATGTCGCGACCACCCTCTCTGGCCGGCCAGCGTTTTAAAGCGTAATGTTGGAGACCATCATCACAAATAATCACATCAACCTGAGAATATTTTTCAAGTAGAGCTTGCGCTGCAAGCGCTCGTTTGGGATGGATAAAAATCGGAACTGCTTCATGACGCAATTGTTGGGCCATATAGCAGGGCTCATCACCGCAAGCTGAGGGCAAAGACTGTTCATTGACTTCAATGGCGTTCTGTATTTGTGAAGACTGAGAAGGCCGATACCCTCTAGAAATAATTCCCGGATGAAAACCGCGCGCCTTGAGAGTTTTTGCAATCGCTAACACGGAAGGTGTTTTGCCGGTGCCACCCACTCTTAGATTGCCAACAATTACCAAGGGAACTGAAACGCCAGAGCTTTTGAGGAGATGTAAATCGTAAAGCGCTTTGCGTAAAGCAACTATTCCCTCAAAAATTTTAGAAACAGGCCAAAGTAAACGGGCCATTAAACCCCGTTTTTCCCAATATTTGGGCGCTTGTAAAAAAGAAGAATTGGCCATTAGAAAATACTACTTGGACTTTGATTGTGTCGCAAACACAATATTCGGCAAATTGGCATTGCGCGCAGCTTCCATGACTTGCATGACAGCTTGATGGGGCGCCTTACCATCAGCAGCAATGATGACAACGGGACCATTGTCTGTCCCTGTGTTTTTATTCGATTGACTCAATGCTTGAGTGAGTTGATCGATGGCCACGCGTTTGCCATCTACGGCAACACGGCCATCGGAAGAAATCGCAATTGAAATATCTTTCGGCTTACTTTTGGATGCTGCACCTTCCGCATTGGGAAGTGTGATCGAGAGTTCTTGATAGCGCGTGAAAGTCGTTGAAATCATCAAAAAAATCAAAACAACCAACAGCACATCAATGAAGGGGATCAAATTAATTTCTGGAGGCGTGGCTTGGCCGCGGGTGAGCTCTTGTCGTGAGCCAAAAATACTTTTTGAGTTGGATTGAAAAAGCATGCTTTAAAAATGTTCAAAGGCTATTTAATTCGGCCAAGAGTTTTTTGGCAGCCGCATCACATTCGCGTTGACGCATTTCAGCCATCGCTTTGAGACCCCGCCAACCAGCATAAGCAGGAATTGCAATCAACAAGCCAAACGCGGTGTTGTACAAAGCAATAGAAATACCATGAGCCAATTGTTGAGGGTTGGTGCTAGCACCTTGTTGACTGCCAAAAATTTCAATCATGCCAACCACCGTACCAAACAAACCTAGTAATGGAGCAATGGTGGCAATGGTGGCTAAAGCCCCTAAATAACGTTCCAAGAGCAAAGTGACTTCTTGCGCAGCCTCTTGCATGGCTTCAATGATTTTTTCTTCTCCTTGGTTCTTTGAGTGAGCCAAAAGAGCGGCAGCCAGGATTTTTCCTAGGGGGGCTGCATCCGCCAGAGTTTGACTGGCATTTTGAGCGCTTTGAGCTTGTTTTAGGGCTCCTGAGTGCGCCAATTGAATGGCTCCCTCTAGTAAATGAGGTGGAGTGACCCGTTTGGCTTGTAAAAACCAGACGCGCTCAATCAAGATGGCTAAAGCTAGGATAGAAGTGATTAAAAGTGGCCAAACGGGCCAGCCTGCGGCGATTAAGATGCTGTACATAGCCTATACTTTAAACGATGCCCAAGCGAGGGCTATAAAACGGGTTTTAAGAAGTGATCAAGCTTGTGGATAACTATGTGAAAAACTTTGTTTAAGTTCCTTCATAAGCCCTTGATTCTTCGTGAGTGAAGGTAATTTTCAAAATAAGTAGATTAAAAAATAACATATAAATCAATTAATTACACGAATACCATTGGTTTTTGATGACTTTTTAAGTTTGACTGCATGGAATCAATTGGGCCTGTGGATAGTTTTGAACTGAAAAGCCATATAAATACATATTTGAAGTAGACAAATGACCGAAATATCAAGAGAAATAATCGGGGTTGGCGATCTAAACCGCACCATTGCGAGCGTTCTTGAGGAGCGTGTTGGCAGTGTGTGGGTTCGGGGTGAGATTTCCAATTTCAAGGCTTATGACAGTGGGCATTGGTATTTCTCATTAAAGGATGCTGAAGGTCAAATTCGGTGTGTGATGTTCCGTGGTCGCAATGGTCAAGTTGGTTTTACCCCCAAAGAAGGTGATTTGGTAGAAGTGGCCGCTAACATTTCGGTCTATGTTCCCAGGGGTGACTTGCAGCTGAATGTCGGAATGATGAGAAGAGCCGGTCAGGGTGGTCTCTATGAGGCATTTTTGAAGCTCAAAGAAAAGCTTCATGCCGAAGGTTTGTTTGATGAGCAAAAAAAGCGCGCATTGCCCAAGCACCCTCAAGCCATTGCAGTAATCACTTCGGCCCAAGCGGCCGCACTCAAAGATGTGCTGACCACGCTGTCACGCAGAGCCCCTCATATCCCCATCACAGTCTATCCAAGTTTGGTTCAAGGGGTTGATGCACCCCCAGCCCTCATCAAAGCCCTAGAGGCTGCTTATGAGGCTGCCAATCAAGGTGAAGTCGATGTGATTCTTTTGGTTAGAGGCGGTGGCAGTATTGAAGATCTCTGGGCCTTCAATGATGAAAGCCTGGCCAGGATGATTGCCACATCTCCAGTTCCAATTGTTTCTGGCGTGGGTCATGAAACAGATTTCACAATTGCAGACTTTGTGGCCGATGTGCGCGCTCCAACGCCAACGGGAGCCGCTGAATTAGCAACACCTGATCGTGTGACCCTGTTGCAAGATTTGGAGGTTTTGTCTCAGCGAATGAACTCAAGGTTGACTCAGCGAGTCGATCGTGAAGCTCAGCGACTTGATCAACTCTCTTTGCGTTTACAACATGCTTTGCCCAATCCTGAAAGGATGCAAGAAAAAATTCAACAGTTGTCCTTGCGTTTACAGCAATCTTGGCAGGTAAGGCTCAATGTGTATCAACAACGACACGCTAGCTGGCAAGACCATTTGGAATTACTCAACCCTCAAAGAACCCTGGATCGTGGTTATGCAGTTCTTATGAACCATCAAGGTCAAGCTTTGAGAGATCCTGCTTTGCTAAAAGAGGGACAAAGTGTGGATATTCATTTGGCCTTAGGGTCTGCACAAGTGGAATTGTCAAAAGTGCAAGCTTTAGCAAAAAACAAACCAAACGAATAGAATGATGTTTTACCCAGATTCAAATGAAAGACTGATTCAATAGGAGATAGAGATGGAACACACCTTACCAACCTTGCCATATGCATTGGATGCATTGGCTCCCCATATTTCTAAAGAAACTTTAGAGTTTCACTATGGCAAGCATCATCAAACCTACGCCACCAATTTGAACAATTTGATCAAAGGCACTGAATTTGAAAACATGAGCTTGGAAGAGATTGTTAAGAAATCTTCTGGCGGTGTTTTTAACAATTCAGCTCAGGTTTGGAATCACACTTTCTACTGGATGGGTTTAAAGCCCAATGGTGGCGGCGCTCCAACAGGTGCCTTGGCTGATGCCATCAATGCTAAATGGGGTTCATTTGACAAGTTCAAAGAAGAGTTCACCAAATGCGCCGTGGGTACATTTGGTTCAGGTTGGGCATGGTTGGTTAAAAAATCGGATGGTTCATTGGATTTGGTTTCAACTAGCAATGCTGCCACGCCATTGACCACAGATGCCAAACCATTATTGACTTGTGATGTATGGGAACACGCCTACTATGTGGACTACCGCAATGCGCGTCCTAAATATGTAGAGGCTTTCTGGAATCTAGTGAACTGGGACTTTGTGGCAAAGAACTTTGCTTAAACCTAAAAGCATCAACTCACTGATTCAACTAAAAACCCCTTGATTTAATCAAGGGGTTTTCTTTTGGTCTATCTTAGATTTTTTCTAAGAGCTCACTTATTAATCTCTGAAATTGTTAAAACCCAGAGGGGCTTCTTCAACGTCTTTGCGCAGCATCGCCATGGTGGTTTGTAAATCATCGCGCTTGCCGCCGGTAACTCGTACCGTGTCACCCTGAATACTGGCTTGCACTTTAATTTTGCTATCTTTGATGATGCGAACAATTTTTTTCGCCAGCTCGGTGCTGATGCCTTTTTGTATTTCGACCACTTGCTTTAATTTGTCGCCGGAAATTTTTTCTAATTTACCGTCTTTTAAAAAGCGCACATCCACGTTGCGTTTGGCCAATTTGGCCAATAAAACATCACGGACTTGCTTTAACTTAAAGTCATCATCGCCAAACAAAGTAAGCTCTTCGCCTTTTTGTTCAATTCTGGCATCAGATCCTTTGAAGTCAAAACGCGTTGAAATTTCTTTATTGGCTTGCTCCAGCGCATTCTTCACTTCAATCATGTCTGGTTCACATACAACGTCAAATGAGGGCATGGTTCACCTAAAAATCAAATGGAAAGTTAATCACAGTTAAGATTGTGGCATGAAGATTGATTTAAATGCCACATTGCGTGAACACAATACCTTTGGATTTGATGTCAAAGCACACATTTTGTCTTATTTGACAGAGAGTTCTGATATTCCAGAATTTGTGAAGCAAGCCCAAGAAAGCCAACAGGAGTGGCGCATTATTGGGGGTGGTAGCAACTTGGTTTTGGCCAGTGATTTAAAGGGCATGACGGGCTTGATGCAAATTTTGGGCCGTCGCTTACTCAAAGAAACTGCGACGCATCATTATGTAGAAGCCATGGCCGGAGAATCTTGGCATGAGTTAGTGGCTTGGTGTTTAGAGCAGGGGTACGCAGGTCTTGAAAATTTGGCTTTGATTCCGGGTACTGTGGGTGCCGCGCCTATTCAAAACATCGGAGCCTATGGATTGGAATTGGCTCAAGTCATGGATAGTTTATTGGCCTATGACACTCAAAAAAATACTTGGGTGACATTGACTCGTGATGAGTGTCACTTTTCATACAGAGACAGTGTTTTTAAACAGGAACCCAACCGATTGATTGTTGCCTCTATCACCTTGGCCTTGCCAAAAAAATGGGTGCCCAATCTATCGTATGCAGAATTAAAAAATGCGTTTGCCAATCAGAGCAACATCACGCCACGAGATATTTTTGAGCGCGTCTGTGCCATTCGTCGAAGTAAGTTGCCTGACCCCAAGGTGATTGGCAATGCAGGCAGCTTCTTTCATAACCCTGTTGTGAATGAATCAATCTATCAAAAATTAAAAAGCCGATTCCCTGATTTGGTGGCTTATTCAACCTATCCAACTACCCAAACTAACCAAACTACCCAAACCATCCCGCACTGGAAATTAGCAGCTGGTTGGCTCATTGATCAATGCGGTTTAAAGGGGTACCGTCAAGGCTCTGTGGGCGTTTATGAAAAACAAGCCTTGGTTTTAGTAAACCATGGTGGGGGTACAGGTAAAGAGCTATTGCACTTAGCGAAAACTATTCAGGACCGCGTTCAAGAAAAGTTCGGAGTGGCTCTCACCATTGAGCCAGTGATTCTCAATCAATGATGAGATTCTCAGAGTAGCAGTAGCCAAATCGGCAAAGTAACAGCTGCTGCAATCGTCATAATCGAAATACAAATCGCGACCAATACACCGTCACCCCCCATGCGATTGGCAAGAACATAGGCAGTGGTGGCAGTTGGCATGGC
>JACCDW010913303.1_pt1 | contig 13059 bp, 10 predicted proteins | sample 7449781 | NCBI WGS metagenome assembly JACCDW01 (sample SAMN15323449, study PRJNA562643) | freshwater metagenome | isolation source: river surface water | place: USA:Blue River Watershed | collected 2017-08-18 | reverse complement strand
GTAGGTTTTGCCACTACGGAGTCCACAGTCACCGGCTCGATAACGGGAACGGCAGCTGTGTCAGCCGTAACCGCCATCTCCGCCTTTCCACTTAAAGCGAAAACGCCTCTAATAGGCACACAAAGTCCAGAAACGTTCGAGCAAGATTGGGAATCGTAGGAACCCTCAATCGTGTAAGCCGAGGCGGTAATTTTGATTTTTTGGCGAAATTCGGCTTGACCAGTAAAATAAGTATAGGTACCATTCCAAATCTCGGTATCCGTTTTCGAATGGGGATTGATGGCTTTTAGGCCGCCCACTGTTTGAAAACCAACTCCTGGTTTAAAGGTAACTGTTGTCACGACCGGCCCTAAATCTTTGTCGAAATCAGACGAGTAAAGGTACCAATCTTTTTCAATGGCGACTTTAAAAATGACCTCTGCTTGCTCCCCTACTTTCGGGTTTGCAGGCTTGATAGACCAAGACCATTTAGCGGGGGTAATCTTTTGGGCAATGGCCGGGATGGCCAAGAAAGCGAACAAAAGAAAGGCGATATATTTTAATTTCATGTTTGTCTCAAAATGCAAAGTCAAAATTAAGAAAAAAGCGCAGAAACGTGCGTGATATTTGTCTTATTATAGGCTCTTTTCGTTTTTCAATTTGGAGAAAAAAACGTATTTTTGACCTTTCAAATTGTAATCCAGAACCCATTTCTTTTTATGGCATCCACTTTCCCTACACAACGAGACAAAGAAATTTTTGACCTGATTAACCAGGAGGCACATCGCCAAGAATTTGGCATTGAATTAATCGCCTCTGAAAACTTCACCTCTCCTCAGGTGATGGAAGCACAGGGAAGTGTTTTAACGAATAAATACGCGGAAGGTCTTCCTGGAAAGCGTTATTATGGTGGTTGTGAAGTAGTGGATGAAGTAGAGACCTTAGCGATTGAACGTGCAAAGAAATTATTTGGAGCAACGTGGGCAAACGTTCAACCTCACTCTGGTGCGCAAGCGAATGCGGCGGTATTCTTATCATTCTTAAACCCAGGCGATAAAATCTTAGGATTTGATTTGTCTCACGGTGGTCACCTTTCACACGGTTCTCCAGTGAATTTCTCGGGTAAATATTTCCAAGCGTTCTTCTACGGTGTAGAGAAAGAAACGGGATTGATCGATTGGGACAAAGTAGAAGCAACTGCCCTTAAAGAAAAACCAAGATTGATCATTTGTGGTGCGTCTGCTTATTCTCGTGATTGGGATTATGCCCGTCTACGCGCGATCGCTGACCAAGTAGGAGCGATTTTATTAGCTGATATTTCACACCCATCTGCGTTAATCGCGAAGGGTTTATTAAATAACCCGGTTCAACATTGCCATATTATCACGACTACGACGCACAAAACGCTTCGTGGACCACGTGGTGGTTTGATTATGATGGGGAATGATTTTGAGAATCCATTTGGCTTTAAAACCTTAAAAGGAGAATTGAAAATGATGTCTGCGTGTTTAGATGGCGCCGTGTTCCCAGGAACGCAGGGTGGTCCTTTAGAGCACGTGATTGCGGCGAAAGCGATTGCTTTTGGCGAGGCATTAACTCCTACATTCGAGGCATATGCGAAGCAGGTGCAGACGAATGCGCAAGCGATGGCGAAGGCCTTTTTAGCGAAAGGATACGATATCATCTCAGGCGGCACAGATAATCACTTGATGTTAATTGACTTACGTCCGAAAGGATTGAGTGGTAAATTAGCAGAGAATACGTTGATTCAAGCCGATATTACAATCAACAAAAACATGGTTCCATTCGACGACAAGTCTCCATTCGTTACTTCAGGTATGCGTGTGGGAACGGCGGCGATGACGACACGTGGTTTGAAAGAAACGGATATGGCTCAAATCGTGGAGATGGTCGACAAGGCCTTGATGAACCACGATAATGAGGCGGTATTGAAATCTATCAAAGGAGAAGTAAATGAGTGGGTGAAGCAATTCCCATTATACCTATAATAACACATGGCAACAGATCAAGATTTTGACGATTTCGACGACGATGACGCATCGGATGGCACAGAGATGTCCTTCCTAGGTCATTTAGAAGAATTAAGATGGCATATTCTGCGATCTGTTGCTTCCTTTTTTATTTTCGCAGTGGCCGCTTGGTTCTTCCGTGAATTCATTTTCAGTTCGATCATTTTAGGTCCCACGAAAACGGATTTTTATACGAACCAAATCCTGTGTCAAGCCGCTGACCTCTTCAACATGCCTAGTTTGTGCATGCAGAAGGCTGATTTTATACTTCAAAGTAGAGAGGTTTCAGGTCAATTCATGATGGCCCTAACACAGTCGATCATCGTAGGTCTTTTATTTGCGTTCCCTTACATGTTCCACGAATTGTGGCGCTTCATCAAACCAGGCTTAAAAAGCAAGGAATTGAAAGCAGCGCGTGGGGCGGTATTTTGGGTTTCTGTATTGTTTTTTAGTGGGGTTGCTTTCGGGTATTTTGTGGTGGCACCTATGGCCATTAATTTCCTTGCGAACTTTAAATTAGATCCGAGCATCCAAAACCAATTTGACATCAACGATTACATTTCCTTGTTATCTATGTTGACGTTAGCTTGCGGAATCACCTTCCAATTACCGATGATAGCCTTTGTGCTATCTCAAGTAGGCATTTTAACCCCGTCCTTCATGCGGGAATATCGCAGACATGCCCTTATTGTCATTTTTATCGTGGCGGCGATCATCACCCCTTCTCCAGATGTGATTTCACAGCTTTTAGTGGCGTTCCCACTTTTAGGCTTATATGAAATCAGTATTGGCGTTTCAGGCCGCGTCTTGAAGCGTAAAATGAGAGAAGAAGAGATGGAATCGAATTCTTAATCGAATTCTCAACAACAAACGAATGAATTATTTATCGGCGGAGAACATATCACGCAACCTAGGCGAAAGATGGGTGTTTAAAGGTTTATTTTTTGGCCTCCAAAAAGGCGAAAAAGTAGCCCTCATCGGGAAAAACGGCACAGGTAAAACCACCTTAATGGAATCCCTCATGGGGATGCAAACGCCAGACGAGGGAAAAATCTCCATCCGCAAAGGAATTCGCGTAGGTTACCTACCTCAGAATCCGATTTTCGCTGAAAACGAACAAGTCCTTAATTACCTGTTCTCGGACGATTTACCAAGCGCAGTTGCCATCAAATCCTACGAGAAAGCGATGCTGTCTGGCGATTCGAAAGAATTAGAAGACGCCTTCGCCTTAATGGAAGCCCACAACGCATGGGATTACGAGGCACGTGCGAAACAAATTATCAGCCGCTTAGGCATTCCAGATGGCGACCAAAAGGTTTCCACCTTATCTGGGGGCCAAAAGAAGCGTCTTTCCTTGGCTAAACTTTTGATCGAGAGCCCAGATATTATGATTCTGGATGAGCCGACTAACCATTTGGACATCGAAACCATCGAATGGCTAGAAGGAATCATGTCCGGCCCTAATGTCACCGTTTTAGTCGTCTCCCACGACCGTTATTTCCTAGACAAGGTCTGCAATAAGATGATGGAATTAGCCGACGGCTCCATCTATACCTACGAAGGAAATTACGCCTACTTCTTAGAGAAAAAAGCCGAGCGCGAAGCATCGGATGCCAGCAGCGTTTCGAAGGCAAAAAACCTCTACCGTAAAGAACTCGAGTGGATGCGCAAGCAACCCAAAGCGCGTGGAACAAAATCCCAATCTCGCATCGATGCCTTCTACGAAACCGAAGAAAAAGCAAACAAAAAACTAGACGACAGCAAACTGGAACTCAACATCCAAATGTCCCGTCTTGGCAATAAGATCATCGAAATCAACCACCTGAAAAAGGCTTGGGGAGACAAGAAGATCATCAACGATTTTACGTATACGTTTAAGAAGAAGGACCGCATCGGTATCGTAGGCAAAAACGGCGCCGGCAAAACGACGTTCTTACAACTCTTAACTGGTTTAGAACAACCGGATTCAGGCACCATCGATCCCGGCGAAACGCTAGTGGTGGGCTATTATACCCAGATCCCTTTCGATTTCCGCCCAGAACAACGCGTCATCGACACGATCACGGAAATCGCAGAAGTCATCCCTTACGGAAAGAACGAATCACTCAGCCCAAGCCAATTCTTGAGCAAATTCCTCTTCCCTACTGCTCAGCAATATACTCCGGTAGAAAAGCTGTCAGGTGGCGAAAAGAAGCGTCTACAATTAATGCGGGTGCTGGTAAAGAATCCAAATTTCTTGATCCTCGATGAGCCTACGAATGATTTGGACTTAGATACCTTACAGTTATTAGAAGACTTCCTAAGCGAGTTCCAAGGCTGTCTATTGTTGGTTTCCCACGATCGTTATTTCATGGATAATCTCGTGGATCAGTTAATCCTGGTGGAAGGCGAAGGAGAAGTAAACTTCTTTAATGGAAACTACACGGATTACCGCACGGCTTTAGAAAACAAGGAAGATGAGCCGGCTGCCAAGCAAAGTCCCGTAAAAGCTCCATCGACAGCAGCTCCTGTAGCCGCAGCACCTAAAGGCCCTAAGCTTAGCTTCAAGGAACAAAAGGAGTTTGAAGAGTTAGAAAAAGAAATGGCGGCTTTGGAAATCGAAAAAGATTCCTTCGTCGAAAAACTCAACCAAGGCTCGGAAGACTTTCAATTGTTAACCGATTGGGCGAAAGCCATTGAAGACGTCAAGAATAAGCTGGAAGAGAAGGAGCTGAGGTGGCTCGAGTTATCGGATAGATAAGCTAGCTGAATTTACAAAGACCGAAGAAAGTTATTCTTCGGTCTTTTTTTTTAAATTGTTTATTCGTTTTAATACGCTACATTTAAATCGTGGTTTAGATGAAATCGAATTCTCCGACCACTTATATCCCTTTGTATTATTGACTCTTTTCTGCTTCAATAATCCTGTTCTCCCCCTTAATAATTTGTTTTAATCATACTTGCTGTAGATGATTAGGGCCTTGTATACTGATTATTTCGGTACCAAAGCCAAGGAATTACCTGTGAAATAACTTATCAGAATAGGATAATAAAGACTACGTTTCCATCGAAATCAAGTGTGTTGGTGAAACCCGAAAAACCAATCAAGAGTAGGGATGAAAAAAAACTCAATTTTTATGAAAAAGTTAATCTTTAGTATAGCGATGTTAGCTACAATTATATCGCCGATTAATTCTCGAGCACAAACTACCATTGATAGGGGTGAACTACCTGATGTTTCAATTATTTGTAAGCTGTCCTATTATACAGTTGAAATAGATTTAAAAATTATTACATTTACCTATCAAGTGTCTGTTATTGAGTGCAATAACGGTTTTCGTCAAGCGGTAGATAATTTTTGGCCAAACTAAAATGAATATTTCTATAAGTCATTTAATAGCTGGTTACATTAAAGGTGAACCAGCTATTAAAATCCCTCATCTAGAATTAACTCATGAAGACAAAGTTGTATTCATTAAAGGGAGTAATGGTTCAGGTAAAACTTCATTTTTAAAAGTATTTTATAATGGTATTCGTACGATCGAGGGCCAAGTGCTGATTGATCAAAATGAACTAAACGAAAAAACAAGAACAAACTGGCTAAAAAAGATAGGTGTTTGTCTACATATAGGCCTTTCCTACAACCACCTGAGCGTTGAAGAAAACATACGCCTTTTTCGTTATTTATATCCTTTAGCTCCTCCTGATTATCGTAATTCATTATATGACTCCTTGAATTTAGTTGAGATTTCTTCTAAAAAAGCGAGTCAACTATCTATTGGCCAAAGAAAACGGCTTGACTTATTTTTGTCTATGCAACATAAGCCCCATCTTGTTCTTTTAGATGAACCCACTTCGAATTTGGATTCTGAGAATGCCGCATTAATTCATTCTATTATTCGAGATTATTCCCAGTATAAAAACATGCAATTTATCATTGCTTCGAATAACGAGAATGAAATTGCCCTTTTCAGCACGAAGGTTATTCAAATTACAAACGGGGAAATGCTCTTAAACTAGAAAACAAAAGATAAACAGGAATAAATTTGACGATCTTATCTTATATCAAATTCGTACTATTAAAGTCCACGTTCAAAAGAAACGCAATCATTGGCATGCTCCTGGTCCTATTGATTCAGGCGACGGCCTTTTTACATTTTAAAACAAACTCTATATTACTTTTTGAATATGTAGACAAACCGAACTGCAGCTATACAACTTACTGTTTTTACAAATTAAGTGTAATACATAAATACAGTATTTTGCTTTTGATAGCAGTCTTTTATTTCGATCTGTTTTTATCTCAAAACGTTAATAGTAAAAACCTGAAACTTTTACCGATAGACAATTGGAATGAGCTTATTGGGAACCTGCTAGTTAATACGCTGCTATTATCATTATTCACATTGGCCCTTAGCTTATTGTTAAATAAAGAATTCGACTCTTATATTCCGATTCATTATTGGGAGGATAGTCCAATTACTAAAACAAATTATTTCTACCAAATGACAACAGAAGCATTTATAGCGCTACCAAGTGTTGTACTGGTTGCGAACTATTGTTATAAACTGAACAAGACCACTATTATATTAATTGGATCAATTCTATTACTTCTTTTGAATTCCACAAATCATGCAATTGGCAGTAAAAATGTTGAATTATTAAAAACTGTTACCTACAAATAAATGCGAAATCTTTTAAAATTTAATACCCTTATCTATTTCAAGAGCAAAAAGCTTCTATTAGCAACGGGTGGTATTCTATTTTCCTTCATTTTACTGCTCCTTAATTTTAATATCACTTCAGAAGGAAGCCCTATTAATCAATTGTATTTCCAAGAAGTTTCTTTCAGCTTTAAAGTTTTAAATTTTTGTTTATTAATTATCTACCCTTTTGTATTTATATCCTATTTACAAGTAGATCTGGAAAATAATTTCCAAAACAGAATTGAAATAATTCCTCGAAGCAAACTTTCTCAAATACACTCAAAAATCATACTATTCTTACTGATTGAGAGTATTTTTTCAATCGTGTACATTTTCTTCATGGAGTTGAAATTACCTAATTCGCCCATAGATTCTCGTTTTTTTATTATTCAAAATCTGATTACCTACCTCCTTTTTTCCATTCCCTATATTTATATAATAACCTCCTTTTTTTACTACTTTAAAAACACAACCTACATATACCTAATACACTTTTTATTTTCCATTTTAAGCTATTTTGATTCTTTCTATTGGCTTCCTACTAGTTGGGGCAAATTGATTTTATCATTCAATGTTTATACCAAGCAAAACATCATCCTTTCATTTTATGATAACCACCCCATCACATACTTTTATTTATACTTTATATTTTCTACCCTGTTGGTTCTGTTTTTAAATAGAAAATTCCAAAATGAAAACAAGTAAAATACTTCAGTCAACCATTCAATTAGGACTTATTTTGGGTCTGATTGGAATCATCCTAATTTTAGCAGATACTTTCAGTGATAGTATAGGTATCATCACTATTCTGAGAATTTGTTTTTTAATTGTTTTTATCACGATCCCAATCTATTTATTAAAAAAAATCTTAGACTCTTATTCAAGCTATTACAAACATCGCTTTCTCTATTATTTACTTATTTTTCTAACTGCTCACTCACTGATATTTGCCTTCAATCTAGCTTTTTACAATTACTTCTTCCCGGAGTATAAAGTAATTTACGCTGAGAAAAAAACTCAAAACTCGAGGGATAGAATAGAAGAAGTAGAAGCAAAGAATAGCTTAACAATTGAGAATAAGGACTCCTCTTTACAGAAAAGACAGGAGGAAATAACAAAAAGTTTTGAAAGCGCAAAAATGACTAAAGATTACGCAAAAACGGTAGCGATCAATCTTTTCCTAGCCTTAGCATTAAGCGCGTTCTATAAAAATTCATCAAAAGAAGAGTAAGTAACATCTAGTGATGACTTTTTTACCGTGAATAAAAAAAGTGAAGACCTAAGCCCTCACTTTTTTAAATTCTGATTATTGCAATGGACTAATTCTGGAAGTTCAAATTCATCAAAGCGTATAACGCTCCTTCTTTCACTTTGTCATTCACAAATACCAAATAGATATCGTGAACACCTGAAGTGTTCAGAGGGAAATTGTATGCTTTAGTTGCGTTTACTTCAACAGAACCCAACAATGGACCTGTTACGCTACCTGTTCTGAGCTCTAATTGACCTCCTACCGTTTGACCCGCCATATAAGTAGCCATAACAGAGAGGTTCTTGATACCCGTTAAGTCGATCGCATCGTAACGAGCATATCCGCCCGAAGCAGTTGCTACTAAGATTTCACCAATTCCATCTACTTTAAACTTCATCGTTTTAGCTGTTGCATCTGCGCTTACTGCAGGGAACTTCGCATCGCGTAAAGTCACGACTTTAGAACCTGTTACCGGCGCAATTTTACCCGCTCCTTTGTCAGTATACATCGCACGGAAGATAAACGTTCCTGGCTTTCCTTTGTCTTGTGGGACATATTGGCCAGCCACTGGCTTAGATGCTTTTTTCTTGTCTGCTAAACCTAAGATGTATTTCACCATCTCACGTGCATCCGCAACGGAAACTTGTGGGTGAGCTGCCATCGCATTCTCTCCCCAAACTCCACCACCACCAGAGATGATCTTCTTCGACAACTCATCAATGTTTTGTGAGCTCGCACGGTATTTCTTGCTTACATCTGTATAAGAAGGTCCAACTGACTTCTTATCGATCGCGTGACACGTCTTACAATCCGATAAATCGATCAAACGCTTACCTGCAGAGAAGGAGGTATTCGCTTGGTGACCTTGTGCAATCACGGTCTTGTCAAATCCTTCTAAATAATCAATTTGCATAATGACATCGTCTTCCGCAATTTTCTTATTCGCTAAGCTTCCATCTTCTTTATCCTGTACCGAAACCTTGTAAGTTACCGGCTTGTCATTCCAATAGAATGATTTGTTACCTTCAATCGCTACGTCTACCGCTGGCACTTCATTACCCGCTGTAATTTTAATCACCTCAGAATTTGAATTGCCGGCTGCATCTTTCACCGTCAATCTCACATTGTATACACCTGCTTTCGCGAAAACGTGTAGTGGATTTGCTGCCGTGCTAGTACCACCATCGCCAAAATTCCACGCATATTTAATGGCGTCACCATCAAAATCTACCGTTCCTGCTGAAGAGAACTTCGCTTTCAAAGGTAAAGCACCTACTGCTTTATCCACAGCCACTTTCACTTTAGGCGTTCTGTTTCCTGCGTTGTATTCTATCTTGTAAAGAGCTGCCTCTTCGCTAGCCGCAAACCAGTTAGGTCCATACTCTAAACCGTACATCGTACCGTTTTTGTCAAACTCTAAATCCATTGGATGAGAGAAAGTCGTGTTAGGCAAGAAGCGCTCCATTTGAACGAAATCACCTTTCGCATTCATCGAAACGGTGTAGATCATATCGCGTGACCAATCGTAGGCGAAGAATTTACCGTCATAATAAGCCGGGAATTTCGTCTTCGATGTGGATGGGAAATCTTCACGGTAATAGATTGGGCCAGCCATCGCGTTACGAGAACCTTTAGAAATAACAGGGCCAAATTCAGGTGAATCTACATAGGGGTAGTAGATGAACGCTTTTTGAGCCGCTGGTAAATGCGAGAATCCTGTGTTGTGAGGAGAGTTGTTGATAGGCGCTTTGGGATTATACGTAGCCCAAGTGCTATCCTTCGCAAAATCACGCTGGTTGTAAGGACGGTTATCCGCTACAAATAATGGCCAACCGAAATAGCCCGCCTGACGTGCTTGATTCACTTCATCGTGTCCACGTGGACCATATTTCTTCGAATCTTCACCCGCATCCGGACCTACTTCACCCCAATACAAGAAACCGGTACGCTTATCCACCGAAATACGGTAAGGATTACGGTTACCCATTACATAGATTTCTGGTTTTGCATGGTAAATACCCGACGGGAATAAATTACCCTCTGGAATCGTATAACCTCCTTCTGGAGTGGGTTTAATACGTAAAATCTTTCCTCTTAAATCATTCGTGTTAGAAGAAGTAGCACGTGCATCCCAGCCCGCACGACCTGGACGGTTATCCATGGGTCCAAACCCATTTGAATCAAATGGATTCGTGTCATCCCCTGTAGAAAGGAATAAATTACCCGATTTGTCCCAAGCGATCGAACCGCCTGTATGGCAACATCCGTCACGCTTAACTGGCACTTTTAAAAGTACCTTTTCAGAACTCATAATCAAGGTGTCTTTTACGTCATCATAGGTAAAACGAGACAGGTGTTGTGCCGTATCTGCTTTGCCTGTTTGAGGAGAATAAAACAAATACAACCAGTGATTCTTGTTGTAATCTGGGTCGATATTCACACCCATTAAACCGTACTCAAATTTAGAGAAGACGTCCAAATCGGCTACGACTTTCGTCTTTCCTTTTTTAGGATCATACATCTTTAATTTACCCTTACGTTCGCCGAAAAAGATTTTTCCTCCGTCAGTTACGGCTAATTCAGTAGGCTCGTCCAAATTGCGATCTAAAACCACTTTCGTGAAACGATTCTCCTCTGGAGGCAATTCTGAACGTAGTTTCTTCGTATAATCCTGAGCTGGACCTGAGGCTAACCATTGCAAAGCACCCCACAAATGTTGTACTACAATGGGCTCTTCAAATGACTCGTGTGTGTGTCCCCAGTTCGTATAGAACGCACGGCCACCGTCGAATTCGTGGTACCAAGCCATTGGGTGGAAATCACCCATTTTACCATCAGTATACGATTTCTCATCTAAGGTAATTAACACTTTAACGTCTTTGTTAAAGTTCTTTGTGTCATAAAATTCATCCGTGCGATCAAACGTCTCAGGCATGTGCGCCGTCGAAATGTGTGTGCGATCTACTGCGGTAAATTTTCCTTTTTGTACATTCGGACGACCTGGGTGCGAAGCAAATTGGCCACCGGCTAATTTTGTATACCAAGCCCAATCGTATTCGGTATCTGTTGCTGCGTGAATACCTAAATAGGCTCCACCTGCTTGAATGTAGCGCTCAAATGCAATTTGTTGCACATCGTTTAATACGTTAGAAGTCGTGTTTAAGAACACTACCACGCGGTATTGTTTCAAGTTTTTCTCTGTGAAGTTCGCTGCGTTTTCAGTCGTATCGACAGAAAAGCCTTTCTCTTTGGCCATCTTAAACAAGGCAACTTGACCCGGTTTAATAGACGAGTGGCGGAAACCTTTCGTAGAAGAGAAAACTAAGATTTTCTTGCCTGCTAATGGATTAGCCGCCTGTGCAAATACAGAAAGCGTAGAAACCAATAAGGCAAAAATGAGAGTGATTCGGAGGATACCGAACGAGGAATTTTTCATGTTTAAAATAAATAGGTTTGGGACAAAGTTAGGGCAAAACAGAAATTTTCGGCTACATTTAAGAAAAAATTTATCAAATCAAGCTATGAAAAAATATATCGCAACCTTGGCGCTCGTTTTCGCCTCGTTTTTCGCCTATTCTCAGGTCTCTTGCTGCTTCGTAAAGAAGGATGGAATGCAGCTTTTGGCATCCAATAAAACATTCATCAAATCTCACGCACTACCTAAGCCTTATCACCACGTAAGTAAAGCAGGTGGCGTGATGGTCGAATTTAAGACGCCGGATGATCAGATGGCCAAAGGTTTCTATATCCCAGCAGACAAACCCACGGAATATACACTCCTCGTTTTCCAAGAATGGTGGGGCCTAAACGACCACATCAAAAGAGAAGCCGAACATTTCTACAGCACTTTAGGTAATGTGAACGTCTTAGCGGTGGATATGTATGACGGGAAAGTCGCAACCACTCGGGAAGATGCCGCTAAATATATGGGCGGTGCGAATCCAGCTCGTCTGGAAGCCATCATCAAAGGTGCCATTGCTTTCGCTGGACCGAAAGCGAAGATTGCGACGGTGGGCTGGTGTTTTGGCGGATCTTTATCGTTGAAAGCTTCCATCTTAGCGGGCAAACAAGCAGCTGCTTGCGTAATGTACTACGGTATGCCAGTGAAGGAAGTAGAGCAGTTAAAATTATTACAAACAGACGTCTTAGGTCTTTTTGCGGGTAAGGAACAATTCATTAACCCGACGGTAGTGAAGGAATTTGAGGCCAATATGAAGACGGCTGGCAAAGGCATTCAAACGAAAATCTTCGACGCCCAACACGCCTTTGCAAATCCTTCTAACCCGGCATTTGATAAAGCCGCTACTGAAGAGGCTTGGGGAATGGCGATCAATTACTTCAAAGCTCGATTAAAATAATGCGCTATATACTTCTTCTTTTGTGTGTTTCCATGTTAGCTAGCTCGTGTGCGAGCCATCGCTACCAAGCGAAGCCTTACAAGAAAAAATGGTCCTTATTTAAGAAAAATGCCTGCGACTGTCCTAATCTCCGATAAGGGGATTTAGGGCAGAAGCTGCGGGCGATCCGGGGGCTAAACCTTGCAACCAGCGCTGGCGATCTGCCTCTTGGTTCGGATTTTGTGGCTCCATTACCCGAGCCTCCGCATCCATATAGATAATGGTCATCACTTCTCGCATTTTACTCGATTGATTTCCGGGCGCATTGTGCAATGTCCAGCCTAAATGAAAGGTGGCATCACCCGCTTTCATGGATTTTTGGGCCACAATTTCATAGCCCTGTTTAGCCACGTAATCCCCGATTAAAGCTTCAGATGCATCGGAAATCTCCAGCTTAGGTAAATCTGCATCGGAGGATTTCGAGGCAAATGTAAGCATACCCATTCCTTCTTCGATATCCACCAAAGGCATCCACATCGTCACTGTTTTAGGCGTATCCAGTGGCCAATAATATTGATCCTGGTGCCAAGGGGTATGACCTCCGCCAGGTTCTTTGAACAAGGCTTGATCGTGGTACAAGCGAACCTGTTGAACCCCTAATAATTGGGCAGCCGCCGAGGCGAAACGTTTTGCCAGCGTGAACTCCTTCACTGTTTCAGAACTCTCCCACAAATTCATCATCTGCAGAAACGCCTTGCCATAGGTATCTCGCTCCT